>Ga0306920_100007039_pt1 | contig 14765 bp, 10 predicted proteins | sample flu12Cox44000170_FD_204666 | JGI IMG/M metagenome (GOLD analysis project Ga0306920, IMG submission 204666) | Lab enrichment of tropical soil microbial communities from Luquillo Experimental Forest, Puerto Rico - flux4day.12C.oxic.44.000.170 (v2)... | ecosystem: Environmental > Terrestrial >... | reverse complement strand
AAGCGCCCGCGATCGGGCGCGTTATCGTAACCGACGGCACGGTGATCTTCTCCAATTTACGCGACCGCGTCGAGAAACGCATCGAAGCCATCAACGCCACCGCGCTTGTCGACCCCGATCGCAGGATCAGGGTTACCGGCAATGCCCTGGCCGGCAACAATCCCGTCAAATTCGAGATCAAGGGGACCGCGCCCACACCTCCGCTGGAGCGACAGAACATTCCCCTCGAGGTGACGCTCGACGTGCCCGCCCTTCTGCAAGGGCCCTTGTCGGGCAAGGCTGAAGTCCGGCTCAACGGCTCGCTCGTCATGATCAACGGGCTTTCCGGGACGATCGGCGATGGCGCTTTCAACGGCTTTGCCTCGGTCGACATCGCCAGCAAGCCGCTCGTGAAACTCGATCTCGACTTTCAGCGCCTCGACATCGCCTCCGGCAACGCCCTGGCCGCCTCGCAGGATACTCACTCTCCATCGCAGGCTGTGCCGGAATCTGCTTCGCAATCCTGGAGCAACGCCACCGTCGATCTCAACGGACTGAACTATATCGATGCCGAGGTGCGTGTCTCGGCTGCCGAACTCAATCTCGGCCAGGCGCATTTTGCTCCGGTCGCGATCGACTCGACGCTTTCCGGCGGCGTTCTCAAATGCGCCATTTCCAATCTCGGGGCCTATGGCGGGCAGGCCAATGGCGAAATCGACATCGATGCATCCGCTGGGACGCCCGCTTACTTCATGCGCGGCGATCTGGTCGGTGCTCGCGCCTTGCCGCTGTTGCGCGGTATCGCCGGCTTCGACAAGCTCGATGGCAAGCTGCAGGCCAAAATCGCCGTCCGCTCCACCGGCCAGAGCCGGCGCGCGATCATGTCGAACGTCAACGGCACGGCCTTCGTGAATTTCCAGGATGGCGCCATCCGCAGCCTCAACCTCGCGCGGATGATCCGCTCGCTGACGACGAGCCCGCTGTCGGGATGGCAGGAAAGTAAGGAGCTGACCACCGACCTGACCCAGCTCTCGGCCTCTTTCCGCATCGAAAAAGGCCAGGCCACCACGACCGATCTCAATCTGGTCGGTCCGCTGGTGCGTATGACCGGGGCGGGAACGATCGATCTCGGCACGAAGATGCTGGCGTTGCGCGTCGAGCCGAAGCTTGTGATGACCACCGAAGGCCAGGGCCGCGCCGCCGATCCGGTCGGGTTCGGCATTCCCGTCGTGATCGACGGGCCTTGGGCCGAGCCGCGCATCTATCCCGATATTGCCGGCGTGCTCGACAATCCTGATGCCGCCTATGCAAAGCTCCAGGAAATGGGCAAGGGCCTGTTCGGACCGGGTGGATTGGGAGCACTTGGCGGCCAAGGTGGAGGATCGAATGGCGGCGGATCGAGCGGCGGCGGATTGCAAGACATGCTCGGCGGCAGGCTCGGCGAGACCCTGGGCAACCTGCTGCAACAGGGCCTGAGCCAGGGAATGAATCAGGGCCGCGGCCAAAGTCGCGGTCTTGCTGCGCCGACGCCTGCACCTGCGCCCAATACCCCATCCGCGCCGGCGCAAAACGACCCGCCGCCGCAGGACCAACAGGACAGCCAGCCGATGAACGAGGTGCTGCGGCAGTTGTTCAATCGGTGATGTTTCCGGATTTTTTCCGAGCATTAGGTTGCTATACCCCCCTTGCGGGGGAGGGTTAGGGAGGAGGGTGAGCCGCAAGCGCCGGCATTAGCGATACCCCCCCTCTCCAACTCTCCCCCGCAAGGGGGGATAGGGCACACCGTGCGCGGCCATAGCTCGCATCTTCAAACAGCCGCACGCCCGCGCATCCCGCGACGCGAATTGCGCCCGGGCTGTGCCAAAGAAACATCCGCGCCTCGAAAACGGAGGGCGTGGGGAATGCCGGGTGCCGGTTCGCACCCGCAGCCTCGCGTGCAGAAACAACAAAGCACACGAGCTCAAGTCACCGCAGGTACAGGCCGGAATCGCCCGGCATTCCCGCACGCGAATGGTTTTAACGGTTTCCTTCGTGCTCTCCCCGGTGATCGGGCTTTGTTGTCACCGTCGCCGGCGCGATGCGATAAGCATCGTCGCCAACTTGATGCCAGCGTCGAGGCATCAGAACCACACGACTTCGCCGTCCGCGCCTTGCGCCGCTCGTCTGGCAGCGTCGTCGCGTCCACCGCCTCCCGTGCCCGACGTCCGTGACGATCGCGATACGCCCCTCAAGTGGGACGGGACGGGCGAAAGGTGCTGGTGTTTTGGGGTCGCGACCAAGCGAAATATTTTTTCGGAAAGGACTGGACGACCCAAATCGCGTTGAATCGGCGGAAGAATTTGGTTTTTAGGCGCACAGCGTCAACGCCATCTCAAACAATAAATATAATGTTTGTGCCGACAAAGGCGCTCAGGCAGCTTCGGTGACCGCGCGAATTTCGAGATGCACGCCGGTCTCCTCCTGCAGCGCCCTGATGACGCCGAGCAGGTTCTCGGCGGTGGGATTGCCGTCCGGACCGAACATACGCATCAGGCTCTTTTGCGGACGGCCGAGCACTTCGCTCATACGCTCGAAGCCGATGGTGGCATTGATATAGGCGCGCAACGCCGCCCTGCCCTCATCGGATCAGCCTTCCAGCAAGGTCTGCACCGCCTCCCGAAACAGCGCCTTGCGAAAGGCGGGATCGCGCTCTGCCCTCGCCCACACCGTGGAACGAAAACTTCGGGTCAATGGCATGGCTCGTCCTTCCAGATCACTTTTCGAATAGATGGAATCGGAACGTGATCCCATCTCACTGTTTCAGCATGATCTCCGCGCAAACGGATTCGCGTTTGCCGCGAGGAAAAACCAGTTTCCACTGTGCGCTAACGCGGGCCTTCGGGCCCAGATCATGCTCTAGGCTTTGCGTTTCTTGTAATCGCGCCAGCGGCGTAGAGCGGCCTCGATGTCATTTTGCTGCCTTCGTTTGGTCCCGCCGCCCAGCAAGATGACCAGCGTCTTTCCGTCCCAACCGAGATAAACCCGATAGCCGGGACCACGATCTATCTTGAGTTCGGTCACCCCTTGGCCGATCGACTTGCCGGTTGGCTCATCGGCCCCCCATCTGCTATCGATTGCCCCGAAAACCGAATGGGAACGTGATGCCTCCTTTCGCCTTTCCCCACCCCCCGCGAAACCCCCTCGCCCCCCTCGCGGCCGCCGCTCTCGTGCTCGCCCTCGCCTGCCCTTCGCTCGCTGCCGAGGAGACCGAGGTGCCGAAGGACGCGCCGAAAGGTGCCACCGTCACGGTGCTGAAGGCGGCGAAATTCTGCTTCCCCGCCATTGTCGAGGCCTCCGGCCTCATCATTCCGCGCGAGGAAACCATGGTGCGTGCGGATCGGCCGGGCCTGAAGGTCGCCGACATCCTGGCCGAACCCGGCGACACCGTCACCGCCGGCCAGAATCTTGCGCGGCTCGCCCTTCCCGAAGGCGGCTCCACGATGCTGCAGGCGCCCGTCGCCGGGCTGATCTCAGCCTCCACCGCGGTGATCGGCGCGCTGGCCTCGCCGCGCGGGGAGGCGCTGTTCTCCATCATCGCCCGCAGCGAATTCGATTTGGTCGGCATGGTGCCGACGCAATACATCTCCAAGCTCGCGGTCAATCAGACGGCGCGGGTGAAGATCGTCGGCGCGGGCGAGGTGGACGGCAAGGTCCGCCGCGTCGCGGCAACGGTCGAGCCCAATAGCCAACTCGGCCAGGTGTTCGTTGCGATTACGACCAATCGCCGGCTGCTCGTGAATTCCTCCGGCCGCGCGCTGATCACGACCGGCAAGAGCTGCGGGATATCGGTTCCGCTCACCGCGGTGCTCTATGGAACGGCCGGCACCGTGGTGCAGGTGGTGCGGCGCGCGCGCGTCGAAACCAAGCGGGTCGAGCTCGGCCTGATCTATGGCGCGCAGGTTGAAATCAAGGAAGGCCTGCAGGAAGGCGACATCGTGGTGGCCCGCGCCGGTGCGCTGTTGCGCGAGGGCGATGCCGTGCGGCCTGTCATGGCGGCCGCAGAGGCGAATTAGGGCAGTCAGTTAGCCCCTTCAAAATGGCATCGCCTTGGTGTCGTCCCTGCGTTCGCAGGGGCGACTACGCGGTGGATTTGGAAAACCTCAGCTTCCGGCGCTGACGCCGAAGCGTACGTCCTCGAGCAGCGAGGAGGAGACCGAGGGGACCTGGGCACCGTCGGTGGCCTTCGCGATCGCGACGCGGGTCTTGTTGAAGACGGCTTCCGCGGCTGAGGCCGAGGCCTGGGCGTTGAGATTATTGAGCAGTTCGGAAACCAGCACCGAGTGCTGGCCGGCCTCGTCATCCGCGACCTTGCCCGGCGTCGCCGAGGTCAGGATCAGGGCATTGTCGGGCGCACTGATCGGCGCCAGCCCATGCGAGAAGGCGCGGAAGCGCCGCTCGTAAGGATTGCGGCGGGAGGCGTCGAGCACCACCAGCTTGGCGGCGGCGCCGTTCTCCTTGATGGCATCGAGCACGGACTCGACGCTGATGCCGTCGCGACGCACGTCGGCTTCCTTCCAGATCGTGGCATCGACCGGGATCATGAAGCTCTCGCGGCCCGCCTGGACGCCGTAGCCGCCGAAGAAGAGCATGACCACCGAGTCCGCCCGAACCCTGGATTTCAGCCGGTCGACCGCCCGGCTCATGTCGTCGTGGGTGGCGTCTTCCACCACATCGACCTCAAACCCGTCCTGCCGAAGGGCCGCGGTCAGCGCGCGGGCGTCGTTGATCGACTGGGTCAAGGGCGCATTGGCGTCGGGATAATGGCCATTGCCGATCACGAGCGCGATCCGCGACGGATGGTCGGCGGCAGCGTCAGCCTGCTCGGTCGCAACCGCCTTGGCCGCCTCCAACGCCCGCTTGTTCAGCGCGGCGTGGGCGCCGATCGCCAAAGAGACCATGCCGACCAAAGCGGCGAATATGGCTACCGAACGGCGGGAAACGCCAAGCATGTTGAAATCCATTCGCTACTCTCATTCGTGATCGGGCGCGCGCACTTTAGTCGCGCCAACACCTGCCGGGTTTTAGGGGGTGCCGGTTGCTCTGCCGTCCAAATAAGCTCAATTTGCGGCGTCGCAACAAACAAACCCTTAACCCGTGGGGTCCCCACCGACAACCTCAGAGATTGCTTGACAAATGGTGGACCCTGCCTCGGTTACCGTCAGGACAATGGCCCCGGTCGCCGCCCCCGGACTGTGATGTCGATCACAGAACTCCGTTCTCCTGTGAGTGATTTGGCCGAGATTTGTGGAATTTGCAGCCCCCGGTTGGCATCTCCTGCGTTTTCATGCCAATTTTTCAAGGACTTGCAGTGTGGACGGAACATCCACCGCGGCGGCTTTGGAAGAATAAGATATCCGAGTTCTTGGACCCGGACAGGCTTTTGACAACTAGACAGGCTTGGCTGCGCTTTTGGGGAGGCCTGCCGCCAACCCCTCCTGCGAAAGACAATTGATGGCTTTTTTGGATCTCGCGGCAGCCTCATACCGCGCACTGACGGCCCGCAAGGACGGACCATCCTTGTATGACGTTTGCGACCCCTTTCTCCTGAACGGGGCTGGCGGCGATCCGCACCTCGCCAAATTCTACAAGACCGCATTGGGCAACCCGCCTTTGAGGGCGCTGTTGCGGCGAACCGGACTTTCGGAGCTTAACGAGCCGATGCGGCTGCAAGGTCTTCGCGAGGCCCTGATCCGGGCGCGTGACGATGAGGCGCCGGATTGGGCCGCCATCGGGGCGCCAGTGGCCGAGCTTCTGGACAAGGTCGAGCTGCGCCACCCCAAACCTGGACCGGTGCGCCTCCCCGAAGCGCGGCCCGGACGGGACGAAATCGAGCGCGTGATCCGCGCCTGCGGCGCGCATCTATTGGCTTCGTACCGGAGATGCGGCTTCATCCCGGCCTACGCCGCCTTCAATCTGATCGGCGATCCGGACCTGGGGGGCCGCGAATTGCTGATGGCACTGACCGGTTTGAACGCGCGCCCCTACAAGAATTCGACCCTGCTGTTCAACCTGGCGCGGATTTTCATCGCCCGCTCACCGGCACGCGACCTGATCAGCCCGGTCTGGACCGGCATTGCCGAGCCGATGTGGCAGCCGGTCCAGATCCGCCACCGCTCGGCCTATTACGATGCGTTTCATACCGAAGCGCTGTTGAGCTTTATCGAAACCGGGCTGGCGTCGGGCGAACAGACTTGCTCCGCTCGTTGCGCGATCTCGGCCATGGTCGATTTTTGCCTCAAGCCGAGCCGCGAGCGGGTATGCGCACGGGACGGCCGCGCCTTCGACGTCGTCACCGCGATTGCACCGCCGCCGCATCCGCGCTTTTCGCGGCTTTTCACCGAAATCAAGCAGAACCTGGGCTTCGGCGTCTACGTGCCGGATTGCGACACGACGGCCTGCTCGCTCTCGGCCGCGACGCAATCGGGCTCCGATGACCCGATGCTCGATCAGCCGCTCACCGATTTCTATGCCGATTATCAGGTCGGGCTTGGCGCCAATGAACCGAAGGTGACGGTGCCGCTCAATGACAATATCGATTATGACGGCGGCGTCGTTACCTGGATCGATGGCATCAAGGGGGAACGGCCGTTCGGCAACGACCTCGATCCGACGCTCAATCTCGACATCCTGGAAGTGAGTTTCCGCAATCTCGCCCGCTGGAACATCCTCGAGACGCCGCAGCGGCTCAAATTCGTGCAGGCGATCATCGCCTTTCAGAGGCGGCTCGTCGCAAGCGGCGCCTTCACTGAAGCGCGCTCGCACATCTATTATCTGCCGGAGCTTTATTGCGCCTATTTCGGCCGCTGCCATTCCGCTTTCATCGCGTTGCCCCTGGCCGCGCGGCAGATACTCGACGGCGACGGTGCGTTCGCGTTCATGCGTGAAAAAGTGCTCGCCTATGTCAGGGATGAGCTGATCGCGCGTGAAATGAACGTGTTCGACGCAGCCCTTGCGCTGATCGCGCTGGGCCATCTCGGCGCCGACGAGAGCACGTTTACACCCGCCCTCCAGTGCATCGTCAGCCAGTTCGGCGAAGGCGGGCGGCATGGGCCATTTGGGGCCTATGAGTGGAACAAGATGAAGACGCCGACGCGCATCCTGGTCGGCGGTCCGGAAGTGACCTCGGCCTTTGTCCTGATGGGGCTTGCGCTGGCGCGCAAGGCCATGCTGCGGACAGGATCTTCGTGAACTCGCGCCTTTCCGCCCTCCCTTCGAGGTAAGGGAAAGCTCCGCTCTCCTTGTCCGTCGCATAAAATTGAAACTATATTCCCGCAACAAGTGCTGGCGCGCTGGCCCAATCCACACCACAATTCGCCACCATTAAGGCACGATCGTTTCGAACCAGATCGCGATCGCGCTCTGAATTCCAATGAAGCGTGATCTCCGCGCAAACGCATCCGCGTTTGTTAGCCAAGGGAAAACCGGTTCCCGCTTTTCCGGGTCATGCTTTGCGCCGCAATTCCATTTTGAACGGGCCTGTTTCACATGCTCCCAAAATTCCTGTTCGCAATTTTTGCGTTGTTCCTGCCGGCCATTGCACAGGCGGCCGAGGTCAGCGGCACCGCCAAGGTTCGCGAAGGCGATACGGTCCAGATCGGCAATTCCCGGATACGCCTGGGCGGAATCGACGCGCCCTCGGTCGATCAGCTCTGCCTGAACAACAGCGGCGAGCGCTGGAGTTGCGGGGTGGCGGCACGCGACGAGCTTATCAAGCACGCCGACAACAAGACCTGGACCTGCCACGTCCGGCAGGCGGCGGATCGGCGTGGCCGGGTCATCGCGCGATGCGAGGTCGACGGCGAGGACATCCAGAAATGGCTGGTGCGCAATGGATGGGCCCTGTCCTATACGAGGTTCTCCCACGATTACGACGAGGACGAAAAGGCCGCGCGCGAGGCCAAGGTCGGCATGTGGCAGGGCGCTTTCATCGCGCCGTGGGACTGGCGGGTCCGCAACAAGAAAACCACCATCCTCGGCGCTGCCAAGCCGCCGGAGAACGCGCACGCGATTCTGATGGCTTCGGCCTCGGGACCGGTTGCGCCCTCGCCCGACTGCACCATCAAGGGCAACGTCAACCGGGCCGGCGAATGCATCTACCACAAGCCGACCAGCCGCTGGTATGCGAAGATCGAGATGAAGATCAGCAAGGGCACGCGCTGGTTCTGCTCGGTCGATGAGGCCGAGGCCGCCGGCTGCCGCGAGACCCGGCGATAGCCGTTTCGATCGTCACACGCAGAGACGACTGACTTGGCCGACATTCGTTTGCCGCCGCATCACGCCCACGCGCGGCTGGAACGTTTTCTGCTGCTCGCGCTCGCCATCGTGCTCGCCTACACAGGCCTTGCCTATCTCGCCCTGCCTGCCGTGTGGGCCCATTACGAGCATCAGCGCGGCCTCGCCGCCCTGCCGATGGTGACGCGGACGGCACAGGGAATTCCCGGCGATCCGATCAATGTCGGGCTGATCGGCGACAAGTTCGACGTGCTTTGCGCGATGAAGGATGCTGGCTGGTATCCTGCCGATCCGATCACGCTTCGCTCCTCGATCGAGATCGTCGGCAGCGTGCTGCTCGATCGCCCATATCGGGAAGCGCCGGTGAGCCCGCTTTTCTACCTCGGCAGGCGCGAGGACCTGGCGTTCGAAAAACCGGTCGGCGATAGCGCCGATCGCCGCAACCACGTACGGTTCTGGAAGGTGCTGGACCAGGGCCAGGAGAAGCGGCCGGTGTGGCTCGGAAGCGCAACCTTCGACCGCGGCGTCGGCATCAGCCACTATACCGGCGCGGTTACCCATCATATTGCGCCCGATGTCGATGCCGAACGACAGCTGCTCGCCGCCGACCTCGAGCACGCCGGAATGGTCGATGCCAAGTATCAGGTGACGGGCGTAGGCCTCACGTTGACCGGTCGCAATGGCGGCGGTGACCACTATTACACCGACGGCGAAGTGTGGATTTTGCGCCTCGTGGTGGCGTGCAAGCGGCGCACGGGGCCCGTCGACATCATTCCAAGTCCGCCCGCAACCGAGATCAAGGATGAGATCTGGCGCACCATCGCGCAAGCGCTTCCCAAAGACGACGACGCCAGGTAACGACAACTCCGGGGCTACCCCGGCGGAGGCGCGCTCCCGGAATGCCCACTCACTCCAATATCATACCGCCGCGGCTTGAATTTCCCGCCATTCCCCGGCATCCCTTGGCGGTGGAATGGATTTGACGTTCGCTACCCACCTGGCCGCAAGTTCGTGAAACGCGAGTGTCAAATCCCAAACCCCACCAGAATCCTATATTTGCTGGTGATCCCTTGATTCCAACATTTGCGAAAGTATCCGCGGCAAGGGACAGCGAATGTTAGAATCGGACCACTAGAGGCAAAGCAAAAGGAACCACAACATGGTCGTTCGCGCGGGCCGGGAATTCCTGGCGATCCCCGGACCCACCACCATGCCCGACGAAGTGCTGCAGGCGATGCACCGCCCGGCCATGGACATTTACTCCGAGCAGATGGTGCAGCTGACCGACGGCCTGCTGCGCGATCTCTCCGGATTGTTCGCGACCAAAGGCAAATCCTACATTTACATCGCCAACGGCCACGGCGCGTGGGAAGCAGTGATCAGCAACGTGCTCTCGCGCGGCGACAAGATCCTGGTTCTGGAGAGTGGCCGCTTTGCCGTCGGCTGGGGCAACGCTGCGGCCGCCATGGGCGTGGACGTCGAAGTGCTCAAGGGCGACTGGCGGCGTGCGGTGAAGCCCGCTGCCGTCGAGGCGCGCCTGCGCCAGGACAAGGACCACAGGATCAAGGCAATCCTGGCGGTGCAGGTCGATACCGCCTCGGGCGCGTTCAACGATATCGAAGCGATCGGCAAGGCGATCAAATCAACCGGTCACCCGGCGCTGTTTCTGGTCGACACCGTGGCGTCACTCGGCTGCATGCCGTTCGACATGGATGGCTGGGGGATCGACGTTGCCATGTGCGGCTCGCAGAAAGGCCTGATGACCCCGCCCGGCCTCGGCTTCTGCGCCGCCAACGAGCGCGCGCTCGAGGCGCACAAGACGGCGGGGCTGCGAACGCCCTACTGGGACTGGACGGAACGCGAGGGCACCGAACATTACCGGAAATACGGCGGCACCGCACCGATCCACCTCTTGTTCGCACTCCGCCAGGCGATCGACATGCTGTTCGGGGAGGGCCTCGAAAATACGTTCCGGCGTCACCGGCTGCTCGCCGAAGCGGTTCGCCGCGCGGTCGCGATCTGGGCCGAAGGCCAGGTGCTTTCGTTCAATATCGCCGAGGCAAACGAGCGCTCGGACACGGTCACGACCGTGGTGATGGCAAGCAGTCACGATCCGGTCGCGCTGCAGCGCTATTGCAAGGAAAAATGCGGCGTCGTGCTCGGCGTCGGGATCGGCGAACTCACAGGCCAGGCGTTCCGGATCGCCCATATGGGCCACGTCAACGCGCCGATGATCCTGGGCACGCTGGGCGTCATCGAAGTCGCCCTCCAGGCGCTCGGCATCCCGCACGGCCGAGGCGGCGTCGAGGCGGCCATCGACTTTCTCGGGGAAAGCGTGACCGCCTAGTGGTCTGATTCTAACGTTCGCTTCCCATCGCAGCGGGCACGCTTGCGAATGTTGGAATCAAAAGACCACCAGCAAATTCGAGATTCTGGTGTGGTTTGGATTTGGCATTCGTTTCGAGAACTCGCAGCCCTACTGAAGCGAATGTCAAATCTACCACACCCGGCGCCGGTCAAGGCTTTTCGGCCCCCCGGCATTCGTGCTTATATTGATCTGGCGATAAATAAGCTAGTGTGGTGGATTTGACATTCGATTCAGTCTTGCCGCGAGTCCTCTAATCGAATGTCAAATTCAAAACCACACTAGAAACTGATATTTGCTAGTGTCCCTTTGGTTCTGACATTCGTAAACGAATGTGCCGCGACGTGATACGAATGTCAGAACCGAGACACTAGCCGGCAACGGCGGGCGTATTCCCAAGACCGGGCATTCGGTTTCTCGTCGCAATCAGGTTCCGCCATTTGGACCTGGTCGGCCAGCAATGCGCGCGAGAAAACAACTAGGGAGTGAAGTGATTGGCGTCCGTTGAATTGCGTGGCCTGACCAAGCGGTTTGGATCGCTGGCAGTGGTGGACAATGTCTCGTTGCGGATCGACCACGGGCGGTTGATCTGCCTGTTGGGCCCCTCCGGCTGCGGCAAGACCACGACGTTGCGGCTGATCGCCGGATTCCTCGAGCCGACGGACGGGGAAATCCATGTCGGCGACCGGATGGTCTCTTCACAGGCGCGCACGCTGCCGCCCGAACAGCGCAACATGTCGATGATATTTCAGAGTTACGCGCTCTGGCCGCACATGACGGTTGCCGACAACATCACTTACGGCTTGCGCCTGCGCAAAATGGATCGCGACACCATCGCCAGGAAGCTCAAGGCCATCCTTGCAACCACCAAGCTCGAGCCTCTCGCCCAACGCTACCCGGGCGAATTGTCGGGCGGACAGCAGCAACGCGTCGCGCTGGCGCGTGCGCTGGTGGTCGAACCGGAGACGCTCCTGCTCGACGAGCCCCTCTCCAACCTCGATGCCAATTTGCGCGAGGAGATGCGATTCGAAATCCGCCGCCTGCACGACCAATACCGCTACACGACGGTCTACGTGACCCACGACCAGTCGGAGGCAATGACAACTGCCGACCTGATTGCGGTGATGAACGGCGGCAAGATCGATCAGCTCGGCACGCCGGAGGACATTTACGACCGTCCGCAATCGGAATTCGTCGCGCGCTTCATCGGTTCGAGCAATGTGATCAAGGGCGTCGCCCACGACGAAAACCACATTGCCTTTTCCGGCGCGACCTTGCGCGTGGTGGGCGCGAAATTGACGGCCAGTCAGGACGCCGCGATCGCGATTCGCCAGCACGATATCCAGCTTTCGACGACGGCGCCGCAAACATCCGACAATTCCGTCAAGGCCACCGTCACGCGCCAGGTGTTTCTCGGCGCCAACCGGGACTACATGTTGGAGACTGCCGACGGCACGATGCTGCGCGCGGTTACTTCGACCCAAACCGCCGTCGCACCCGGCACCGAGGTCTGGCTCACGCTGCCGGCCGAACGCTGCCGGGCGCTCAGCCGATAATCGCAAGGGGAGGCGATGAGGCGCAAAGCGAGCACCAGACGCGACGTCATCAAGGGATCGGCGGCGCTTGGCCTGACGGTTTTCGCCACGCCGCTGAAAGCTGCGGCACCGGAAGTACAGGCGATCACGCCGCAACTGATCGAAGCGGCGAAAACGGAAGGCAGGGTGGTGCTGTATTCCCCGATGGATCTGCCGGTGGGGGAAAAACTCGGAAAGGCCTTCGAGGCGCAATATCCTGATATTCAGGTGCAGATCGAGCGCACCGGCTCGGAACGCCTGTTTCAGCGCGTCGAACAGGAATTTGCCTCCCGTATCTACGCCGCCGACGTCATCAACAGCGCGGATGCCTCGCACTTCATTCCCTGGAAGCGCAACGGCTGGTTGGCGCCTTTTGTGTCCGAAGACCTCGCAAGACATTTTCCGAGCGAATATCGCGATGGCGACGGCATGTTCGCAACCTCCCGGCTCTGGCTGTCGTCGATCGCCTACAACACCAACCTCGTCAAACCGGCAGACGCCCCGCAAGGTTTTGCCGACCTGCTGGAGCCGAAATGGGCGGGGAAAATGGTCAAGGGCCATCCCGCCTATAGCGGCACCATCATGACGACCACGTTCCAGCTGGTTCGCGAACTCGGCTGGGGTTATTTCGAGAGGCTGTCGAAGCAGCGCGTGATGCAGGTGCAGTCATCGACCGATCCGCCGAAGAAACTGGCGCTCGGCGAGCGCGCCGTGATGGCGGATGGCAACGAATACAACGTCGTTCTTCTGAAGGAGGCCGGTCAGCCGGTCGAGCCGGTGTACCCGGCCGAAGGCACGCCGACCATTTCCGGTCCCACCGGCATATTCGCAAGCGCCCCGCATCCAAATGCGGCAAGGCTGTTTCAGGCATGGCTGCATACGCGACAAACCCAGCAATTCTTCGTCGACTTCACGGCGCAATATTCGGTTCATGCGCAGGTGCAGGCGAAAGCAGGCCGCCGCAAGATCTCCGAGATCAAGCTGATGAAGGAAGACCCGGCTGGCGTGGACAAGATGGCGGACGAAATCAAGTCGCACTACGCGCGTCTGTTTCGGGTGTGACTATCCTCATGGTGAGGAGGCGCACCAGCGCCGTCTCGAACCATGGGACCAAAACGTGTTGCCATCCTTCGAGACGCGGCTTCGCCGCTCCTCAGGATGAGGGGGATCGGACAGGCGGATAACATGACAACCATCACCGGCGGCATCGAAACGAGCAAGCCCAGAATCGACTGGACCAAACCGGTGCTGTGGCTGTTCGCCGCATTTCTGGTCGCGCTGATCCTGCTGCCGATGTCGTGGCTTCTGATCTACAGCGTCAGCGACAAGGCCAACCACCTCACGCTGCAAAATTTCATCACGCTGTTTACCGATCCCGACTTCCTCGATCCGCTGCTGACCACGGCGATCATCGCGACCAGCTCCGCCGCGATCTGCTGTGCCGTCGCCGCACCCATGGGCTGGCTGGTGTCGCGCACGGACATGCCCGGACGGCAGTTCATCCGCGCCCTGGTCACGGCCTCGTTCGTGACGCCGCCGTTTCTCGGCGCGGTTGCGTGGGAATTGCTTGCGGCGCCCAACAGCGGGTTGCTCAATCAGCTTTACCGCATCATCACAGGCGCGGAATCCGACGAGCACCTGTTCAACATCTATTCTCTGGCAGGCGTGATCTTCGTCATTTCCTGCTACACATTTCCTTTCGTGTTCGTGCTCGTTGCCAACGCGCTCGACAACATGCCCGGCGAACTCGAAGATGCCTCCGCCATCCTCGGCGGCCGGGCATGGACGACGGCGCGGCGCGTGACGATCCCGCTGGCGCTGCCGGCACTTGTCGCCGGCGCGCTGATCGCGTTTCTGCAAGCCATGACGCTGTTCGGCTCGCCGGCGATCCTGGCGCTGCCGGCCGGCTTCCACACCATGACCACCAAGATCTGGAGCCTGTTCCAGTACCCGCCGAAACTCGAACTCGCCGCCGCCGCCGCCGTTCCGCTGCTGGTCCTGACAATTCTCTTGCTGCAGGGCCAAAAATTCCTGCTCGGGCGCCGCGGCTATTCGGTGCTCGGCGGCAAATACGGCCCGCCGCGGCCCGTCGAAATGAAAAAGTGGCGTTGGGTGGCGCTGGCATTCTGCCTGTTGATGCTGCTCAATCCGGTCTTCCTGCCCTATTTCGCGCTTTTCAACGCGGCCTTTTCGCCCAACGCGACGACGCTGGTGACGCCGTCGACCTTTACGCTGCACAACATCGTGTTCGTGTTCACTGAATTGTCCTCGACCCAGCTTGCGCTGAAGAACACCGTCATTCTGGGGACCGCGACGGCGACGGTCGGCACCCTGCTGGCGCTGGTGATCGCCTATGTCACGACCCGGAGGATGATCGCGGGTCATCGCGTGCTCGGCTTTCTTGCCACCGCCCCGGTTGCCGTTCCCGGCATCGTGCTCGGCGTCGGCCTGTTCTTAAGCTACACGCGGCCGCCATTCGTGTTGTACGGAACGCTGTGGATTCTCTTGATCGCGTTCCTGACCATCAACCTGCCGTCGGCCTATCAGCAATTGCAGGCGGCGTTTGCCACGAGTCA
>Ga0306920_100007036_pt1 | contig 14766 bp, 11 predicted proteins | sample flu12Cox44000170_FD_204666 | JGI IMG/M metagenome (GOLD analysis project Ga0306920, IMG submission 204666) | Lab enrichment of tropical soil microbial communities from Luquillo Experimental Forest, Puerto Rico - flux4day.12C.oxic.44.000.170 (v2)... | ecosystem: Environmental > Terrestrial >... | reverse complement strand
CGTGTCAGCCTTACCTCGTCGACATCTGGCCCTTGCTGCAGCAAAAACGCAAGTATGGACAAATATGATAGTATGGACTTTGCCGTTCCAGTTCCTATGCTTCACCGCGAGGTTTCGCGAGGGTACGATATGATGAAAGTGAGAGCGGCGCCTGCGCGCCGCTGCCCGGTGGCGGCGTTCCAGAAACTGATCAGCGGCAAATACAAGCTCAGGATCATCTGGGACCTGAAAGACGGGCCGCGCCGCTATGGCGAAATCAGGAACGGGCTGCTCCGCGGCGTCGACGGTGGCACCGAGATCGCGCCGCGGGTGCTGAGCCGTGAATTGAAGCAGCTCACCATAAGCTCCTTGCTCGAGCGCAAGGATTACGGCGTGGTCCCGCCCAAGGTCGAGTATTGCCTCACCCGCAAGGGGAAAAGCTTTGTCCCGATCATCGCGCTGATCCGAAAGTGGGGCCATCGCCATCTCGTGCCCGATGCCGAAGGCGCAGCGGCGCAGGCGGCCGAGTAGGCCGAGCCTAGAATTTGCCGGTGAGGAACGGGTTGGTCATCCGCTCCTGGCCGATGCTTGAGCCGGCGCCATGGCCGCAGACAAAGCCGACATCGTCGCCGAGCGGTAGCAGCTTCTCCTGGATCGAATTGATCAGCGTCGTGTGGCTGCCCCCGGGCAGGTCGGTGCGGCCGACCGAACCTGCAAACAGCACGTCGCCGACATGGGCGAAGCGCAGTTCCCTGTTGAAATAGACAATGCTGCCGGGCGAATGGCCGGGGCAGTGCAGGATGTCGAATGAGAGTTCGCCGACCGAGACCTGATCGCCTTCCTTGAGGAAGCGGTCGGTCTTGAAGTCGCGGACGCCGGTCATGCCAAAGCGCGCGCCGCTTTCCACCACATGATCGAGCATGAAACCGTCGGCCTCGTGCGGTCCTTCGATCGGCACTCTCAGCGTGTCGCGAAGCTCCGCCGCGCCGCCGACATGGTCGATATGGCCATGGGTCAGCCAGATCTTCTCGACCGTGACGCCGGCCTGCTTGATCGCGGCCAGAATCTTCGGCACCTCGCCGCCGGGGTCGATCACCACGGCCTTTCTGGTCGCCTCGCACCAGATGATGGTGCAGTTCTGTTCGAACAGCGTCACCGGCACGATCATCGCGCCAGCCTTCGCCTTGGTCTCGTTTGCCATGGAGGCAGCATGCCGATTTTTGGCGGGTCCCGAAAGCAAAAGTTTCGTGTGGCAAATTCCCCAAGCGCCATTGGCTTTGGGGGAACCCCGATCGTGTCTTCGCTGATTGTTTGCGCGGGATGTCTGAGCAAGACCAGAGCCCACCGCGCCGCTAACTGCGGAGCTGTTTTTTTAGCATTGGGCGCTCGAAATCGGCTAGCATGGCAGTCATGGAAAAGCCCGTCTCCAGAATCAGTCTCGTCCCCCCGACGGATCGTCGTCAGTCGGAGACGGCGCTCGCCGTCGCGCGCGGTACGGCGCGTCTGTTGCGCTCGCTCGGCTTTTCCTGTGTCAACGAGCTGCCGCTACCGTCGGGCCGGCGCGCTGATCTGGTGGCGCTGAACGAACGCGGCGAGATCTGGATTGTCGAGATCAAGTCGTCGGTGGAGGATTTGCGCGCCGATCACAAATGGGAGGACTACCGCCTCCATTGTGACCGGCTGTTCTTTGCTTTCACCCAGGACATGCCGTGCGAGATCTTTCCAAAGGACACCGGCCTGATCGTCGCCGACGCCTATGGCGGGCATCTTCTCTGCGACGCGCCGGAGCACCGTCTGCCGCCGCCAGCGCGCAAATTGATGACCGTGCGCTTTGCAGTCACTGCCGCACGGCGGATCAACCGCCTGGTCGATCCGCAAGGGCATTCGGACGTCTAGTTCCGCAGCAGTCGTCGAGGTGTCCGCAAGGGCGAGAGGCGGGCGATTTCGAACCCGTCATTACACGGTCTGACTGATCGGCGAGTCGCTCGTTCAGAGACGCTCGTTGAGTTGGGCGCCGCGTGGATCGGAAGACTGTCGCAGCGTTTGCCGAAGCTAGCTGACGGAACGGCCATTCGCCGCCAAGAGAAGACAAATTGTCAGCGGGAGAGACCGTTCGACGCCGGTTTAGCGTGGAGCGCGCTTGGCGAGAATCCGCTGCAGGGTGCGGCGGTGCATGTTGAGCCGACGCGCGGTCTCCGAGACGTTGCGGTTGCACATCTCGTAGATGCGCTGGATGTGCTCCCAGCGCACGCGGTCCGCCGACATCGGGTTCTGCGGCGGCTCGGACTTTTCGGTGCCGGTTGCGAGCAGGGCGGCGACCACATCGTCGGCGTCGGCAGGCTTCGCAAGATAGTCGACGGCGCCCATTTTTACCGCGGTCACAGCAGTTGCGATATTGCCGTAGCCGGTCAGGATGATCGCACGCGCCTCAGGACGCTTCTTCTTCAACGCGGACACCACATCGAGCCCGTTGCCGTCGCTGAGCCGCAAATCGACCACTGCGAAGGCGGGCGCGCTTTTGCCGATCTGCGCCAACCCCCCAGCGACGCTGTCGGTGGAGGTGACGGCAAAGCCGCGCGTCTCCATGGCGCGGGCAAGTCGTTCGAGGAACGGCCTGTCGTCCTCCACGATCAGCAGCGAGCGGTCGGAATGGTCGGCAAGTTCGGCGTTGGCCAAGGCGGGAAATTCCTGAGTGAGACAGGCTTGATATGGCGTCGGTATCGGCCGTTGCCAAGATCGCAAAGTGACGTTTTGGTAAATGCGGCTGAACGCCACGTTCGCGTTAGATTGTCGCTAAGATGCTGTCCTTTCTTCGCTTTCGTCGGCCTCAAAGACACCGCGTGGCCAGGCGATCTGCACCACCGCGCCGTGATCAGGAAATACTCGGTTGCTGAATGAGACGTTGGCGCCGGTGCGCTCCAACAGCGTGCGTGCGATGAATACGCCAAGTCCAAGGCCGCCATGCTCGCTCGGGGCGTCGTCGCTGCTGCGACGCCGCGACAGATAGGGTTCACCGATCCGCTTCAGAATATCGGGCGCAAAGCCCGGGCCGTCGTCGGAGATCACAATCTCGACGGTGCTGTCATTCCACCAAGCGTTGACCTCGACGGTCGAGCGCGCGAAGTCGACGGCGTTTTCGAGGATATTGCCGACGCCATACAGGATCGCAGGATTGCGCCTGCCGACCGGCTGTTTACTCCCGGCGACCGCGATGCGCACCTTGATGGCGACGCCGAAATCGCGATGTGGCGCGACGGCCTCCTCGATCAGTGTCGACAGCATCATGCGATCGAATGGCGCGCCGGTCGCCGACAGCTGGGTGATCTTGGCGAGAATGTCGCGACAACGCTGTGCCTGCTCGCCCAGCGTCTTGATGTCGGAGGCGGCCTGGTTGTCGTCGGCAAACTGGCGTTCCAACTCGCGCGAGATCAACACGATGGTCGACAGCGGGGTGCCGAGCTCGTGGGCGGCCGCGGCGGCAAGACCGTCAAGCTGGGTGAGATGCTGCTCGCGCGCCAGCACCAGCTCGGTCGCGGCCAGTGCATCGGAGAGTTTTCGGGCCTCCTCGGTGACCTGGAAGGCGTAGAGGCTCGTGACCCCGATCGCGACCACGATGGAGAGCCAGACGCCGAGCATATAGATCGGCGGCAGCACCAAGGGCTCCTCGGCGTCCCAGGGCAGCGGCAGATAGAAGAATACGAGGACCGACGCACAGGCGACCGCAAGCACCCCGAGTGCAATTGTGAGCCGCACCGGCAGTGCGGTCGCCGAAATCAGGACCGGCGCGAGGAACAGGAATGAGAACGGGTTTTGCAGGCCGCCGGTGAAGAACAACAGCGCCGCAAGCTCGATGATGTTGAGCGCAAGCAGCGCGGCGGCATAGACTGGCTCCAGCCGCTGCATCGGGTTGAACGCCATCTGCAGCACCAGATTGACCGCTGCCGACAGGCCGACGATGACAAGGCAGGGCACGATCGGAAGATCGAATTCGAGCCCCTGCACCACGATGAAGATGGCGGCGAGCTGCCCGAGCGCGGCAAGCCATCGCAGCCGCAGGATGGTGTCCAGACGGACATGGCGCCGCGGATGGCGGAAATCGGAAGCGGCGATATCGGTCATGTGCGCAATTTAGCGTCGCGACGCCGCGATCACAAATCGCGTCATGGCGCGCAGGGGAGGTTGCACTCGCCGCCGCAATGGGAGAATGAACGGCCGCCATGGCTGTGAACGACGATAGCGCAGGGGCAAAATCAGCGGCGGGCCTGCCGGCAGCGGCCGCGATCGAGGTCGCTCGTCTGGTGAAACAGTACAAGAAGGCCCGGGCGGTGGACGACATCTCCTTCGCGATTGCGAGAGGCAGTATCACGGGGCTGCTCGGCGGCAACGGCGCTGGCAAGACCACGACGATCGCGATGATCATGGGGCTGGTGCTGCCGACCTCGGGTCGCGTCGCGGTGCTCGGTCATCCGATGCCGGCGGAAGCAGCTGCCGTGCTCGGCTTGATGAATTTCGAGAGTCCCTATGTCGACATGCCAATGCGGCTCACGGTGCGGCAGAACCTCAACGTGTTCGGCCGCCTCTATGCGGTCGACGACCTTGGCGCGCGGATTGGCGAACTTGGGCGCGATCTCGATCTGACCGAATTGCTCGACCGCCCCACTGGACGACTCTCCGCCGGGCAGAAGACGCGCGTTGCGCTCGCCAAAGCCTTGATCAACCACCCCGAGCTGTTGTTGCTCGACGAGCCGACCGCCTCGCTCGATCCCGATACCGCCGACTGGGTGCGGGGGCACCTTGAGACCTATCGCCGAAGGCATGGGGCGACCATCCTGCTCGCTTCCCACAACATGTTCGAGGTCGAGCGGCTCTGCGACCGTGTCATCATCCTGAAACGCGGCCGTATCGTGGAGGACGACAGCCCGGCGCAGATCATGGCGCGCTATAGCCGCGATACGCTGGAGCAGGTGTTTCTGGACGTGGCGCGCGGGCGCGCGCAGGACGGCGCGGTGCGCGAAACGATGGCGCCGGAGACCCTGTCGCCGGAGGCGATGTCATGAGCCAACTCGCCTTACATCAGAAGATCTCGTTCAACCGCATCGGCGCGATGATGCTGCGCTATTGGTATCTGCTGAAGTCGTCCTGGCCGCGGCTTCTGGAGCTGATGTATTGGCCGGTCATGCAGGTCATCACCTGGGGTTTCCTGCAGACCTATGTCGCGCAGAACGCCAATTTCTTCATGCGCGCCGGCGGCACGCTGATCGGTGCGGTGATCCTGTGGGACATCCTGTTCCGCGGCCAGCTCGGCTTTTCCATCTCGTTTTTGGAAGAGATGTGGGCGCGCAATCTCGGCAACCTGATGATGAGCCCGCTGAAGCCGGTCGAGTTTCTACTGGCGCTGATGGCGATGAGCCTGATCCGGCTTGCGATCGGAATCATCCCGATGACGGGGCTGGCGCTCGTCTTCTTCCACTTCAATTTCTTCGGACTCGGCCTGCCGCTGATCGCCTTCTTCTGCAACCTGATTTTCACGAGCTGGGCCGTGGGAATCTTCGTTTCGGGTCTCGTGCTGCGCTACGGATTAGGAGCCGAAAGCGTCGTCTGGACCTTGATGTTTGCCTTGATGCCGCTCGCCTGCGTCTATTACCCGGTGCGGGTGCTGCCGCACTGGTTGCAATATGTCTCGTGGTCGCTGCCGCCGACTTATGTGTTCGAAGGCATGCGGGGGCTTCTGATTGATCAGGTGTTTCGCGCCGACCTGATGGTGCTGGCGGTTGCGATCAACGCAGTTCTGCTGGTGGCCTCATTTGCGGCATTCCTTGCCCTTCTGAGGAGCGCCCGCCGCCACGGCTCCTTGCTTGGAGGCGGCGAATAGGCACAGCCCCCGTGGATTTGCGGGGCTAGCCAAGATGGTTGGTCATCCCGATCTACGCGTTGACGCAATATTACGCATTGGCCACTATGCTGCGACGCACAGAGGGAACTGAAACCATGCCGATTGGTGAGTTTGGCGGCGCACCGCCATTTGTGGCTGAAGGCAGTCCGGCGCTCACCACGCCGATGTACTGGATGTACGAAATGGCGCATGCCTCGCTCAATCCAGCGCGCGCGGTCACCGACGCAACCAAGATCCTGTTTCAGAATCCGCTGAACATCTGGTCACACACCGAATTCGGCAAATCGATTGCCGCAGCCTGCGAGTTGTTCGAGCGCACCACCCGCCGCTACGGCAAGCCGGAATGGGGCATCCACGACACCGAGGTCAATGGCGTTCGCGTGCCGGTCGAGATCAGGAGCGTGTGGGAAAAGCCGTTCTGCCGGCTGCTATATTTCGATCGCAAGTTCATACGCCCCCTTCGCCATCCCCATCCGCGCGTCCTGATCGTGGCGCCGATGTCCGGCCACTATGCGACGCTGTTGCGCGGCACCGTGGAAGCCTTTCTGCCGAGCCATGAGATCTACATCACCGACTGGTCGGACGCGCGCATGGTGCCGCTCACCGAAGGACGCTTCGACCTCGACGACTACATCGACTATGTCATCGACGTGCTGCATGAGCTCGGTGGCAACATGCATATCGTGGCGGTGTGCCAGCCCTCGGTGCCGGTGGTGGCGGCCGTTTCGTTGATGGAAGCCAAAAGCGATCCTTTCGTGCCGATCTCGATGACCTTGATGGGCGGGCCGATCGACACCCGTCGCAACCCGACCGCAGTCAACAAGCTTGCGGAAAAGCGCGGCCTCGAGTGGTTCGCCAGCCATGTCATCACCAAGGTACCGTTTCCGCATCCCGGCGTCGGGCGCGCAGTTTATCCGGGCTTCCTGCAACTCAACGGCTTCATCAGCATGAATCTCGACCGCCACATGGACGCCCACAAGGACCTGTTTCGCAATCTGGTGAAGGGCGACGGCGATCTCGTCGACAAGCATCGCGACTTTTACGACGAATATCTTGCGGTGATGGATCTTGCCGCAGAATATTATCTGCAAACGGTCGATACGGTGTTTGTCAGGCATGCGCTGCCCAAGGGTGAGATGACCCATCGCGGCACGCCGGTCGACCCCTCGAAGATCGCGCGCGTGGCGCTGATGACAGTCGAGGGTGAGCACGACGACATTTCCGGGCTGGGCCAGACCGAGGCGACGCATGCCTTGTGCACTTCAATCCCCGATCATCGCCGGATTCATTACGTGCAGAAAGGCGTTGGCCATTATGGCGTGTTCAACGGTTCCCGCTTCCGCTCGGAAATCGTGCCGCGCATCAGCGACTTTTTGATTTCGGCAGCGAATCCGAAGTCTCGGCTTGCGCTCGCCGCTGAATAGGTAGCGAAGTCAGGCCAATCTTGTGCGAATCCACCGCAAGCAACGGCAAAACCTGTTGGGCCGGCTTGGCCCCTTGCTTCGCAAACGGCCAAAACGGCGCACAGATTCGGTTCCTGGAAGGAGTGAGTTACACTTCAATTCTTGGGATACCTTTTTTGGGCCTGTTCCACCTCAAAAGAGCGGTTCCGGACCCATTCTATAGGGTCTGACGGCGGCCAAGCCCCTGTATATTGGGCAAATGATTTGTTTTTGCAGCGAGCGATTTCCGTGGAGGCGGATATGGCAGAATCCGCGCGAACGGCTTCTCCCCGGAATTACAGACATGGCCACCCGTGCGCTCCTCTATCGGCGCCCTGCCGAACCCGCGACTCTTTTGGTCAAGCATGGCTCGCAAGTCTTTGCGATTCGCTTGCGACGGCACCGGCGCGCGCGGCGCTACACCTTGCGCATCCATCCGACCGATCGCGAGGCGATCCTCACCATACCGCCGCGCGGCACCATCGTTGAGGCGAGGGACTTTGCGCAGCTACACGGGGGGTGGATTGCGGCGCGTCTTGGGCGATTGCCGAAAGCTGCACCCTTTCAGTCCGGCACGGTGTTGCCGCTGCGTGGCACGGCGCACAGGATCGTGCATCGCGCCGGCGCGCGTGGCACGGTGTGGACCGAGACGCGCGACAGCGGCGAGAGGATCATTTGCGTCGCCGGCGAGGTTGAGTTCATCGATCGCCGTGTGCGTGATTTCCTGAAGCGGGAAGCGCGCCGCGATTTGCAGAAATCCGCGCAAGCCTATGCCGAGGCGCTCGGCATGCGGGTGAGGCGGCTCTCGATCCGCGATCAATCGAGCCGCTGGGGCTCATGTACCTCCGCCGGTTCGCTGTCGTTCTCCTGGCGGCTGATTCTCGCGCCTGGCTTTGTGCTCGACTATCTCGCCGCCCATGAGGTCGCGCATCTGGTCGAGATGAACCACTCGCCGCGATTCTGGCGGGTGGTGGCGCGCATTTGCCCCTCGGTCGAGCGCGCCAAGAGGTGGCTCGACACCTCTGGCAACGATCTGCATCGCTACGGGGTCGAAGATTAGCGCGCCCGCCCGAACAGTCGATCCATCAGCCAGCCATCAAGACCAGCCGCGGGCTCGGGCCGCACCGCCGCGCGAGCCGGCGGCGCTCGGCTGGGGCTGTTCACCGGCGTGGGTGGCGTCGGCGCGGTGATTTGCGAGGCGATCTGGGCGAGGTTAGAGAACTGGCCAGTCTGCGCGGCCTGTAGCGCCACAACCGGCACGCCCTGATGCGCCGCACGCATGAAGCGGGTCCAGGCCTCCACCGGCAAGCCGCCGCCGGTCGCCTTCTTGGTCGGCGAGTTGTCGTCATTGCCGAGCCAGACCCCTGTCACCAGATTGGCGGTATAGCCGATGAACCAGGCGTCGCGGAAATCTTGGCTGGTGCCGGTCTTGCCGGCGGCGATCCAGCCGGGGATTTCGGCCTTGCGCGCGGTGCCTGAGATCAGCGTCTGCTCCATCATTACATTCATCATCGCGACATTGCGCGGCTCGATCACCTGGTTGGGCTCATCCTTCTGGCGGAAGTAGATCACCTTGCCGTCCAGGGTCTTGATCCGGGTTACGACATGTGGGGAGACGGAAAGCCCGCCATTGGCAAACGGCGCGTAGGCGCCGACCAGCTCGGTCAGCGAGACTTCGCTGGTGCCGAGTGCGATCGAGGCATTGACCTCGAGCTTTGAGGAAATGCCGAGTCGGTGCGCGGTGCGCACCACGTTCTTTGGCCCCACTTCGAGCCCGAGTCGCACCGCGACCGTGTTGAGCGACATCGCCAGCGCCTGGGTCAGCGTCACCGGGCCGAAATATTCGTGGCTATAGTTCTCTGGCTTCCAGCCTCTGACGTCGAGCGGGGCGTCCAGGCGGATCGTCTCCGGCGTCAACCCGGCCTCAATCGCGGTGAGATAGACGAATGGCTTGAACGCCGAACCCGGCTGGCGTTTGGCGGTGACCGCGCGGTTATACTGACTCTCGGCGTAATTGCGGCCGCCGACCATCGCGCGCACGGCGCCGTCCGCGCTCATCGCCACCAGCGCGCCCTGGGTGACGTTGAACTTCGCGCTCTTTGCGGCAAGCTCGTCGATCACGACCGCCTCGGCCACGCTTTGCAGTTTCGGGTCGATCGTCGTCTCGACCACGATCGACTGTTCGATCTGGCCGACGAGATCGTCAAGCACCTCGCCGATCCAGTCGGCGACGTAGTTGATGGTGCCGGCGCCGGCCGGTTTTACCGAGATCGCGGGATGGGCAATCGAGGCCTGCGCCTGCGCTTCGGTAATGAACTTCGATTCTGCCATGGCGGCGAGAACTGTCTGCGCCCGCTTCTCGGCGCCTTCAGGATTGCGGTTTGGCGCAAGCCGCGAGGGCGATTTGACAAGGCCCGCCAGCATGGCGGCTTCGGTCAGTGAGACAGTGCGCGCCGACTTGCCGAAATAGCGCTGGCTTGCGGCCTCCACGCCATAAGCGCCGGAACCGAAATAGACGCGGTTCAGGTAGAGCTCGAGGATCTCGGCCTTGGAGTATTTGCGCTCCAGCCAGATCGCGAGCTCTGCTTCCTGCAGCTTGCGCTGCAGCGTGCGTTCTTGCGTCAGGAACAGGTTCTTGGCGAGCTGCTGGGTCAGGGTCGAGCCGCCCTGGGAGACGCCCCGATGCAGCGCATTGGTCAGTGCTGCGCGCAAGATGCCGTAGGGGTCGACGCCGTGATGAGAATAGAACCTGCGGTCCTCGATCGCGATAAAGGCCTCTGGCAGGTAGGGGGGAAGGTCTTTGAGCGCGACATTGGCGCCGGCCATTTCGCCGCGCTGGGCGAGCACGCTGCCGTCGACGCCGACAATTTCGATGGTCGGCGGACGCTTGGGGATTTCGAGCGATTGGATCGGCGGCAGATGCGCGCCGACCCATATGACCAGACCGACGCCAAGGATGACCGCCCACAGCGACAGCACCGCGCCCCAGTAGATCAGGCGCAACAGGCTGATGCGCGAGCGCGACCTTGATCGGCGCCGGGTCATGCTTTTCCCGCGAACCTTGCGCTCACGCGGCGGCGGGCGAGGCAGTGGGCCGGCGTCCTCGTCTTCGACGATTTTGCCCTTGGCGGCGGGCTTTTTCGGTTTCTCTTCGGCGCTCGGGATGCGGTCCTTTGGATCGAGGCGCAAATCGGCAAGCGCGGCCGCAAGCCCAAATTGCGGCTCCTTGCGTACGCCGCCTTTTTTCCGTCTCCACGCCATATACGATATGCCAGCAAGCTGCCCCCGCTGCAGGCTATCGTCGGGAATTTAAGGGCCGGTTACGCAAAGGTTAATGCAGCATTAGTTGTCCTGGTTTCGAGCGCTTTTGTTGCGAGCTCCGGACGAATTGCGTGGGCTCAACCTGGAATAACTCTCGCCAGAAAAGGAGATGGTTCAAGACCTGCTGAGGATCGTTCACTGCTTTTCCGCTCGCCCTTACGGGCTGCGCCTTGATCGAAAAAACTCAACGAAGTGGCGGACGTGAAATGATCCTGGCCACGCGATCACACTCGATCGCGCTGCAGAGCAAGACGCTTATTTCCGCCGCGCCTGTGGAACAGCACGCTTTGCCTACAACAGAGGCTGGCGGAGTGGAAACGCATATATGCGGCAGGCCAAAAGCCAACGGCATCGGCAATCAAAGCGCGCTGGAATGCGTCGCCGAATGCCCAACAGCGGTGGAGAACTTCCTTCGGGATTGCAAGACGCCGAGACAGCAACGCCGTTCCTCTGTTTTTGGTTCCGCTAGGCGGCGCTCGAGGGTTCCCGCCTGATTCGCCACGCCGTGCTGGCGGTGGGTAAGACCTTTGGGAGCTGCCAACCCAGTCCCAGCAAAGTTCTTGCCAACGGCATGGATGGCCGGCTCAAGTCTGAGCCAAGCCCTGGTCCACGCACCAATAGGCCTGGTCACAGACGCCTTTGTCAAAGCGGCAAGCCAGCTATGACGACATCATCCGATCGGTCGGCGGGTGAACTTAACCTGCGGCGCCGGCGTCTTCGAGAATCGGCCCGAACAGCTCCCAGCGCTCGCCGTTGAAGCGCATCATCTGCAACTGCTTGTTGACGCGATAGTCGGTCGGCGAGGTGGTAGCCTTGATGCCCGGCAGCGCAATGTCGGTTGAGACGCCGTTCAGCGCGGCGGCCTGCTTCATGACGTTTTCGCGTGTCAGGTCGTCGCCGCACTGCTTGAGCACGTGAACCAGCAGCTGTGCTGTGGCATAGCCATAAGTGTTGAAGTTCGAGTCCTTGTCACCGTCTGGATAGTACTTTGCCATGAAGTCGAAATAGCGCTTCAGGCCGGGATTGTCCTTCCAGGTCGGATCGAGCGGATCCTTGCCGTAGTTGACGCTGATCACGCCTTTGGCGGCCTCAAGCCCCGCCGGCTTCATCACTGCGCCAACCGAGGTGGCGTTAATGTCGACGATCTGTACTGGATGCCAGTCGAGCTCCGCGATCTTCTTGATTGCCTGCGCCGCCTGCTTCGGCGTCGAAGCGCTGAAAAACAAATCCGTGCCGGCGTCCTTGATCTTGAGAATCTGCGAATCGATGGTCGGGTCGGAAACTTCGTAGGAGGCTTCCGCCACGATCATGCTGGCGGCCTTGTCGCCAAGGCCGGCCTTGATGCCGTTCAGATAGTCCTTACCAAGATCGTCGTTCTGATAAAGGATGCCGATCTTGGCGTTCGGATGCGCTTTCAAGATGTACTGGCCGTAGATGCGGCCCTCGACAAAGTAGTTCGGGTTGAAACCCATCGTCCACCGAAAATTCTTCGGGTCGGTGAAGCGCGACGCTCCAGTGGCAGCAAAGAGCTGCGGCACCTTCTTGGAGTTCAGGTATTTCTGCACGGCCGCGTTCGATGGCGTGCCGATGATCTGGAAGGTGAGGAGCACCTCGTCCCCCTCGACCAGCTTGCGTACCTGTTCGACTGCCTTCGGCGGCGAATAGGCGTCGTCATACTGGATCAAGTTGATCTTGCGGCCGTTTACTCCCCCCTGGTCGTTGATCATCTTGATGTAGGCGGCCTGAGCCTTGCCGATGGTGGCGTAGGCGGATGCCGGTCCGGAGAATGGCACGGTCTGGCCGACTTTGATCTCGGTATCAGATGCGCCGGTGTCGTATTTCTTCTGCGCCGCTGCGGGCGATGCCGACAGCGCGATGGCAAGCGCTGCACCTGTGGCCAGACCGAGAAGCCCCTTCCTCGTGTCGTTTGCGTCCCTTTGAAGTGGTGATTTGTCGATGGTCCACTGCTTGCGGGCGAGTGTGGCGGAACCGATCTCGCAATGCAAGATGGTGCCGGTCGGAAATGGGCGGGCTCAATGAGCGCAAGGGTGGCGCCTGACGCCAGCACAGTGAGGGTCGCCGTCACCGCGCCAAAGCTGCCAGCCGCGATCATGTCAAGCAGCAAGAAAACCTCGATCTGAAATGCAAGGCCGGATGTCGGGTGGACCAGGCCTCGGAGAAGCGGCAAGACAAGTTGGATTGTTGCCGTCAACGCGCCATGGCGCCATCGTTTGCTTCACCTGGGGCGCCACCGCCGCGGCCATCTGATGCGATCGCAAAACGCTGGACTGACGATGGTCTTGCCTCAAGCCGCCGGCTTCTCCGCCGCCTCGTCATTGGCAAGCAAATGCAACAGCGCGCTGCGGATCGCCGCCTGCCGCGTCGGCGCGCTGATTTGCGCGCCCAAGAGGTCGGTGACGTAAAACACGTCGCGGGCGCGTTCGCCGAAGGTTGCGACATGGGCGGAGGCGATGTTGAGATTGAGCTTTGAGAGCGCGGTTGTGAGCTGATAGAGCAGGCCGGGCCGATCGAGGCCGGAGACTTCGATGACTGTATAGAGCTCCGACCACTGGTTGTTGATGTCGACTTCCGGCTCGACTGCGAAGGCGCGCACCTTGTTGCCGCGGTTCGCGGCGCGCCGCGCCACTGCTTCAGGCAGGCGCAGCTTGCCCTGCAGCACGGCTTCGATCATTTCGCCGATCCGCGTGGCGCGCCGGCCTTCGTCCTCGTCGCGCTCGTATTCCCTGGAGATCGCAATGGTGTCGAGGGCGCGGCCATCGGTTGTGGTGTAGATCTGGGCGTCGACGATGTTGGCGCCGGCGGAGGCGCAGGCGCCAGCGATAATCGACAGCAACCAGGGATGGTCGGCGGCCCAGATCGTCAGCTCGGTGACACTGCGCGCTTCATCGAAGCCGACATTGATCGCAAGCTTGTGGCCGGCCTGCTCGCTGGCGCGAGTGAAGCGAGCCTGACGGATCTTTCGCGGCAGCTCGACCTTGAGCCAATAGGCCGGATAATGCCGGCCGATATAGGCGGTGAGCTCGGCCTCCGGCCAATCGACAAACGCGGCGCGGAATTCGGCCTGCGCGGCGGCGATGCGGCGTGCACGGTTCACCTCCGAGAAGCCACCCGTCAGCACAGGTTCGGTTTCATAATAGAGCGTGCGGATCAGCTGGGCCTTCCAGCCGTTCCATACCCCGGGCCCGACGCCACGGATATCCGCCGTGGTCAGGATCGTCAGCAGCTTCATCTGCTCGACCGACTGCACAACGCTTGCAAAGTTCTCGATGGTGCGACGGTCTGAGAGGTCGCGCGATTGCGCGACCATCGACATGGTCAGATGCTCCTCAATCAGCCAGGCGACCAGCTCGGTGTCGGCGGCGGAGAAGCCGAGCCGCGGGCACAGCCGCCGCGCCACTTTCGCGCCGGCGATCGAATGGTCTTCGGGCCGACCCTTGGCGATGTCGTGCAGCAAGACCGCGATGTAGATCACCGGCCGATGTTCGGGACGGATCTTGCGCATCAGATCGCTGGCCATCGCAAGTTCGCCGCTATTGCCGCGTTCGATCTCCTGCAGGAAGCCGATGCAGCGGATCAGATGCTCGTCCACCGTGTAGTGGTGGTACATGTTGAACTGCATCATCGATACGATCTTGCCGAAGGCGCGGATGAAATGACCGAGCACGCCGGTTTCGTTCATCCGTCGCAGCACGGTTTCCGCGTCGTTCGAGGTCAGGATCTCCATGAACATGCGGTTGGCATCGGGATTTTCGCGCAGCTCGGGATTGATCAGTTTTAGCGACCGCGTGACGTTGCGCATTGCGTCCGGGTGAAAGGCGAGGTTGTCCTTCTGTGCGAGCCGGAAGATCCGGATCAGATTGACCGGGTCGTGCTTGAACACATCCGGCGCAGCGAGATTGATGCGGTTGTTGTCGACGATGAAGTCGTCGCCGTCGGGCACGCGGCGCCGGTTCATGCCGGGCCGCAAGCGCGCCATGAAGCGGCTCAACACCGGCGCGGGCTTGGCCTGCCCGTCCTCGAGCTTGGCGCACAGGATCGCGGTCAGATCGCCGACGTCCTTTGCGACCAGGAAGTAGTGCTTCATGAAGCGTTCGACGTCCTGCAAGCCGG
>Ga0306920_100007034_pt1 | contig 14766 bp, 13 predicted proteins | sample flu12Cox44000170_FD_204666 | JGI IMG/M metagenome (GOLD analysis project Ga0306920, IMG submission 204666) | Lab enrichment of tropical soil microbial communities from Luquillo Experimental Forest, Puerto Rico - flux4day.12C.oxic.44.000.170 (v2)... | ecosystem: Environmental > Terrestrial >... | reverse complement strand
TGCGACCTACTGACTCAGTGCCGATTTTCTGACTCAGTCATACTAAGAGGGTGCCTCTTCGCCGGTACGAATGTCGAAGCGGCCACCATGCAGGGGGCACTCGATCTCACAGCCACGCAGCAGTCCCAGAACACAAAAAGGGCTCCAGCGCGTTTCTCCGCCGAGCTTGAGTCCACCTTTGAGGATAGGAGGGTGACAGGCGTGGCTCAGCAACAATATGATCGCCGGCAAGTTCTCAAGACGGTCGCCATCGGGGGCATTCTAACGGTGGTGAGCCTGCCGCGGCGATGGACCAAGCCGTTTATCAATGCTGTGGTCGTGCCCGCGCATGCCGCCGCTTCTGCGCCGCCAACAACCACAACCACGACGACGACCAGTCCTGCCATCTAGTAGTGCGGCCCTCACCGGCTCTCTTGTAACCGCGTTGCCCTAGGCGTGTGACTTCACGCCCTGCGATTGATGCTTCCTGCGATGGGGCTTATGGCAGGTGCCTCGCTCCCACGAAATCTGCGCGGGTCTCTATCCGATCACGTGTGATGTCGAACCGGGTGCGGATATCCCACCATGGCGAGACTGAGCTCCGCAGTCGCGAGCGCAATTGAAATCGCCTACTAATCGCATCGACCCTAGGCGCGATTTGAGTATGAATGGCGATCTGTTCCGCACCGTAGAGGCGCTCGTACTCTTCAATGTTGTCGAACATCCTGCGGTTCCTGAACGGCAGGAAGGTTTCCGTAGCTGCGCTTTCAGCGAAGATCACATCGGGCTCGAATAATTCAATATGCAAATACTCGATAACCTTGCGAGCCTCGCGGCAGAACGTGATGGTACGTCCGTTGACAAGGGCACCAGCTGGGATCAGCTGTCCATCGACATAAATCCCATGGTTCGGTGAAAGGCATAGCTCTCGATGAGGTATGTCATCGTCGAGGGCCGAGCGCATCAGCTTGACCGGGATCACATCTCTCGGCCAGTCACCGTCCTCGCGCTGCAGGCGTCGGCGGCCTATCCACTTGATTGGTTTCGGCTCGCCGGAATAGGTGACCACGGGGTCTCCGATCCGCAGCTCACCGATTTCCCGCTCCCCGCTAGGCGTCCGAATTGCCGTGCCACGCAGGTAACAGTGACTGCCTCCGCCAGGGTGCCCATGGTGGTGATGTTCGTGCTCGTGCGCATGCGCCGATCGCGATCCAAGCGCGGTTATCACGAGTGTCGTTGCAGCGACCAAGTTGCGTCGTGTTATGTAAGGAGCGGACACTCCGTCTTCAGATGCCATGATGTGTTGCCTCGATCGCGCATGATGGTTAATCAGTTCAGAGATATTTTGACAAATATGATCTCGGCCAGTCTATCAGGTCGAATCCTGCCTTTTAGTGTTAGTTAATTTCTTCCTTGCCACTTTGTGCATGAGAGAAGCGAACGGGTCTCGGTTCGCAGGTGCCTTCGCAAAGCTTGAGAAGGCGCGACTGGTTTCCAAGCTCTGTCATGTCCGCGACCGCATCCGCATCGAGTAGGGCAAGTGTGAGGGTCGCAAAACCCGCATTGAGCATGCGAAGCGGGAGAACAAACGCAATCTCGCCAAAGCCGTGCTTGAAGCCATCACGATGGCGAAGACGGCTACGGCGAGCGTCACCAAAGATGGTTGCTTCGCAAAATCAGCGCCGAGTTAGCGGCGGCCTGCTACCTCAATGAATGCGGTCGGCCGCACAATCCGAATAGCATTACAGTAAGTTGATGCTCGAGAGCTGATGTGTGTTCAAGCGTCACGGCGGCGCTTGCCGAATGCGCGCTATTTGCGCTCATCCGCGCCTTTCCTTGAGTGGGCCTCCACAACGGCCGCATACAAGCTCCGGCCGGTCCCCGCGCGCCATCTGCGAGGGACAACCCAATGCAGGTGCACAACCAGTTTGGTGCTCCTGTCATAGGACCCAGACAATGCCCTGCTACGTTGGGTGCCTTCCCCAGATTGCAATTCATGCAGAGAATTTGAAAGACGTTGGTGATGTCCGTTGTCACGGCTCGACAGCGGGCTCGCTGCTTCTCGCCAGGGATTCGACTATCCTCGAAATCAGTTTCCCTACGGATGGTGAAGAGCCGGCTACCGGGGCATGGTGAAGTCGGCAGGGTGCGTACTCCTCCTGAGAGTGTAACCTGCTCGCGCAATGAAGCTCAGGCGATGCGAGGACGTGCCCTGTCTGCGCATCGAGGTGAGATTCAGTAGCGACGGCACCTGGCCGTCCACCGCCGTCGCGGTCGAGCACTAGCTCCCGCGGCGGCGATCCTTTTGTTTCGAGTGAGTGTGACGAGGGTTTTTCCGTCCGAGAAATCGGGTTCCCTACCGATAGTGAGCGCTGGCCACGGCGAGCAAGGTGTAGCTGGGCAGGGTGCGGGGTTTCTCCTGAGAGTGGGTCCTCCTCCGTAAAGCACTCAGGGGAAACCTGCCCTGCTGGCCCACAAAGAGAAAAACCCACGCACCCGCGCACGACCTAACGCACATGCGCTCCGATGTCGCTCGGACTCGGCCAGGCAAACGCCACGGCGCGCTGTGGCGCCGACCTGTCACATCACGGCGGGGCGTTCATGGGCGTCCCCGTATGGGGGGAGTGCTGCCCGCGCCGCGACAAAGATGGGTCCCAGGGGACATGGAGAACCTCCCAAGGGCCGCGGGAATAACCGCCGCCCCATCCGTTCTTCAGCTAGCTCTAGCTCGTCTAACCCCGCACCCCGACGGCTATACTCTCGAAGGTAGGTGCTATCGCTCCCGGTTCGCCGTGCGCCAGGCTCCCGTCTCCACCTTGCGCCAATCCCTGCACCTGCTGACGACACGCTGGGATGAAATGGAACGCGGACACAGAGGCAGTATGTAATCTCAGTTCAGATTTTGAACCACACGATGATCTTTATGCTGTTGGCCAAGTCAGTCTCCCGCAGTGCTAAGCAGGCTGCCCGCTAGTCGGAAGTTGCCCCTCAAATATTGCGTAAGTCATTGAGGATGAATCAGATTGCCTCGTAAAGGCGCAATTTGTACCCATGTAATTTGCATTTTTTTTCTTGACGCGGAGTGCCGAAGCATGATTCACGCGAGTCATGCACGTGGATCGCATTCCTAATCGCACCTCGCCGCCCGCATACCTGCTGCGGGAGACCTATCGTGAGGGGGAGAAGGTCAAGAAACGCACGCTTGCCAACATATCGGATTGGCCGATCGCGAAGATCGAAGCGTTGCGACGGGTGCTGCGCGGCGATTTCTCTTCTGGTGATTGTCAAGGACAGGAACTGACCCTGCTGCGCAGTCTCCCGCACGGACACGTCGCGGCGGCGCTGGGAACGCTGCGCAAGCTCAAGCTTGATCGCGTGCTCTCCCAGGGTGGCCGGCAACCAGCGCGCCAAGTGTCGTTGTCCATCGCCATGATCGTCGCACGGTTGCTTGATCCGGTATCAAAACTGGCTACGGCGAGGCTGCTCGATGCGGCGACGGCGAACTGTTCGCTCGGCGCGGTGCTGGGCTTCACCGCGGTCGACGAGCAGGAACTCTATGATGCCCTCGACTGGCTGGTCGATCAGCAGGAGCGCATCGAGAACGCGCTGGCTCGCCGCCATTTGCAGAACGGCACGCTGGTGCTCTACGACGTCACGTCCACCTACTTTGAGGGCCGCACCTGCCCACTGGCCCAGTTCGGCCACGATCGCGACGGCAAAGGCAAGCTGCAGATCGTGTTCGGGCTTCTCTGCACCGCCGAGGGATGCCCGGTGGCGGTAGAGGTCTTTGAGGGCAATGTCGGCGATCCATCCACGCTCGCGAGCCAGATCAGCAAGCTCAAAGGGCGTTTCGCGCTTGAGCGTGTGGTGCTGGTCGGTGATCGTGGCATGATTACCGAGGCGCGTCTGGAAGAGACCATTAAACCAGCGGGCCTCGACTGGATCACGGCCTTGCGCGCGCCGGCGATCCGCAGCCTGGTTGAGGCGGGAACCATTCAGCTTTCGCTATTCGACCAACGCGATCTCGCCGAGATCACTTCGCCCGACTATCCGGGCGAGCGACTGATCGTGTGCCGCAACCCGCTGTTGGCAGAAGAACGTACACGTAAACGACAAGCTCTCCTCGATGCAACCGAGAAGAAGCTCCTGCCCATTCAGGCCCGCGTTCGGCGCGCCAAAAGGCCGCTGCGGGGCAAGGACAAGATCGCTCTTGCCGTTGGCGCAGTGATCAACCGCTACAAGGTGGCCAAGCACTTCGACATTACCATCAGCGACGATGACGTTTCCTTCACGCGCAACGCCGAGCAGATCAATGCCGAAGCAGCACTTGATGGCGTCTACGTGGTGCGCACCAGTGTCAATTCCGAGGCACTCGACGCCAGCTCAACGGTCAAGGCCTATAAGCAGCTCTCCAATGCCGAGCGCGCCTTCCGCAGTTTGAAGACCATCGACATAGAGGTGCGACCCATTCATCATCGTCATCCCAATCGCGTGCGCGCCCACGTGTTCCTGTGCATGCTCGCCTACTACGTCGAATGGCATATGCGCCGGGCGCTCAAGCCCATTCTGTTCGATGACCACGATAAGGTCAGCGCCGACGCCGCCCGCACATCCATCGTCGCCAAGGCAAAGCGTTCGCAGGCCGCCAATGCAAAGGCCGCCACAAAACGCACCGATGAGGGAATGCCGGTCCACAGCTTCCAGTCGCTGCTTGGCGACCTCGCCACCATCACCCGCAATATCATGGCGCTGAACGCTCAGTCCGATGCGACCTTCACCCTCTATCCGCAGCTGACCGAAGTTCAAGCCCGCGCCTTCCAACTTCTCGACGTCGCCGTTAACTTGTAGCCAGTAAACGCAACCACCTCGACTGCAATCCGCGAGTCGGGTCAAACACTTGCGTCGCGACGAAACAGCAACTTCCGCCTAAAGCCGGACAGGTACCGGCAGTCACGGCTGGCAAATGGCGAGACGTGGCGTGGGGTGCAGGTGCAACATCCTGCAGGCGATCAGGCTCGCCATTCCGCGAGCCGGCGGCACGCAACGCGCCCTGCCCAGCGCGCACGACTGAGCTGGCCCTCCCTGTTGCCGGGTCCGAGCGACGCGTTATGGCGCACGCGGCTTCTCTTTCTCAGCGCTGCGGTCAGCGGGCTCCCGATGTGAAGAGATATGCGGCCCCAAGATAATCGCCTCGGGAGGCAGCGCCCAAGCGAAAAAAATGACGATGATGCGCACGCACTTTGCAAATGTCGGGAAGGCTGCGGTCTCCCGTTCGGCTACCGGCCATCTGGATGCGGCCACTCCGATGCGAAGCAATAGTCGACCAAGGCGCCGGGCATTTCTCGGATCGGCAGCCTCGTCACTCATAGCCCTTGTTTACCATCTCGTGCTGCCGGATCCGGCGATCGCCGATGAAAGGCGAACCAACCGCATCCGCGTCGAATACGTGGCCCCCAGCAATAGGGAGCACCAGGAGCTCTACGAGCTCCTCAAGCAGCGCCAGGCTTTCGAGAGATTCCGTTTCGACTGCCTGCCGAGCTGACGTTAAGGACGATCGGTTGCAACGGCGTGTCGAATGCCTGGTATCGGGAATCCGTAGTCAGCGTTTGCTACGAGTACATGGCCGAGATTTATGCGTTCATTCCCAAGGAGACGACTGCGTCCAGGATCACGCCGGCTGACGCAGCACTCGGGCAGTTCTTCTATGTCTTTGCCCACGAGATGGCGCTCGCCGTGTACGACGTGCTGAAGGTGCCCGTATTGGGCATGGAAGAGGATGCCGCGGACTTTTTCGCGGGCCACATCATGCTGCAATTCGGCCGGGATCAAGCCCGCAGACTGATTATTGGGGCGGCCTACGCCTACGACCGCTATCAGCAGAATCCGACCGTGACCGTACCGATTGCAGCCTTCTCCCGCTCCCATAGCCCGCCCCTGCAGCGCTATTTCAATTTGACCTGTTTGGCTTATGGGTCGGACAGCTCGAGCGTGTTCGCGGACCTGGTGGATCTCGGATATCTGCCCTCCAGCCATGCTCCGCACTGCAGGCGCGAGTTCAATACGCTGTCGTTTGCATTTCGTGAGCTCATCGTTCCACATCTCGACAAGGAGCTGGCGCTGCAGGTTCTGGACGCGACGTGGCTACCAGATGCTAAGATGCCTCTACTGAGGAATCGAAGATGCTGTGCTGACCGGCCAGCTGGGCAACCAGCCTCGTCGTGCCCCCCGGCTCCCCGCTGCGTTGATTGTCCGCCCGGTGGCGTGTCGCGGGACTTCCGCTGCAATGCGGCGAGCTAGCCCTTAATCTTGTTGCTCCAGTCGTCAGTGCGCCCCTAATCACCGGAAGGCGGCGACCCGGGCAGCGTGCTCCGCGATCACGCGCGCGTTGTCGAGCTCCGGGGTGCCGGCCGGTTCGCCTTTCACTTTGACGAGCGGGCTCGACCAGACCGGCAGGCGGGGGCAACCGCCACAGCTCTCCTTGTAGCTCATGATGTCCCGCCACTTGGTACCGTTCACGAAGCCGTGGCCATAGGGGAACGGTGTCATGATATTGTCGAGCTTGAGATCATGCCGCGCCCCGATGAGGTGGCCAATCTCGTGCGCGAGCGAATAGGTCGTAGCTGCGCACTCGTGATGCACAACCGCAAAGGCTTCGTCGGCTTCGGCAAACACGCGCGTGGCCAATCCGCAGCCCTGCGGATCATCGACGATGAGCACGCCCACATCGGCCTTGTACTTGTCGCGCAAGGGGTGGACCTCGTCCATGTAGCCGTCGCCCTTGTCGGCAAACCGCCAGACGTGGTCGAAGTGCGTGCCTTCTTCCACATAGTCGGTCTGATAGGCGTGCACGAGACGCAGCTTCACCTGACCAATGCCGCTCCTGCGGAAAGACTCGTTTGCCTCCTCAATGGACAGGTCCACCAGCTCGCGCTTCACATCCGTGTAGTTGCTCGCCGCCTTCTTGGTGTAGGCGACGATGACGTCGATGACGATTTCATTGGACCTGCCGTCCTGGACTCCTCCCGCAGATGCCTTTGTTCCCGGCTGCTGCATGCTGGCAACAACCGGATGTTTCAGCATGCTCGCGTCGCCCTGCCGTACCAGGGGATCATCCCGCAGGTTTGGATCGTCCCTGCGCATCCGCGGCGTCATTGCCGCGTGTTCCGGTGGCATCTTGCCTTCGTCCATCTCGACAACGGCATGCATCTGGCCACCCATGTGACGAATGGAATAGATGCGCCCCTGGTGCTCGACCGTGCCGGTCATTCTCCCCCCCGGCCACCACATGAGTGTTGCCGGCGCACCGGTTGTCTCCACGACGCCTCTCCACACACACATGTCCGAGCGCACCTCAACGCTCGTCCGGCGGATCGTCAGGACCGTGGCATCGCTCAAGGCGACGGAAATGCTGGGCGCGCTTGTTGGGTCCTCGGCGCCGGTATCTTTGGTCAACGCATACTCGACCACCGGAGCCGCAGGGGCGGTGAGGATGTCCACCCCCATGGTGGCCGGCGAGGCCCGGGCCTTGTCAACCATCGATTTCTGCTGGTCGTTCATTTTTGTGTCGGGTGGAGCTTTGCGGAATATTTGGTTCCAGGTCGCGCCGATCGCACTCATGATCACCCCACGGCGCGCCGCCGCCCTCCTAACGGCATCGACCCTCGTCTTCGGAACTGTCCACACCTCCGTCCTTGTCAGCGGTAGGATCTGACTGGTCGCCTTGCCCGCACGCTTCCTCAGAGCGGCATAGAGCTTGCGCAGACTAGAGGTGCTGAAGCTCGCGCCCTCAGGCTTCATCATGATGAGTGGCACCGACTCTTCCTCGGCCTGCGCCAACCCCGCAGCTGCGGCGGTGAGGAGGAGGGTTCCCAACACTGCCGCTCCGCACGGAACACGTTGGCGTGTCATAGTTGTGTGCTCCGCATGCAGTTGCGACCGGTAAGGCTCCGATCGACCGAGCGCTCGATGAGCGCTAGAGGCCAGCGGCGGTCCGGGCGGTAAGCAGGATATTCCACGAACCTGTCTGCGGCCAGGCCGCATCCTGCCGGTTCGGCATCACATTCACATTGTGGCGATTAGCCAGCAGGGGGGCGTCACAGGCTTTGACGTCTGCCAGTATCCCAAGTTGGGCCCGTGCGGTTGCGAGCAGGTGGGACAGGACCTCCGCCCGAGCTTGATGCTTCAGCATGGCTATTCCTTCCTAGTCGGCACCCTACCATGCTCCGACCGCACTCAGCCGTCATTGGCATTTGCCAACCAGACCAGCAAATTATGCCTGGCCCTATAGTGCAAAGCCCCAAAGCGCAAGGCCCCATATCGCAAAGCCAAGCAGCGCCGACGGCAGGGCTCGCGCTACTCTCCTTTGGCCTCTCGCACCAGCCTTTCAAGCCGGGCGAGGTCGGTAACTCTGAGGTCCCCACCTTCTCGCCGGAGCAAGCCGACGGCGCCCAGCCGGCTTAGCTCGCGCGAGACCGCCTCGCGATGCGTACTGATGCGGTCCGCAATGTCGGAGAGCGAGGGCGCCGGCGATAGCAATACTTCGCCGTTCTGTTGGCCGGCTTCCGCCGCCAAGCGCAGAAGCTCAGCATGAATTCGATTCTGCACCACAAGCGTGCTGAACTCGAGCACCCGCTCAGATAGTCGCCTCACTTCCGCGGTCAAATGACGGAGCGTTGCAAGGGCTACCGTCGGCTCGGTGCTTAGAAGCGCCTTGAACTCGTCCGCGCTCAACGAGGCGACCTCGCTTGCTTCGATCGCCTCGGCGCCTGCCGAACGCGGTGCCCGATCGATGGCGGCAATTTCGCCGAACATTGCGCCTGGCTTCAAGTCAGTGAATACCACAGCCTTGCCTTCGGCGGAGTAGATGATGACGCGAACCTTGCCGGCGACGAGAAAAAAGACGTCCGTGGAGGCCGAGTGGTAGCTTAGAATCTGCTCTCCTGAATCGTACCGGCGCCACTTGCACGCCTTGGCGACGCGCTCCAGTTGAGTTCGTGCAAGCTCGGCAAGGATTGGAACGCGCTTGAGCACGGCTAGGCGTTGGCGCTCATCCATGGCGAAGCACCTCCAGCTGGTTGAGATCGGAGCCGTTGCGCACACGCTGCCGCGGAGAGTGGCGTGGTGGGGAGTTCCATCTGCATGGTCGAACCCTTGCGCAAGGTCGACTCAACCCAGATGCGACCGCCGTGCATCTGGATGCTGTCTTTGGCGATGGCGAGCCCGAGACCCGTGCCGCCCTTGGCCTTGATGTGGAAACGGTCGAGCTGATGAAACCGATCGTTGCGTCATTGGCGTGGCGGCGGGCTGCACTGGTCGCGATCTGCGCGCAGGCGCGCTTGAGGTCCCTTGACGAACGTGAGATCGCCGCGGTTGCGGTCTGCTCCTGCCGTGGTTCGGCTAGCTCGCGCCTTAGCTCTTCCACCGACGGAACGCTGAGAAGTGTCGGCACTTCGGAGGCCATGCCCGCATCCAATCCTTGCACGCTCAGCGGATCGCCGAAGCTGAGCTGGATGCCATCCTACGCGAGGCCATGATCCGACGAAATATGCATCGGTCACTGGCCATTTTAGCACCGTGGACTGAAGGGGGAGCAGTTGCAGACGATCAGCCGAGGGACGTTAAGCATGCTGCTCTCGGTTGTAGCAGGCCCCAATAAGCGCAGTTTTGGGCTGCGCAGATCGAGAACCCGCGAAACCCGAGGGAGCTGGGTGCGCGGCGGTCGGCGGTAAAACCTGTCGACAGATGGTTGCGTTTCGGTGAGCATGATCTTGTTGCGCCGACATGCCAACCATGGCCGATAAGGGGGGCTGGTGATTGCGGTCGTTTCTGCTCGCCTCGCCTAGTGTTTTTCCTTCTCGGTCCGACCCCGGAATTTGCGGCAGGCGTTGCCACCCGGCAGAAATAGCATTTCTGCTCTGCGGCTCGGACGATCTCACCCCTCTGCCATCGGGCCGCTGATCGCATCGCTCGCGTACTCGGATGCTGCTTGAAGAGCCGCGATGCTTACACGGGCGCCGGCGACCGTTGCTCTGGTGCCGTGGCCATGGCGCCTCTCGCGGGCTTAATGTAAAGCGTTCTCTGTGTGACGAAACCTCTTCGAGAACTTGCGAAGCTGATGACGACATCACCGAAGACACTGGTTGAACGGTTCTACTTTGAGGTTTGGAACCGAGCCGATGAGCAGGTCGCGCGCGAGATTCTGCATCCCGACTTTCGTTTTCGCGGTTCGCTAGGTTCCGTGCGGCGGGGACCTGACGGGTTCATTGACTACATGCGTTCGATCCATGCAGCCTTGGCCGACTACACGTGCATCATCGAAGACCTGATCGCGACAGAAACTCGCGCAGCGGCGCGCATGACGTTCAAAGGGCTGCACCGCGGTCGATTCTTTGAAGTGCAACCAACTGGCCGAGAGATCCGATGGTCCGGCGCTGCTTTTTTCGCCACCGATGGCAAGCAGATCGTCGAGCTTTGGGTGCTTGGGGACGTTGACGGCGTAAAGCAACAATTGAATGCGCCGAGCGGCGCAGACTTCGGACCCAATTAGCGTCGGGCATGGTCGTCAGGCTAGAAGCTCACATGGCAGCGAAGGCGCAACCCATTCCGCGTGCCGGATCTGCGGACGACATTGCCGAAGCGGCGGTTTTCTTGGCTTCCGATGGATCAGCCTTCGTCAACGGGCAGGATCTTGTGGTCGACGGCGGGCTTGGCGGAGGACGCCAATGGGCAGTGCAGCGCCAGAGCCTGCAGGCTATGCGCGAAGCTTTGTTCATAGAGCGCCGCGTTACGCTATTGCCAAATATTAGCGCTGTTTGACTGCCGCGTTGCGGGTAAACTCCGCATCAAAGCAGCCCGCACAGCTCGTCGGAGAACATGTCGATGCAGGTCGTGATCTGCGGTGCCGGAGTAATTGGTGCGGCTGCCGCCTATGCGTTGAGCTGCCGGAGCGTCGCCGTCACCGTGATCGAGCGGTGGCGTGTGGCCGGTGCAGCCTCCGGCAAGTCGGGAGGATTTCTCGCCAGGGATTGGTGTCGGGGAACGCCGGTTGCGGCGCTCGCCGAGCGCAGTTTTGATCTCCATGCGGCTTGGGCCCAGGAGCTTGGCGATCGGTACGGCTATCGCCGGGTGGACACGTTTGCCGTCACCATCAGCGACCGGCACAAGCTCGGCCGAGAAGGCGCGAACGTCGCAGGCTGGCTTGCCGTGGATGCTTCACACCGCAGCCGCATTGGCACCAAGGACACGACGGCGCAGATTGACCCAGAGGCCTTCACGAGAACCTTGATCGAGGCCGCGACATTGCGAGGCGCAAGGCTCACCATCGGGACGGTCGCGGGCCTATGCACCTCGCGTGACGGCAGACGCGTCGAAGGTGTCACCCTGGAGGACGGGCGCGACTTTCCAGCGGACGCCGTGATCATCGCTATGGGCCCGTGGTCGGTGCTCGCCGCACGCTGGGTGCCGATACCGGCCGTCCATGGCCTCAAGGGACACAGTATCGTTTTCAGGCCCGAAGCAATGCTGCCTTCCGAAGCGGTGTTTGCCGAGTTTGAGGATGCCGACGGCGAGACCTACGCGCCCGAGATCGTGCCGCGTGCGGATGGCACACTCTACGTCTGCGGGCTGTCGGGCACTGCGCCGCTGCCGCTCGACCCATCGCAGGTCAATCCGGAGCCGGGAGGCTGCGAGAAGCTTCGCGCGATCTCGCTGCGCCTCGTGCCGATCCTCGGCTCTGCCAAAGTGCTAGCCGGCCAGGCCTGTCACCGCCCCATCACCGTCGACGGCATTCCATTGATCGGCCCGGTTCCGCAGCTGGCAGGAGCCTACATTGCAACCGGTCATTCGGTGTGGGGCATGCTGAATGCGCCGGGCACCGCCGAGGCGCTCGGCGAGCTGATTGTCGACGGCCGCACGCGACAGGTGCGCCTCGATGCTTTCTCGCCAACGCGCCTGCCGGCACTCGAACCAAGCGCGCTGTCGATCGGATCGAACCAAGGCTGAGCAGCCCAAGCTTACCACTGATGCTACCCCTGATGCGGGCGGAGGTAAGGACGAGGCAGCCCGGCCCCGCAAGGGCGAGCCCTGACCTGCATCTCGATGATCGCTCACCCGATCAGCAGCTGCCGCAGGGCCGACCACCCTACTTTGTTGTCGGTGGCTGCAGCGAGCCAGCGATATGGCGACTTGGCGATGATCGCGCCGCCAGCACCTGGATTGCATCTTCGACGGATCGGAACATGTGATCGCTGCCTAAGGCGGTGTAGAGCCCGGTTTGGGCCGCCGCACTCTGCGCGCGTTCGGAGGCCAGCCGGGCCACCGCCACGTCGATGTTGCGCTGACGCAGGTCAACGATGATCTGCTGCAGCACCTGCGAGCCGGAAAAGTCGATATCGATCACGCCATTTGCCTCGATCACCACCAGCCGGCACGGCTCCGCCATGGCGCCGACGGCATCCATCAGCTTGCCGCGTACATAGGTGGCGTTGGTAAATTGGATCGGTGCTCCGGGAGCGAACACAAGCACCCCCGGTTCATGTTCCCCCGCCTCGCCCGGCAGCGCCCACCACACCGTCGTGCGCGGAACCCGCGCCAGCACGGCGCAATCGGGACGGGCGACGATGTAGATGCCATGAAACAGCGACAGCATGATGCTTATCGTCACGCCGGTCTGGATCGGCAGCAGCACAATCAGTGCCGCGCTTGCGGCGACCAGCCAGATCTCCCACCCGCCGTGTCGGCTGATTTGCCGCATCGTCGCCACGCGAAAGATACGCAGCCCGATGAAGATCAACACGCCCGCCAGCGCCGCCACTGGCACGAAGGCGAACGCGTCGGCGGCGATAAGCACGATTGCCGCAGCAATGGCTACGGCGAGAACGGCAGAGAGCTGTGATCGGCCGCCAGATTCGTGCACCACCGCGGTGCGCGGCGGGCTAGCGTTAACCGCGAACGCACCGAGGAGGCCGGCGAGGATGCTGCCGGCACCGATGGCGGCAAAGTCCTGACTAACGTTCTCCTGGCCACCCGCATCGGACGGGAACGACCGCACTACCGCGGCGGTCTGCATCATGCAGATGAGCGCGATGACGAGCGACAGCGGCAGCAATTCTATGAACTGGCCCCACGTAGGCACCGCAAGCGTCATGGCTGGCGCCTCGATCGGGAGGGCACCGAGCACGGCCACGCCCTGATGCTCGAGCCCGAGCAGCCAAACCACAAGGCCGCTCGCTGCAAGACCGATGAGCGGGCCGGGAATCCGCGCGCTCAGCCTTTCGGACGCCGCGATCACGGCAAGCACACCAAGGGCAATCGCGACCGCAGCAGGGTTGGCCTGTGGTAGCTGTCGTGTGATCGCCGCGAGCCGAGCGATCAGAGAACCGTGCTCGGCCGCAATCCCGAGCATCGCTGGCGTCTGGCCGACGATGATATGGACGGAGATGCCGGCAAGAAATCCGGTCGCCACTGGGATGGAGAGGAGATCGGCGATCCAACCAAGGCGCAGGGGGCGGGCAAGCAGCAGGGCGATGCCAACCAGTAAAGCCAGTACAGCGGCGAGACTGACATAGGGCCCGGAGCCGGTGGCAGCCAGCGCCGCAAGCCCGCCGGCCATGATAGGCGCGATCGTGGAGTCGGCCCCGATCGACATGAAGCGGTTTGCCCCGAACGCGGCAAACGCGATCGAGCCTGCTGCAAACGCAATGAGCCCGGCCTTGGGTGGCATACCCGCCAACCGGGCGGTCGCCAATTGCTCGGGAATGGCGATTGCCGCGAGCGTCACCGCGGCGATGGCATCGCCTGACAACCAGGATGGGCGGTAGTCGCGCAACGAAGCGAACAACCAGCTCGTGCCCTTGGTTGGGTCAGCCATGGAGAAGGCTAGGCCTCGCGGTTTGCGGCCGAGTGGCAAGGTCACTGACAGCAGCACCGCCTCCGTCTCCATGAGGAGCGCCGGTCAGCCTGCCCGAGCCCATGCTAAAACCTTCATCTGCGTTATGATGGCAATGATGCATTATTCTGCTCACCATGCACTGCGCAACCGCTGGAATCCAGCCCTGCGACCGGCACCAGGACCGCGTCACGCTCGTCGGGGCTGGTGCAGATCACTATTCGCCAATGGGCTCCTCACAACAACAGCGCGGGGCGCGCGCTCGAGCCTCTCATCCCATCCGCGCTGATGGCACCAGGATATCAGATGCTCTCCTTCGAACGGCTAAGGTATTTGTTGCGTTGCAATGATCCTCGTCGCGCCTTGTCCGGGTCGGGTCCAAGGGCGGGCATGGCATCGAGGCGTCCCACAAAGTCTCTTGCCCCCCGCATGGCGTCGAACTAGTTGCGCCGCCGAAGATTTCAGGCTTGTGCCTTGCGTCATCGATAGGGCCGGTCAAACGCGCTTGCTCGACGGGGTGGCAAGTGCATCCACCGCTGAAAGGATCATTTCCAGGTGCAAATGCATAGATCGAAATGTGACGCTGCCCCGCACACCCCATGAACCGCACCCCATGAACCGGGCTTGGGAGGTACAGAGCATGAGCCAGCCCTTTCCCAACCATCCGTATCTGACGGGCAGTTTTGCCCCCATCCTATTTGAGGCCGACGCCTACGATCTGCCGGTCCGCGGCGAGATTCCGAAGGAATTGCGCGGCACGCTCTATCGCAACAGCCCCAACCCGCAATTTGCGCCGCGCGACAAGAACTATCACTGGTTTCTCGGCGACGGCATGGTGCACGCCTTCCGCATTGTGGATGGCCGTGTCTCCTATCGAAACCGCTGGGTGCAAACGCCGAAGT
>Ga0306920_100007032_pt1 | contig 14771 bp, 9 predicted proteins | sample flu12Cox44000170_FD_204666 | JGI IMG/M metagenome (GOLD analysis project Ga0306920, IMG submission 204666) | Lab enrichment of tropical soil microbial communities from Luquillo Experimental Forest, Puerto Rico - flux4day.12C.oxic.44.000.170 (v2)... | ecosystem: Environmental > Terrestrial >... | reverse complement strand
ATCAATGTTCCCGGTGCTGATGGAATGACATTGTCACAGGTAAATCCTGGTCCTGGAGCATCACGTTCTCGCGACATGCGTGACGACTCTTATCAGACGATATGCCGGTCGGTATCATATAGAATAATAGACAATCATACGTCGGCGATGGTTTAGAAAGGAATCAGAATGACCGAGCAGCAGGAAGCTCCCAAGAAGGCTACTGAGAACAAGCCATTGCCAAAGGGTTCACCATTGCCTCCTGGTGATATCCGGCGTCGATCCAAGACTCCGAAGCGCACAGGACCGTTCGTCAAATATGTCGGCCAAGCCAGTTCTCGAAGGATCACACCGGCACAATGGAATTCACTCAATATCAACTTGAGAGATGCAAACGCTACCCACGTCTGGAACGTGGCTAACGACAAAATGGTCGAGTCCAGTGAGTTCTCTGACGAGCAACTCGATTATCTGCTTATCGATGACATGCAGGTAGTCAAAAACTCGCACGCCTTCGTAGAAGTGGACTACGACAAGGATGGCCAACTTGTTCAGGTGGTGTCTGAGTAATGCCTGTGCCTGACTTCGATTGGGAATCGCTAGAACTACGTTGTCGTGGAACTATGCATGGCATCGTTAAAGCTGGCAGTGGAACTCTCGAAGTCAAGTGCAAGCATTGGGCATGCACATCACCGCGTAGTGTAACTTACCATGTGTTTGACCTAGCTACTGGCGAGCTATTGGAAACTCACACGTATAAGGATCCAATTAAGGAGAAAAAATGACCCAGCCATGTGCAACCGGCCAAGCTGAAATCCTTCCATATGGTCTGCGTCAACTTGCCTTGACGCCGTACTTGGACGCTCAAGGAACGTGCTTGGGGAATACCAGCTATCCGCTTCCGGTAGCGATGACCCTTGGCTTCTCGGAGTCGGAACAGTACGACGAATTGCGTGGTGACGATATTCTAGTCGCCGTCCATGGTCGCGGTCCTCAGGTTGACTGGAGCCTTGAGGCGGGTGGCATGAATATGACTTGCTGGTCACTCCTCAGCGGTGGTCAGGTCATCGAAGAAGGCGTGACGCCTACTCGCGTGACCCGCATGATCAAAAGCGCCGACGATCTGCGGCCGTATGTCCGTATTGACGGACGCGCCATTTCGGATTCGGGTGGTAACCTCAAGACTCGCATCTACCGCGCTAAGGCAAATGGCCGGCTCCAGGCTGATCTACGTAATGGTGCGTTCCAGACTAGTCGCATCGATGGAGTAGGCTTGCCTATGGTCGGCGATGGTGGTAGGTGGTTGTACGAGTTCATCCATGAGGAAACGGACTCGGCAATTCCGGGCACCCCCGATCCGAACCCACTGCCATCGCCGACAAACTTGCACGCGACCAATATTGCAGCAACAAGTCTTACGTTAGACTGGGATCAGGTCGGTGTCTTCGGTCAGAACACTGGTGACGCATACCAGGTGTACAAGAGCATCGACAATGGCGTGACGTGGACCAAGGAAGCATCTACGGTAATGGTAAATACCGCTGCTGTTGCCACTTTGACAACCAAGACCACGTACTGGTTCCAGGTCACGTTCCTCCAGGGTGGAACTGACGAGGGTGACCCGAGTAAGCCGGTGATTGTTACTACGCCGTAGCCAACTAAATACTGTAGAGTCCAAGAGGTCGAGGAACCCAAGGAGACCAAATGAGTAATCCACTGGCGCCAGGATTAGATGGTGCACAGCAAGCTACGATTAAGCGGGCCGCACGTCACGCGACTGGTCAAGAGCCTCAGGTCGAACATACGCCATCTATTGGTGAACAGGTCAAGAGGGCAGCCTTACCATTTGACGTAGAGGTTCCTGTTGCCGATCGGCCAAATCCTTATGCTCCAACTGGTTGGCGGAGGAAAGAACGGGTTGAGTTTGACGTCAGATTACCTAGTGGCCAGCTTTGTCGGGTCTTACGTTTGGAACGTGAAGATCTATTTAGACTCAATTTGATGAGTTATCTGGATACCTTTACGCCTATGCTGATGGAGGATTCCATTAGTACTGAAGAGCGTAATAAACGTATGCAAGATACAATGCTGAAGAATCCTGATTCACTTGCTAATATGTTTATAGCAATTGATGAAGTAGTTATGGCCGCTACAATAAAGCCACATGTCACAAAGGATGAAAACAAAGTCGACTACGGTGGTCCTGATGACTGGGCAAAGTCAAGTTTTATTGCGACTGCGTATATCGAAGATATTAGCATGGATGACCGTATGGCTATCTTTGCTGCATCCTTCGGGCGGTCGATGGAAGACTTGAAAAGTATTTGGGGTGAAGCGGGAGGCCTGGACAGCTTGGCAGATGAGTCAAGCGTACCACCAGCCACCGAGTCAAGTTTATGAGGTCAAAGGTGCTGCTGGACTATTTTTCGACAAGGGGATTTATCACTTCGGTCGATGGGTAGAAAGTGAAGTGGAGCGTGCTGGACAAGATGCCCTTAATGCTAGCTTCGCAAGGTCCCAGCAGCAACGTGCGTTTGCCCGGTGTATGGGTGATGATATGTCTACTTCTACAGCGGGCTTTGCTGATCCGTATGTCGCAGCAACACGAGCCACTGAATCTGAAAGTGGTGGCGAAGTCATCATGTCTGGATACTAACATTGCCTGATTATAATCTTGGTCGTGCATACGGTGAGATAGAAATCACCGCCGATACTCGTGGCGCCCAAGAGGCACAGGCTGCTATGGCCGCTACTGCGGCAGAAGCTGAAGTTCTTGACAAATCAATGACGAAGGTCAACCGACAGTTTGATGAGAACCGTCGCAAGACTGTCATGAGCGCTGAAGGGCTTGTTCGTGAACGCGGTGCTGTTGAAGATCTTCGGAAGGTGTATGAACGCTATAACCAGGATGCTGAGCGCGCAGCTCAAAAACGTGACGATGCTCAAAGAAGATTCCGTGAAGCCAATAAACGCGAAACAATAGATACAGCTGAGCTTTTACGTCTTGGACGTGAGACACAAAGGCTTAAGGATAATGAGGAACGGCTAGTAAGGCGTGCAGAAGATGCCCATGCACGTTATCAAACACGGCTTAGTTCTTTACGTCAAGAAGTTGAGAGGTTCAACCAAGCCCATACGGCAATGTCTGTCGGCTTCCGCAATATGCGACGTGACGCCGAAGAAATGGGCAATGCTTTAACTAAGTTATCTGAAAAGATGGCCGGCTTGGTTAAGGTTCTTAGCACTAGCGGCCTATATGGCCTGTTCGGTGCAGGCGCTGGCGGGTTGCTTGGGGTAGCTGGCTCTAGTGGTTTACAAGGCATGACCGTTGCAATGGGTGGCGTTCTCGAAGTTGTTAAGAGCTTCGCTGGCGCTATGCTATTGCTACCAGCTGGCGTAGAGGCTGCGGTTGTTTCACTTGGGACTCTTAAAGTAGCATTCCATGGCGTTGCGGAAGCCATCGAAGCATCGATGACTGACCCAACCAAGTTCATTGAGTCTTTACGGCAACTTTCGCCGGCAGCGCGTGATGTTGCGATTCAATTCGCACAGTTTAGCTATGCTTTCCGTGGCGCTCGTCAGATGATCCAAGAGGCGACATTTCAGCCGATCATCGATCAAATTCGGCCCTTAGTTTACCAGTGGTTACCGGAGCTAATGCATGCTGGCCAACAAATTGGTAATCAATTTGGTCAGGCTATGCGCCAGGTTTTCCAATTTTTCCAAGGTGCGCAAGCACAACAAGGCTTCCAGACATTTATTCAGAACTTGGTAAACTCGTTCCAGACACTTCGTGGAGCGATACAACCATTTATGCAGGCTTGGACTACTTTAGCTAGCACTGGTTCGCAAGTATTTGGACGTTTGGCTCAAGCAGTAGTTACTGTAGCAAATGAATTTAATAACTGGGTCCAAAAAGCATCACAAAGTGGCGAGCTTATAAAGCGTATTGATAATGCCATTGATAGTTTTACACGATTGTTCCATATCATTAGAGATATTGGTATAGGTATAGCCAATTTCTTTGATATTGGGCAATCGGTCGGCGGTGACTTTTTAACTCTGATAGCAAAAATTGCCGCAGAGTTTAAGGCGTGGACCGAGAGTGCTAAAGGCCAAGCTTCAATATTGAATTTCTTTGTCTTAATGAAGCAGGCCGCAGAGACTATGCATCCTCTGTGGCATTTGCTTGGTGAAGCAATAGGTACGGTTGTTGGAGCATTTGTTAGGCTCGGCACCTCAATCGGTGGTGGCCTACAAACATTCTTCCAAGACCTTGTTGACTCACTAAAGTTCCTTGCTCCTATATTACAACAAATGGCTCCTGCATTAAATGAGTTCTTCCGTGACTTGGGTAGTGCGTTAAAGACTATAGTACAGGATCTTGGGCCTCATCTGCCGCAATTCTTCCAAGACTTCGCAGATGCTTTACATGAAACTATGTACTGGTTACCCGGCGTATCACATGCATTTGGAGAATTGTTCAGCCATCTGACACCGCATGAAATTGAGGCTTTAACTGGTCTAGTCATTGCAATTAAGGGCTTAAATACGGTGATGGCCGTACTTGGCCCAGCAATGACGTTACTTAGCAATCCACTTACCCTTGTTGTTGGGGGTCTTGCTCTACTAGCAGTTGGTGTTACATATATAATAACCCATTGGGATAAGGTAAAGCAACAAGTCGGCGAAGTCACTGAAAAATTTGGTGGCCTGCATGGTATTCTTGATGGTGTGAAAAATGCTTGGAATGGCTTAACTGATCTAGTTTCACGCTGGTGGAACACTGTTATTAGTGCTATTGCTGGTGGCTGGGATAGCCTTGTTGGAGGTTTGAATGAGCTCAAAAATAAACTCATTCACTGGTGGGATAATATAAATCTGATAGATATTGGTAAAAAACTCATAAAGAGTTTGGCCGATGGCATATTAGCAGCCATACCAACTACCTTGAAAGACGCATTAAAAGCTGCTGGTGATGCAATTGTAAACTTCTGGAAACCTGGTTCACCAGCTAAAGAAGGACCGCTGCACGATTATTCACCAGATCAAATGGGTGAGAGCGTAACGGATAATTATGCCGCCGGTATCGCTAGCGGGACGCCCGCCGTCGAGTCGGCATCTGGTCAGGTAGCGGGAGGGGCCGCGCGAGGGTTATCGGGGAGCGCGGCGGGAGGGGGAGGGTTAGCGCCCGGTGGAGGTGGTCCTGGGTATGCACAAGGTGCTGGGACTGCCGGAGGCGGTGGATTATTTACTTCTGGTGGTATGGTTGGTGTCTCAGGTAGGGGAATTAGCGGTTTTGATGCCTATGTAAAGTTCCTCACTGATGATATGTCAGCATGGCTTAAGATAGCCCAAGACGGTTGGAGTCTATTCCAGAACATAGTACATATTGTTCAAGATACCACTAGGATCGTAGCTGACCTTTGGAATCGTGGGGATAACCCGCTTACGCGCCAAGGTGGCTTGTATGGTCCACCATTACCGCCTGGCGGAATCCGAAATGTTCCTGGTGTACCAAATATACCGGCACCTGGTCGACCTCCAGACAGCTGGGCCAATAATCTACCAGGAGCACTTCCCAGCCAAGCACGAGTTCCTGGTGTACCCAATATTGGTCCATTTGGCGCGCCTGCATTGCCTCCACAACCTGCCGCGCCGACACAAGTTGCTGGACCGACGCAGCAGCAGACTTCTGCGGGGAATATTTGGCTAGGTGGTAGGCCTGCAGCAGGACCGGCACCAGCTACAGCGGGGGCTGCTCCTGGTACTTTGCCGGCTAATCCTAATCCATCACAAGTAGCCGATTATATCTATAAGAAAGCTCGTTCTGAAGGTTTTAGCCCTGCAGATGCTACGGCATTTGTTGCTCAAGCATATGGTGAGAGCAGTCTAGGGCAAAATAACTATGGCGCAACAACTGGTGATGCTAGCGGTGCGGCACAGGGTGTATTCCAATTTACTCCTGGAACATGGACGACATATGGTGGTGGCGGGGATGTAATGAATCCCCAGCAAAACATCGATGCCTATTTCAATATGTTTAGGCAACGAGTAGCGGCTAAAGGTCTACAAGGAAGGCCAATAAGAGAACAAATTGCTGGTGCTTCAGTTGGCGGTCCTGCTGTAGAGAACAATGTCGGTGTTCCTTGGGATCAGGCTTTAGCTGGTGCCCGAGCTGCTCTTGGACCTAATCTTACAGTTGGTGGTACTCCATTGGCGCCGCCTCCAGGAGGTGGTCAAGCACCAGCTATAGGCTCTCAACCTAATAGATTACCTGGCTGGGAGACTACTTTTGGCACACCTGGTAATACAACGACGTGGATAACACCTGGTGTTGATGACCAAGGTCGCAGACACGAAGGCTACTGGATCAGCAACGGTGCCGTTATAGATGCACCTCCACCTGCTGATCCATCTAAGAGTATCCTTGTTCAGGGTATGCCCCCTGGGTCTGCGGCACCACCACCAGCACCTGCAGCCGCTCCTGCGGCACCACCCGCACCATCTACTTCTACCGATAAAGTACTTGCTTGGGGGCCAGACGGTAGACCACAAATAACAGATAGGTCTAACGCGGGTAAGAATGGCTGGGGACCAGTTATCAGGGCTGCTTTACCAGAAGAAGTCGCTGGAGGTGCTCCATCAGCACCCCCACCGCAAGCGCCAGCGGCACCTGCTCAACCTGCTGTTGCTGCCGGCCAACCTGCTCCTGGGCCTCCTGGTGTTCAAGCTGGGGGACAAATAAGTGCTAATCAGTGGCCTTATATTACGGATGTAGAAGGGCAAACTGTACCAGTTTTAGGTGGAGCAAAGTTAGCAAAGGGTGCTCCAGCTACTATTCTTAATGATTTCTTGACTTGGTTCAATCAGAATATTGAGCCAGTTACTGATACTGGTGGTTATCGTCCTGGTATGGCAGAAGACTTCAGGATCAGATCACAGCATCTATCTGGTACTGCTATAGACATTAACCCTAATGACTTTCCTGGTTTTGCAGGCGGTGTACCATCTGGTGCCAGAGCGGCAACTCACTTTACTCCTGAACAGATACGTTTAATCAGAGAGAGACTTGCTACTTATGGCGGCGCCATAGAGTGGGGCGAGGACTGGGACCGCGCCGATCCGATGCACTTCCAGCTTACGCAAGAATCCGACGGTGGCCTTCTTGGCCCAATGGATCCACGGACTATTGCTGCATACAATCGAATAATTGCCCAACAACCTGCACCACCACCTACTACACAACCTGCACAAGTTCAAGGGGATGTTCAGGGCGATAGAAGGCGCCCAGATTGGTTTGGGGATAATCCACTGCTCGGTGGCGGTATTGCCGGTGGATTAGGCGGCATAGCTCTGTGGGGCGGATATAGACGAGCAACCAGAGGAAGGCGACAAACAGGTGGTCCTAGCTTAGATGACGCAATCAATGCCAATAGACCATTTGAAGATCGTCTTCCACGGGGTATTACTTACACTACTAGAGAAGAATTGGCTGCTAGAGGTGGGTATGGTATAGGTGAGCCACGCACCGGTGGGGTGAATGTATATAGACTTGGTCCATTCGAGAGAGGGGCTACAGAAGAACCTGGTTTCAGCATACAAGAACTTCAGGATATGACGCGGCTATCTTTGCGTGGCCGAGTCCCGAGATACCCGAATTGGGAACCTGGTGCATGGTTAGACAGGGGCACCGGGGGTGTTCTTCCTGGTCCTGAAGAAGATGCCCTTGCTCAAATTCGTGAAGCTCGTGCAAGGCTATTTGCTAATAACCAGAATATTGCTGGTCGTGGATCAAATGTCCCGCCATCGTTGAGGGAAGTTATAGAGCGTGCCCAAAGACAAATGCGGGCAGTTCAAGACTTGCAGAACCGACCACCGCCAACGGCGCCAGGGCGTGGAATTCCAGAAGGCCCACGTGTATTCAGAGTTACACCAGATGGTATAGTTACTGAAGTACCGCCAAATGTACCGCGTGTAGGTAATCTGGGACGGCTATTTGAAGTTTCACCTGATGGTGTAACAACGGAAATCCCTGGTGGCCCAATAGCACCACGTGGAATATTCCCTGGCTATGCTGAACAAGGTCCACTTCAAGGTCCGTTAGCTCCACCAGAAGAACCAATTAGAATACCTCGACCTGCTCCGAGAGCGCCTGGTGGTTGGGAATGGGAAGGTGCTCCTGGAGTAAGGGGATTCCGTGAAGGGATAATTACTCCAAGACCACCAGTTTCTCCATTAGGTGCTGCCGCTGCTGAAGGTGGTCGTTTAGGTAGTCTACTCCGTGGGTTGGGTGAATTCAGATTTATTCCTCTACCTGAATTTGATTTACCACCGCTACAACCTGGACAAGACTTACGCAATTTAACAAATCAACCCGTAGGCATAAAACAAGATCCAAGATCATTCCTACAACAACTTACAGATGCAACTAAGAGTGTTACACTTCCATTCCTTGGTCCATTGGCTCCAGTTGCAGCTGCTTTAGATATATTTGGACCAGCTAGACGTACTGTTACCCAACAGCCTGCACCTCCACGACCACCAGAACCTTCAGCTGATGAACAACTAGCTGCACTTAATCGTTCTCGGGCCAGGGCTGGGCAGGCACCAGTTCAATTACCTCCACCTCCACCCGCAGCACCCGTGCCTGTACTTCCACCCATTGTTCAGCAACAGCTTCAAACAGGTGGCGGGAATATTCCGGTAACTGCAGCTAACTTGCCTGCACTGCTTTATCCAGCTGGTACTCCAGGCACACAACCTACAGGACCATTTGGTGGAGTTCAAGGTGATGTTCGCATAGGCACCGGCTTTTCTAGTAAAGTAGCGCAAGGGTCTGCACCAGTAACTGTCACTAATCCCCAGGATCTTCCTGGTGGTGGTAATGCGCCACCACCAAAAGCACCGCCTGCAGTACCGCCGAAAGCACAACCACCGCCGCAACAGCAGCCTCAACCGGCACAACCTGCGCAAGCTCCTGGAGTTGCTCAAGGCCCGGGTGGTCCACGGCCGCAACGTGGCCTCATTGGTCAAGATGAAGCTGCTGTTGCGGCAGGTATTGCTGGACAACCAGGTGCCGGTGGCGGAGGCTTTGGTGGTGGACTTCAAGATACTCGTACACCTATGCAGCAATTTACTGCTGGTATGGAAGGTATAGCCCAAATTGTCGGGGATGGCTTTAAGATATTCGGGGATATAATCCAGAACATTAAAGCTACCGCACAGATTATGGATATTGTTGCGGCTCGTGGTGTAGAGAACACAGAAGATATTGTCAAAGTTATTGAAGGTATGCAGACATTCTTGACGACTGCTGCTGACATAGCGAAGATGGTCGGCGATACTGCTAGCGCAATCGGTAAGATGATTCCTTCGACTGGTGGCGCTGATTTCGGGGGTGCTGAAAGTGCTCAAGCCGTTTTGTCTGCTATTAGTTCTATTGCCAGCATAGTTCAAGGCGCAATCGAGACTGTTAATGAAGGTATCTCGCTTGGTATAGAAATTTACCACGAGGTTGGTAAGTATGCTGGCTATCTATTCGGGGCTGTGCTAGGTGGATCACTTGGGACATTGGGTGGGAACGTCAGGATGCTTTTGAATACGCGAACTGGACAAATATACGCTTACAGCGAGGATAATCCTCTGAATAAGAATGTGATCAATACACCATTTGCTGGAGCATATAATCAGCCGTCTCCGATTCAGAACCAGAATAACCAAATGAACATATACACAGGACCAGGTCAATCTCCTATGCAGATGATGCAGAATACTATGTGGATGGTTAGTACTGGTGCTCCACAAGTGGCGTCAGTAGCGGCAGGATCGCAATAATGAGCAATCCTAATCCTCCTGATAATGGTAAAGTACAATATATGCTTAATGGAATCCGTTTTGGTGCCAATACTAATATGCCTGTATCAAAAGCGGAGATACAACCGTGGAATGTAAATAATCAAGACTTTCAGATTATACGTACTGATGAAGTTAGATTTGGCCTTGATAATCTAGTTCCGGCTCCTATCGTATTTACAATGGCTGTTTTAAATAACTGGCAATTAGAAAGTATACCAGGCGAAGGTGTTGTCCCAGATAGCTTTTTGTATCAAGCACGAAGTTTATTGGGCCAGTTAGCTAATGCGTGGAAGTCTACAGATGTAAGGCGCACCTGGGGCGCTATGGTATGTTTATCATTTGTTGATCCAGATGGTACCACCCGCCGTGTCTATGGTAGGCCAGGAAAGTTCCAACATGGCACAGTAGAGCAAAAGGAATGGGTAGATGTACAAGCCGAATTTAGGCGAGCAGATACTAATGCTTATGATGACAGGGAAACTGTAGTTGAGCTTTTGAGTAATGATAATCCAGTTGTCATATTTAGAGATAGGGGTGACGCGCCAGCTTGGTTTAGGTTATTGATCTACGGGCCGATAACACATCCAATTATTACAATAGGCAATGTTCAAGTTGAACTGGCTATAGATATTCCATCCAATACTGTATTAGAATGTAGTAGCTATCCTTGGATGCGACGTATTGTTGATAGCAATAATATCAACTGGCGGGCAGCTTTAATAGGTGATTCACAATATCTTGATCAGTGTCAAATACCAGCAGGGCAGGATGTAATTTGTCGCTGGACAGATGAGAATGTTAATACTTGGACTGAATTACCTAGCGGTGCGTTCTTCCAGAATCCTGACTTTCTTGATATGTTTGCTATGACTAGTAATTGGCATACTTTAGCCGGTACACCTATTTGGGGATTCTCACCGTTAAGTGGTGGCTATTTACATGCACCATTTGGTATTACAGCAATAACAGATATTAATAATGCTTTTACTACACCCGATCAATATGTTCAAGCTACGATTGCCTGTATTTATGAAGGTAGATCGACTATTGTTTTCAAATCAGCTATAGATATGTCTAGCTTTGTTGGGGCACAAATTGTTAAAACAAGAGGTCTGAGTGAAATACTTGGGGACCCAACGCCAAATGACAAACTACGAATAGTTGTTGGTGCTGGGTATAATTCAGTGTCTACAGTTTTTGAATATGCTGTTCCTTCGCCTGGGTTATTTGAGGGTCAGAATGTAGCTATATTGTACAATTCAATAACTGGTTATTATGAGCTTTTTTGGGAAGGCAATGTTTGCGGTGTTTGGAACGGCCCTGGTGTCGTAAGCGATGCTAATATGACTCAAGGATTTGTTCTTAATGAAGACAATGATGTTCTTAAGCTCGGTGTTGGCCTAAATAATCTTGTCGCCTATGATTATAACTGGAATCCACCAACTCCACCAGCCGATCCTAATGATATGTCGCAACGCGTTTTCCTGTATTGGCGGGATGCTTGGAGTATTGAATGACAATAACTGACTTGCCTGATAATCCGGCCAACAATACTCAGCAAACTGTTGCGTATAGTGGCGATGAAGATCGTTTCCGATTCATTGTTGAGGATGCTCATGGTAATATTTTGACTCGTGACTTAACAGTTCAGAATCCTAAAGTGATGCGTGTGCTCAGTGGTCCTGCTAATATCACTTTTGATGTTGACTATCGTGATACGTCAAACTCTGGTATTTACTTTAGACCATGGGAACATTGGATACACGCCGAGAAAAAGATACTTGGTGAGTATGCTATTTGGGCCAGTGGCTTAGTTCAACCGGCGGATGTCGATAAGAAGACATTTGTAACACATATGAAAGCAACAGGATTTTCCGGTTATGCCAAGAAGATGCCTTGGTTAGAGAATTGGAACCCGTTAGCATGCGACGTATTTGAAGTTGTTCATAAGATCTGGACGCATCTACAAAGTTATCCGACTGGTAATCTAGGCGTCACTGTTACGCCAGCTACTAGTGGTATCGAAATGCTACCAGGCTACGCTTTTGATGGTAACATTCTAAACCTTGACTTCTTCGCTGAGTTTATTCGCGCTAGTGATAAACAAGATTGTGGTGATCATATTGATAAACTAGCGCGAGACATACCGTTCGATTATGTAGAGCAGAGTAGTTGGAATTCAGATCGAACAGCTATCAATAAGCAAATATTCCTTGGTTATCCAAAAGCTGGCGTGACGCAGAACTGGCTTTGCTTTATTATTAACGAAAATGTTATGGAAGCAGTACCGCACGTTGAGACTCAGATTGACTGGGCCAGTGATATTATTATCGATGGTTGGTTCCCAGGAACTGAATATAGCGCACGATTAAGTAATGCTGATCCTAATAGATACCGCCGTACAATTTCACAAGATGACGCGCGTATTAACTCTAATGAGAGGGCCGCTGCGTGGGCAAGAAAGAAGCTAACGCGCCGTCAGACTCCGGCATATTGGGATAGTATTATTGTAGATATGGGACACCCCAATGCGCCGTTCGGATTTTATGATGTTGGTGATCGAATCATGATTCGTGGTCCAATGCCTTATATTGGTAATGTAAGTCAACAACATAAAATTCTAGCAATTGCTGTAGATGAAGGTGCTGGCTCTTGCGAGTTGACTCTTATGGCTGAAGGTGCGTTCAACTATGACCCGATTTTCTATTCTGCGCAGTCTCAAGGTTCAATTAAACAAAATGTTGGCAATACACCAACAATACAATTTGGTGGTAGTCAGCCGACAGTTGGTGGAAGCTAATGTCTGATATATTAGATATGCGAACTGATAGGCCAGCGGGAAGAACGGTAACGGCTCAGTTCTATCTTTATGGGTTGATGATGGAATCAATGGTAGAAGGTCTAATTGACTTTGAAACTGATATCTTCTTCATGATGCTCGTTGATGCTACATATACACCAAATATAAATTCGCATAAGTACAAGTCTGTTATCTCAGGCGAGATAAACTATAGTGGATATGATATTGGTGGCCAACAGATGGGTATTAGTACCGTTAGCTACACAGGCTCAACTAAGACATTAGTGATAACAGCCAGTAATCTTCAATGGCCATTAGTTAACTTCCCAGCGCCTGGTGCAAGATATGGTGTAGTATATGATCAGCATACTAAGGATGGTTCTGGTTCACAAGGCGCAATGCCACTTATTGGTTATGTAGATTTTATGGCACCACAGATAATTACTGATATGGCTTTTAATGTTAACTGGCCAACTACTGGAATGATGAATCTCAAGCTACCATGAGTCTAGATGCTGCATTCGGCTTTCAGTCGCAACAGAGTCGTGCTCTTGCGGCGATTGATAGCACAAAGTATCCAGATACCAATATAGATTTACAACAGAACCTTATTCGGCTTAATCAATTCGTTGACTACATTGCTAGCTATCTGCAGCAAATGCAGAAAGCCACAGATAAGAATAACCAAGATCCAATCGCTCAGATCCAAGGTATAGCTAGTGATCTTGTAGTTCTGCTTGGTGGTGGCGAACTGCTTTATGGAATTGATTTAGGTGATCTTCAATACTTCCTGCCTGCTATTGGCGCGTTGTTCGGCTTTGATACTTCGACACCATTTCCGATCAATCTATTCAATGCTGTTGAGCACTTCTTCCTCGGATATGTTGTTCCTCTTGACTCTTTCTCTACTGTTATCGAAGGCATTCTAGATGGCTTATTGGAAGCTCTTGGTATAGACCCGGCTTTTATCCAATCGCTGAATGATCTACTTGATGCTATCGGTAGTTTAACGATGAGCATTGAGGATTTACTTACTGCAGCTGAACAGCTTATAGGCATCTTGGGGACTAACTTCCCGTTCATCAGCCAGATATGGAAGACACTGACTACCATCCTTGGCGGGTTGAACATAGCTGAACTTGGTCAGATTACTGATCCAGTCTTTAAGAATTTGGCTCCATGGATTGAAGAGCTGGCTACTTTCGTTGATTATCTAGCTCAGATCATTGAAGCGTTTGCTCGTGGAGTTCAAGATATTCATGGTATCTTAAACTTTTCTCAATTCTGGTCTGCTGTTAACTTTACTCCTACTGGTACATTTAATCCAGCAACCGCTTTACAAGGTTGGGTGGAATCAACTCTTAAACCTACAAATCTACTTGCTCCACTTATGCCCGATGCCAATCTTTCAGGTGGACTTCCTGGCTTTTATGTCCCAATGGAGAACTTGGCGTTAACTTTAATTGGTGATGCCATCGGTAGCGTACAGACAGTGTGGGATACGATCCTACACTCGGTCGGTGTTCCAGCCGGGAGTGGTACACAGGCTGAGACGCAAACTTACTTCCTCAACTTCTTGGCCATGTTCAGCAACCCGACGCTGATCTCAGGAACATTCAACCCCGTGACGGCGGTTGAGGACTTCCTAACCAACATGGCGAAACCGACTAATCTACTTGCACCGGTTATGACTTCATCGGGTTCATCAGGTGGAGTTACCGGGTTTGTCCCGATGGAAAACCTAGATCTGACCGCCATAGGTTCGGTATTGGGCTCGGCGCAGGAACTTACTGACGCAATCTTGGCAACAGTGGGCTTCCCGGCAGGATCGGGTACGGCAACAGAGGTAAACAAGTATTTCTCCGACTTGTTGGCCATGTTCTATAACCCTATGCTGACTGATGCGCTATTCAATCCGGCAACTGCGGTGAATAATTTCGTCCAGCACATGGTGATCCCTGGTGGCCTATTGGCGCCATTGACAGCTGGAGGCGCGGCAATCTCTGGTGTCACCAATTTGCTACCGCCTGTCAATGTTCCTGGCTTAGATGCTACTAAGATTATTTCGGGTGTGTTAGCTGTTGCGGCAATTCCATTGCTTCCTGCAGCTATCATTGGTTCCGGTATTTTCAAT
>Ga0306920_100007030_pt1 | contig 14773 bp, 15 predicted proteins | sample flu12Cox44000170_FD_204666 | JGI IMG/M metagenome (GOLD analysis project Ga0306920, IMG submission 204666) | Lab enrichment of tropical soil microbial communities from Luquillo Experimental Forest, Puerto Rico - flux4day.12C.oxic.44.000.170 (v2)... | ecosystem: Environmental > Terrestrial >... | reverse complement strand
TGCGGTACCTCTCCCCGGAGGGGAGAGGTCGGATCGCGCATTGCGCGATCCGGGTGAGGGGGGCCGGCTCCCTGACGGTTTGTGACCCCCTCACCCGGAATGCGCGCGCGGCGCGCACATTCCGACCTCTCCCCTGCGGGGAGAGGTAAACCGCGACTGCCTCAACGTCAGCGAAACACCTGCTAATGTCATCTCGCTCTAATCTAGTGGGCGGGCGGGCGCGGACAGCTGCCTCAAGTCGCTTCCTCCGCGGTACGGCGTGAAAGCATCGCACCGAGAAACGTGTCCCATTCCGCCATGCGTGCTTCCAGCGAGGTCAGCAGCACCCCGTCAGGCGACCGAATGAACTCGAGCGAGCTTCGGGTTTCTGCGTCGTATTTGCGAGCGAGCTCGCCGGCGATCCGCTGGTAGCGCGCATATTGCTCGTGACTTGTGATCTCAGGCGTGGCGCCGTCCCGCCAGAGCGACGCCTTCACGAACTGCTTGTCTTCATCCGAAAGCTGCGTGCTTTCGATCAACGGCAAAGCAAACCGGCCACGACCGTTGATCCGGCAACAGAATTTCCGCGCTTGTCGCAGCCTTGTCGCATGCGTCACGCCGCGACGATGGCGGTCTCGATCTTCGCCATGGCATCGCGGTCGGCTTCAACGTCCTCGAACATGTGCCCGTAGCGATCGAACGTCATGTTGATGCTGGAGTGGCCCATGACGGTTTGCAGGCGCTTGGGCGACCATCCCAGGTGCTGGATGAAGAGGCTCGCGGCTGCGTGCCGCAGCTTGTGGAAATTGTAGCGCGCCTCACCGGCTTCGTTCGTGATGCCGAGCTTGACCTGGAGCGGAGACCAGAAGCGGTTGATGATGTTGGACTGGCCTTCGACGTTGCCGTTGCCGTTGGGGAAAACCAGATCAAGTTCGCCGGCCGGGCACTGCATCTTCCAGGCTCGCAAGGTGTTGATAACCAGCGGGCCAAGCGGAATGTCGCGGGCGCGCGCCTTCGACTTCGGCTTGCCAATCGTGCCCCACAGGTCGGCGCGCTGGCGCACGTGGATGACGCCCGCATCGAGGTCAACATTGAGCCAGGGCAGCCCGCGCAGCTCGCTGGCACGCATCCCGGTGAACATCGCCGTGATGAGCAAGGCCCGTCGGCGGCCAGTCGCGGCATCCAGCATCGCCTTGAGTTCGACGCGGCTCGGGAAATCGACACCCGCCCGCAATGGTCCTTGTTCTTCATGCCGGGCGTCGGCTTTGCTGCCGACGCGAACGGCTAGCGCGACATTCTGCGCAACAAGACCGCGCCGTTGGGCGAAATTTAGGATGGTTTTCAGGTTGGTGATGATCTTCTTGCACATAACGGGAGAGCGACCCGCCGCACGCAATTCGTTGGCGAACACATAGACCTTGGGCGCCGTGAGATCAGCGAGCTTCACGCGGCCAAGGAATGGATTGATGTGCAATTCCGTGTGCTGCCGGCGCTGTAGGATGGTGCTGCGCTCCAGGCCGTCACTCTCGCACTGCTTGATCCACAATTCCCCCGCCTCAGCGACTGTGATGCTGGCGCTGCTCGCCGTGTGAGTACCGGTCTTGACCTCATGCAGCGCCGTCACGGCCCAAGCATCGGCAGCCTTCCGTGTTGGAAACGTCCGCAAGCGGCGCTTGCCGTTTTGATCGGTGTAATCGACGATCCAAGCCATTCGCGCGATCCCGCGGGATGTCCATTCTCGTTTTCGGATGCTGGCCATTGATCTACCCCCGCTTGGTCCGGCCATAGCCGGGAAACTTTTTCTGGAGACGTTCGAGCTGCTCGGTCTCAGCGAGCGGCACGCCGATCCGGCGGAATAGCCGCGTCAAGTCGATGACGATGGCGTCATTTGCCTCTAGCGGAATTTCGACAGATTGCCGCGACTTGGATTTCAGGTCGACATATCGCACCGCGCAATTCACCGACGCTCTCTTTTCCTCACCGCCTTCTGACCAGAGCACCAAAAAGGCTTTCCGATTTTCGTCAGTCGGGGCCTTGAGATTCCTCGCCACCTCCAGCGCCACGAGAAACATTTTGTTCATCGGCTCTTTTGACGCCCATGAAATCCCATAGCGATGGGTCAGGTGGGATAGGACCCCCGCGCAGATGATTGCGCTCTCGCCGAAGTGACGGTGGCGCCCCGGTTTTTTCGGGTTGCCCTCAGGCTTGATGATTCCCTCGTCCACCCAAAACCGAAGTCGGCCTCGCACGGCGAGCAGCTCTTCGTCCACATCCCGGACGCGCTCGGCGACCTCGCCAATCGTGATTTTCTGCATGCCATTGGCTCTCCGTGGGAATGGTTGCAAAATTTAGTGCAAGCAACTTGCATTGTCAAGGGCGAATTGGCTTGGTATAAAGTGCAAGTAAGTCGCATTTTTCGAGGAGAGCCTGCGCCATGTCTCAGCAGCCGGCGCTGAAAGACCAGATCCTGAGGGGCATTGCGGAGATCGCCGAATTTATTGGCAGCACGCCGCGAAAGACTGTCTACCTCGCCGAAACCGGTCAGCTCCCCGTGTTCAAGGAGGCGGGGACCTGGATCGGGTTAAAGACAACACTGACCGCGCATTACCAAAAGGGGCCTGAGGAAGCCGCCAAACGGCGAGAAGCGGTACTCGCCAGCGGCGAGGCCAAGAAGCAAGCCGCCCCCGACCCCGGCAGGAAGAGGCGCCGGACCGTAGACACCAATACGTCGCGCCCGGCGCGCGGCACGCCCGTAACCGGCGCGGCCCCTACTCAACCAAACACATCGGAAATCTTGGATTCCGTCTAACGGGCGGATCGCAGCCGGGAGCGCCTCCCGGAAACAAGCCCGGCCCGGTGTGGAGCACCGGGCCGGCCATCCCCTGGCAGGGATGTTCTCGAAAGAAGGAAGCAGAATGTCAAATATCGCGACTGAACCCAAAAGGCAATTCGCAACCCGTTGGATCTATAACGACGGTGGCCGAGCTGCCGCCGGCTTCAATGGCACAACGGGTGACTGCGCCTGCCGCGCCATCGCTATCGCGACCGGTAAGCCCTACCGTGAGGTTTATGCCGAGCTTAACGCTCTGTGCGCCCTGCTCGGCCCACGCCGAGCTTCCGCTGAAACCGGTCTTCCCGACCGCATCGCCCACATCTATCTCGGTCAGCTGGGCTGGCGGTGGACTTCAACAGACAAGGCGCGACTGCACAGGTGGGACTTGCCACCGGGCCGCATCATCGCGGCCGTGAGCAAACATCTTGTGGCTCTCGTCGATAACGTCGTCCACGACGACGGCGAACACTGGCGCGGTCGCCGTCCCGTCTATGGTTACTACACACTGAACTAATGGAGATTTCACATGGACAAGCTGAGTGAGGCACGTGATCAGGTTCACGAAGCGTTGCTTACATTGGAGCATCTTGTTCCTGATCTCATCGATGATGTTTTGCAGATCGAGGGCATCGATGATCTCGATGATCTTCGTGATGCACTTGACCGTCTCTCTGACAATATCTGCCGCGCTATCGGCCGCATGCGCCGTGAGATCAATTGTCTCGCGGACAACCTTCCCGCCACTCCCGAGCAGGAGGAGCTGGCACTTTAAGAAGATGACAAGCCCGGCGGGAGACCGCCGGGTCTTTCGTTCCTCCCGATGACCACACTCTTCGACACACAGTCTGAATTGCTCGGCGGGGCCGAGCGCGTGCGCACTCGCGTGCGTGGGTTTGCGCCCTGGACCCCGCGCGCCGACACCCTTGAGCTCCTGGAGCGCGTGCAGGGAGTGTTCGGGGAATACGTCGATTACCTGCCGCTCACCATTCGACAGATCTTTTATCGCCTCGTTGGCCGCTACGAGTACGAGAAGACCGAGCGTGCCTATGCCCGCCTGTGCGAGCACCTCAATCGCGCTCGCCGCGCCCGCCTCATTCCCATGGCCGCCATCCGCGATGACGGCACCACCACCATTGCCCCTAACGCCTGGGAGAGCGCCGAGCAATTCCTCGAAACCGTCGGCCGCCAAGCCGCCAAGCTTATCCTCGACCGCACCGCAGGACAGAAGACCCGCCTGGTCGTGACTTGCGAGGCGGCCGGCATGGCGCCGCAGCTCGGGCGCGTGGCGAATCCATACGGCATCCCCGTCATAAGCAGCGGCGGCTTCGAGTCGACGACCGAGCGTTACAACTTCGCCCGCGAATTAGCCGATCATGATCGCCCAACAGACGTGCTTGACATCGGCGATCACGATGCAAGCGGCGCCCACAAGTACCTGGCCTTCTGCGAAGACATTGAGGCTTTCGTCCGCGAGCTGGGCGGCCGGGTCACCTTTACCCGTCTAGCCGTGACACCAACCCAGATCGAAGAGCTCGGCTTGCCCACAGCCCCGCCCAAGGAAACCGACCGGCGCGCCTTCAGCGGCGAGACCTGCCAGGCCGAGGCGCTGGCCCCCGACGTTCTCGCCGCCACTCTGCGCGTGGCCATCGAGCAGCGCATCGACCGCGACATCTACCAACGTGTGCTCCGGCGCGAGAAGCGGGAGCGCCAGAAGCTGATCAACCGACTGAATGACATCTGATCGTGCGGGTCCTTGGTATTGATCCTGGAATTCGCGGCGGTTGCGCCATCGTCGTGGTGGGCGAGGGCTATGCTCCGAGGCTTGTCAGCGCGATCGACATTCCGGTCGCCGGTGTCGGTGCCAAGGAGCGTGTCGACTGTAACGCGCTCCGCGCTTTTATTCGTCAATACCAACCAGATCGAGCAGTCATAGAACGCGCGCAGGCGATGCCCAAGCAGGGCGCCTCAAGCGGCTTTAAGTACGGCAGAGCTGTCGGCGCCATCGAAGCGGTGCTCGCCTGCTGCGAGCTCCCGATGGAGATCATTGAGCCGACCTTCTGGAAGAAGGTGCTTCGTTTGCGCGGCTCCGAGAAGGAGGCCAGCCGGCAACGCGCGCTGCAACTGTTCCCCGCGGCGCACGCCGTGTTCGCAAGGAAGATGGATCACGGTCGCGCCGAGGCGGCGCTGATCGCGCTAGCCGCGGATGCGGCGCTGAAGATTCCTGCTCAGCAGGAAAACCCGGGCTGGGCTGCATCACAGTAAACCACCTAAAGGAGTCTCAAATGACAGAAGCAAATCAACTACCCGTCATCTTCGTTGATGATGAGGACTATTCCGGCCAGCTCATCAAAGGCACCCGGCTCAAGTTTGTTGACAAACTTTGGACCGCAGCGGACGGAACGCCCCTCCACGAGAACGATCAGCATCTCGCCGCGGGCACCGGCCACGCCTTCCAGAGGTGGGTCAACGGCTTGCCGGAGGTCATCACCGAGAAGCCACTTCCCGATCTGGACGCATTAAATGCGGCGATCCCAAAAGCGGAATGGCCAATCGGGAAATTCAGCGGTCAGCCGGAAGCGCCGTGGAAGCATGTTTGGTACGTGTACCTGGTACGGATGGGTGACGGGGCGCTGTTTACCTCAATCAACAGCACGAGCGGTCAGAAAGTCGCTTACATCCGGCTCAAGGAGCGGATCAACACGATGAGTGTGCTCCGCGGCGTGCCAGTGTTGCCGATCGTCAAACTGCGTTGGGCGATGATGCCCAGCGCTTATGGCCCGAGGCCGCGGCCGGATTTCGCAATCGACGAATTCCGGAATTTTGGCAGCGACCAGCCGGCGCAAATCGCATCACCGAAGCAGGCGGAGAAGATTGGCAAGCCGGTCTCTGAGCCAAGCCTAAAAGAAGAATTGGACGACGAGATCGGATTTTGAGCCGGGCCGCCACCTCATGCCATTCCCAGGGGCCGGAATGGCGTGGAGAGGCGACCCGCCATGCCCGATTTCTATTATGACTGTGAGACCCGTTCGGCTGCCGACCTGAAGGTTGTCGGTGCGCATGTCTATGCCGCTAATGTCACGACCGAGGTTCTTTGCGTCGGCTTTGCCGTCGATGATGGCCCGGTGGAGATCTGGACGCCGGGACAGCCAATTCCGGAGCCAGCCATAGAAGCGGCGCGCAATCCGGACTGGCGGGCCATCGCCCACAATGCCGGCTTCGACCGCCAGATCGTGGAGCGGATCCTGCATCCGCAATTCGGCTGGCCGCTGGTCCCGCCGGAGCGCCATCGCTGCACCATGGCCAAGGCGCTTGCCGCAGCCCTGCCCGGAGCCTTGGGAAAGGCGATCGAAGCCCTGGGCTTGGCCCACCCGAAGGACAAGGCCGGTGCGGTGCTCATGCGCCGGATGGCGAAGCCGAAGCGCGGTGGCGGTTGGATCGACGATCCTGCTTCCCTGGAACGGCTTAAGGAGTATGTGCGGCGGGATATGGAGGCTATGCGCGCTCTCGATCGCGCAATTCCGTCCCTAACCGAGGATGAGCAGTGCCTTTGGACTCTCGACGCAATAGTCAATTCAAGAGGGTTTCACACCGATGGCGCCCTGCTCGAAGCCGCACATCAAGTCGTCACCGCGACCGAGGCCAAGTCACAATCCGAATTCCAGGAGGTCACTGGGCTCGATAGCACAAATCAGACCGCGAAGCTGATCGCCTGGCTTGCCGAGCGCGGCTGTATCGTCACCGACGTGCAGAAGGGCACGCTGCGGCACGCCCTGCGGCGCAAGGAGCTCATCCCCGAGGTGCGCCGCGCCATTGAGCTGCGACTTGAGCTCGCCCATGCCTCCGCGGCCAAGGTCGAGGCGTTGCGTGCCTGGCGCGGCCTGGACGGGAGGGTGCGCGGAACGCTGCGATTCCACGGTGCCGCGACCGGACGGTGGTCGGGGTCAGGGCCGCAGCCACAAAACTTCAAGCGCGACAGCGAGAACATCGAGGCCAAGATCGCCGCCGTGATGAATGGCGGAGCCGGCTTAACGTCACCGGTGGAGGCTGTCGGCGACATTGCCCGCGCCATGATCACCGCGGCGCCAGGCCACCGGCTGCTGATTGGGGATCTTTCCGGCATCGAGTCCAGAGGGTTGGCTTGGGCATCGCGGCAGCAAAGCAAGCTCGATGCTTGGGCACAATTCGATCGCAGCGGCGATCCAAACGATGACCCCTACCTGATCATTGGCCGCTCCCTCGGGCATCCCGAGGCCACAGCGCGCGCCATGGGCAAGATCGCCGACCTGGCCTTTGGCTATCAAGGTGGTGTCGGAGCCTGGCAGAACTTCGCGCCTGAGGATGACGCCTCCGACGAGGCGACGATCAAGCGCAACCGGGACACATGGCGCCGGCAACACCCCGCCACCGAACGATTTTGGTACGCGCTCGATCGTGCCGCCGTCCGCGCCGTCGCCAAACCCGCCACAGACCAACGCTGCGACCGGTTTGTCTTCCGGTTCGATGCACCGTTCTTGCGGATCTCCCTGCCGAGCGGGCGCTCGCTGTCATACCCGTTCCCGCGCATTGAGGTCGGGAAATTCGGCTCCCAGCTCGTCATGTTCCTGGATAATGCCGGGGGCAAGTTCGTCGACTGCCGCTTCGGCCATGGCAGCTATGGCGGGCTTTGGACCGAGAACATTGTGTCCGCCATCGCGCGCGACCTGCTTGCCGCGGCCCTGACACGGCTGGAGGCTGCCGGCTATCCCGTTGTCCTGCACGTACATGACGAGATCGTCGCCGAGGTGCCCGACGGCTTCGGCAGCGTCGAGGAATTCAAGCACATCCTATGTGAGGTGCCGGCCTGGGCGGAAGGCTTGCCCATCGCGGCCAAGGTACGCAACGGGCCAAGGTTCTCGAAAGCTGAAAAAGAGGAGGTACCTCAGTCCCCGACCCCCGCTGAAAACGCACCGGCGGCCAATTGTGGGGCTGGTTTTATCAGGACCGACCCGGAATCCACGGCTCCACCCCCTTCCAAGGGGACGCCATGGGATGATCCCCTTGGTGACATATACACCGACGCCGCGACTGAAGTGCCGCCCCCACCCCGAGATGGAGCTCATGAGCCGGGCGGCACGGAGGGGGCCAAACATGAGCGGAAAACCAATGGCTACGCCCATGGCTCAAAGGCGAAAGCCAAGGCTGATACCTATGCCGAAGAGCACGCGGGGGAGCCATTCAGCGATGTCTATCTGCGCAACCTGGGCTATCAGCTAGCGCGCGTATTCGATTACACGCTCCCCGACGCGGCACTGCTTTATCAGCAGAACAGATATGAACTGCATCCCAAGCTCAGCCCGACCAAAAAGCGACCGCGCAAACGATTCCTGCCGCATCGGATCGTGAACGGAAAGGACATTTTCGGCGCCGGAGATCGGCTCGTAATCTACAACTGGCCGGCAATCATGCGCGCCGGACCAGGCAGCAACATCCACGTCACCGAAGGCGAATCCAACGCCAAGGTCCTGATCGATGCCGGACTGCTGGCAACGACGGTGCTCAGCCACAAGTGGACGCCGGAATGCGTGGCGGCGCTGACCGGGCATCATCTCATCATTCACCAGGATCACGACAAGGACGGTGAAAAACTGGCCGATGCTGCCCGGCAAAAGCTGGCACGCGTCGCCGCCAGCACGCGAATCGTACCGGCGTCGCATCTGTGGAAGCACCTGCCTGCGGGCTGCCGCGCAATCAAGCCGCATGACGATGTGAAAGATTGGCTTGAGATCGGCGGCGATCCAACAAAGCTGCTCGACATCTGCTGCGAGATTCCGGCTGATGGGATTCTAGAGAGCGTGCGCGCAGCGGATGAGGAGATCGAAGACTACGAGTGGATCTGGCCCGGCCGCTTCGCGCTCAAGAAAATCGGGCTCATCGTCGGCCTGCCGGACGAAGGCAAAGGCTTGGCCTTGTCTGACATCATGGCCCGCATTACCCGCGGCGCACCATGGCCCTGCGGTGAAGGCCACGCGCCGCTTGGCAACGTGATCCTGCTGTCCGCCGAGGACGATATCAGCGACACCATTATCCCGCGGCTGATGGCTGCCGGAGCCGACCTCAACCGCATCACCATCCTCAAGATGATGCGTGAAGCCGGCCAGGAGCGCATGTTCAGCTTGGTCACCGACCTGCACGCGCTGCGGCAAAAAGCCGTCGAGGTCGGCAATGTCAAAGCGATCATAATCGATCCGATCTCCGCCTATCTCGGCATTGGCAAGGTCGACAGCTATCGCGCAACTGACGTGCGCGCGGTGCTCAGCCCGCTCAAGGAGCTCACCAGCGAATTGCGGACGCTGGTGCTCGGCATCATGCATTTTAACAAGAAGACCGATGTGACCAACGTGCTGCTGCGCATCTCCGACAGTCTGGCCTACGGCGCCGCTTCCCGTCACGTCTACGGCATCATCAACGATCCCGACAATCACCGTAAGCTGTTCGTCAAGGGTAAGAACAATCTGGCACCGGCAGAACAGAAGACCCTGGCCTTCAGCTTCGACGAGCGGGAGGTCGGCATCAGCAAGACGACGGGGTTGCCGATCCGCAGGCCGTACATCGTATGGGAGCCGGATCCGGTCGACATCACCGCCAGTGAAGCATTGCAGGCCGCGGCGGAATCCAACTCGCCAGGCAAGCGCGACAACGCCAAGCATTTCCTCACGACCTTACTGAGCAACGGCCCTATGGGCTCGAAAGAGGTGCTCGACGCAGCCAAGGCCAACGGAATTTCCTTCCGCACGCTCTATCGCGCCAAGGATGAGCTTGCTGTCGAAATCAGGAAGGACGGGCCGCTCAATGAAAAGGGTGAGCGCACTTGGCAATGGCACCCACCAACAAAGTAGGAGAATGCCAAACAATGAGCCAGCGACCAAGCGGCTATGAGCGCAAGGAATTAGACCGGTATCAAACCCCGGCTTGGGTTACGGCTGCCCTCGTGCCGCATATTTTGGATATTGCTCGGCGGCGCATCTGGGAGCCGGCCTGCGGATTAGGGCAGATGGTCCGCGAGCTGCAACGACACTGCCCGGACGTGCATGGCTCGGACATCGAGACCGGGATCGACTTTCTGCAACAGGCCAACAAGCTCGACGCGACTGCAATCATCACCAACCCGCCCTACACGTCGGCCCGCGCATTCATAGAACACGCGCTTGCGCTCACGAAGCCACACGCGGGCATGGTCGCGATGCTGCTGCGTACCGACTATGACCATGCTGTGACACGGCAGCATCTGTTCGCGAGCTGTCCGGCCTTCGCCAAGAAGGTCGTGCTCACGCGGCGGATCAGGTGGTTTGAGGGTTCGCGCGGAGGGCCGAGCTTCAATCATGCGTGGTACGTGTGGGACTGGACCCACGAAGGACCGCCAGTGCTGACTTACTCGTTACACAGAGGGCTAAACCGCCATGACAAAGCCGCCAAAGCTTAACTGGAGCAAAGAAGAGCTGCGTGAGTTTCGCCGACAGGATCGAGCGGAGGCATTTCTGGACTCACGGGCCGGTCATCAGTTCCTCAACGACCTCGACGCTCTTGGCTGGATGCTTGTGCCGCAGCATCTGCGACCGTTGTTGCCAGAGTTGCATAAAGACGGGTGGCCAGTGCCAATCGACACACGGGCGAAATGGCCAAGCTGGTGCAACCATGAATTTTCAGCCGCCGAAAGGGTGAAGGCGAAGCGGGCAAAGCCAAAGCTGCGGCTGGTCGAGAAGCATCCTGACGACACTGCTTGAGGCTAGCCGACCAGCGCGCCCCCCAGTTGTTCATAATTCGGATCAATGAAGGTTGCCAACAGAGAGAAAGTGGCAATGTGGCAATCTTCCAGACCCCCTAATGTCAAGGTTTTGTAATTCTTCTTCTTTTGGCAACGTTGCAAGATTGCCAATTCTCTCTCCCTGGCAACCTTCGCTGAGAGTTGGCAATCTTCCTCCGGCGGTGGAGTGCGTGCTCGTCGTAGTTGGCAATCTTCCTCGGGGGCGTTGTGCGTGCTCTCCGTGCGCGCCGATCGTCGCTGCTAGTCGGTGATGAAAGTTGATATCGCCAGCCGGTAGGCTGTGGGATCTCCTTTCTCGTGTCGGGGGCGTCGCTGACTATCGGCTTTTATAGCCGTTCTTCATGCCTTAAGCTGTTGATATAATTGCAAAACGTTTTACTTGTTGCAGCATGTTGCAGGGCTGGTCGGTCACAGACTGCCGTGCCGAGAGGGTAACGATAATGCGGGAGAACAATGCCTGAGGATCAGTCGCCTGTTACTGGCCGATCACGGGGACGTTCTCACTCGTTTCGTTCGCGCATCACAAACGGTTCTGCGCTGTTGCCCACTGTGGACGGCCGATCGCCATGGGCGCGGCTCATGCGCGACACCTATCGGGCTGTGATCCAGCATTGCGGTGGCGATGGCGCCATCTCCGAGCTCGAACGCATGGCCGCCCGGCGCATTGGCGCCCTCGAAGCCGAGCTCATCCACATGGAGGACAAGTTTGCCACCATTCGCGCTGCTGGTGGCGAGCCTGATGCAGGATCTCTCGATCTCTACCAGCGCCTGGCCAACTCACAGCGGCGCTGCTGTGAGAGCATCGGCTGGCAGCGGAGACCGAAGGATGTGACGATGGCGCCGCACCTGGGACATTACTTACATGCGCGGGCCGTGGCCGATGCTGAGCTCACAGGAGAGCAAAACGTAACGGATCCGGGTCCAGCATCATCCGGCACCGGAAATCGCACAGGCGAGGCTCCGCCGTACGATCTCCGGCCCCCAGAAGGCGACCAGGACGGCACAGGATGAGCATCGGTGCCATACGCGCTGCCGTCTCTCTGCGCGATGCGCTGATCGATCCCAACCTCCTGGGCAACGTCCTGGCAGGTCCGAGCTGGCGGACCTGGCGCGCCTTGTTGCTTGCCACCATGGGTGAGCGGCTGAAGCCCGGTGAGCTGGAGATCTTCCGGCGCTTCACCGGCGGTCGCACTCAGGCGCCACCATCGCGGGTCGAGGAGGCGGCCTTCGTGATCGGCCGACGTGGTGGCAAGGATCGGGCGGCTTCCGTGCTTGCCTGTTACCTGGCCGCCCTCGTGGATTGGAGCCGCGTGCTGGTGCGGGGCGAGCGCGGGCTGGTGCTCTGCATCGGTCCCGATCAGCGTCAGGCCAAGATCACCCGCGATTATATTGAAGGCGCCTTCGATCACTCTCCGATCATGTCGACCATGATTGTGGGCCGCACGGCGGACGCGATTGAGCTGTCCAATCGGATCTCGATCGAGGTTCGGGCCGCGAGCTTCCGGCGCCTTCGCGGCGTGACGTGTGTAGCTGTGATCGCCACCGAGGCGGCCTTTTGGCAAACGGATGAGGGTGGCCTCAATCCAGATTCCGAGATCCTCAACGCGGTGCGGCCGAGTCTGGCCACGACCGGCGGGCCATTGATCATCATCAGCAGCCCGTACGCCAGGCGCGGCGAGGTTTGGGACCTCTATCGCCGGCACTATGGCCCACAGGGTGATCCGCTGATCCTGGTGGCGCAAGGTACTAGTCGGGACTTCAATCCGACTCTGCCCGAGAGCGTGATTGCTCGCGCCCTGGAGCGTGATCACGCAGCGGCTTCCGCAGAATACCTCGCGCAGTTCCGGACCGACATCGAATCTTTCATCGCGCGAGAGGTGGTGGAGGGCTGTACGGTCCCAAATCGACGCGAGTTACCGGCTGTTTCCGGGCTTTCCTATGTGGCCTTTACCGATCCCTCAGGTGGATCCTCCGACAGCTTCACCCTGGCCATTGCGCATCGTGATCGGAGCGGCCGCGGCATCCTGGACCTTGTGAGAGAGGTGCAACCGCCCTTCTCACCGGAGCAGACGGTGGAGACCTTCGCGGCCGTGCTCAAGTTCTATGGCGTCGCCCAGGTGACCGGCGATCATTACGCAGGCGAATGGCCACGGGAGCAGTTCCGCAAGCACGGCATCGCTTATGAGCCGGCCGAGCAGAACAAGAGCCAGATCTATGGCGAGCTTCTACCACTGCTGAACAGTGGCAGGCTTGAGCTACTCGACCACGCTCGCCTAGCGGCCCAGCTGTGCAACCTGGAACGTCGTACAAGCCGTGGTGGACGCGATTCCATAGATCACCCGCCGCATGCGCATGACGACGTTGCCAACGCGGTTGCTGGTGCCCTGGTCGCATGCGCTGGCGAGGGCGTGGCTCTCTGGCGGAAGTCAGCCTTACCCATTGTCGTGGCGCCCCCACGTGGCGTTGGCCTGGTCTACGGCGTGCTGGTGGCCGACAAGCTTGGGACCCGCGGAGCTGCGGTTTATTGGGCTGCCAGCCGGGTGCGCGGCAATCCGCTGTGCGTCCTGGATTGCGAGCTGGCGCCGCTGACCCCGGCCCTCCTGCACGGCGTTGTGCAGCGGCTGTCCGAGCTCTCCGCAACGCATGCGGCATCGTTCAAGCCGGCACTATTCACGAGCTCCGATTATCTCGCGGCTGAGCTGGCGCGTTTGAATTGCCATGCCCAGGCCGTAGAATTGATCGCCAAGGACCCCGGTTTGGCACTGGCTGCGGCTGGCCACATTAATTGTTCCCGGGTTCTATTGTGTGAAAGCGTGATCGAGAAGCCCTATCCCTTAAGCTTCGTGCATGGCAGTGGAGCTCAGGACGACGACCCCCTCAGGCTGGCCTTTCTAATCGGCTGCGCTGTTGGTTTAGACGCGGGTAGGGCAGCGGCATAAATGACGTGGCGGCGTGCTCAGCCGCGCCGATCGTTGAGCCGCTGGAATGTGTCTTGCCGCTGTCCTCGCCATGGAGGTATTGCTGCGAGTAAATCGCTGGAACATACGTCAGCGGGGAGGTGCTGAGATGAGTGGCCGGACTGCCCTATGTGAGGATGACGGCGGCGGCGGAATTGAAGTCACTGTTCGCATTGATGGCAGTGATGACGAGATCACCCACGCCGTCGTCATTGATGAGCTGGAGCAGAGGTTCACCCGTGAGGCGGATGAGAGCTTGCTGCAATTTCAGATGCGTGTGAGGGCGGCGGCGGTGGGCCGCAGCATTTGTTGGAACGGCTTGCCAAATCCGCCATGGGATAGTGACTGGGAACAATAATCACAGCCGCAGGCATTTATTTTCTCGCTCTCGTCCTCCCTGGCTATTGTGATGCGATTGCGGACCGCGTCCGCAGGCACAAGTTACCCGCAATGCAAGCAGGCCGCCACGGCCCCCGTGGGTGGTTCTCTGACGGCACCTCTTCGCAGGTAGTCTCATGCGGGGGCATGTCCGCCCCCGGCCGAAGTCGTCATAAGCCCGAAAAAGGCTAATTCTCGTTTTGACCGTGCAGCGAGGCTAGCTGCCATTCCAGTGGGTGAGAATCCCGCCAACAGAGGAGTCCAGTCGCTGTTGTAGTTTATCCAGCGGCGGGGAGGGAGACCGATCCGTCGAAAGCCTGGAAGTAAAAGTCCCCGAGGGCTGGGGCGTCCCAGTCTGATCCGTGCAGGGGAGCGAGCAACCTGGCAGGCCGTAGCGGAAGCGAACCAGTGAAGCCACGAAATGAGAAGCCCGCGTGGAACGGATTGCGGGAATCTTGGGTGTGCCGAGCCGGTGGTCAAACGGCGAAGGCCATGTCGGTATCGAAGCTCTGGAACATTTCGATGTTGGACGCCCCGGGGTCGGAGAGGACAGCATGCCGGGAAGGAATGAGCAGCGAAAGCCCGGAACCGCTCGCGGGTCGCCTAGGCGCTCCCGCACAGCGAAGGCATCGCGTCTAAGCTGGCATGCAGTGAAATCGCGATGTACCTGCGAGTGGGGCGGATGGGGCCGATTAAGTGATGACGTCCGGGACAGAACAACCCGGACCCGAGCGAGGGCCCCTGGGGTGGTGGGCTAGTCACCCACCACGGCGGTGCATGATCGAGTCCTCGACCCGGCGCAGTACGGGATAATCGACGCGACCA
>Ga0306920_100007026_pt1 | contig 14775 bp, 11 predicted proteins | sample flu12Cox44000170_FD_204666 | JGI IMG/M metagenome (GOLD analysis project Ga0306920, IMG submission 204666) | Lab enrichment of tropical soil microbial communities from Luquillo Experimental Forest, Puerto Rico - flux4day.12C.oxic.44.000.170 (v2)... | ecosystem: Environmental > Terrestrial >... | reverse complement strand
TTCATGCTTTTGTCCGCGAGGTGCGGCTGACCGAGGCGGAATACGATGTCGCGATCGACTTTCTGAACCGGATCGGCAAGGCGACCAATGACACCCACAACGAGGGCATCTTGTTTGCCGATGCGGTGGGATTCTCGACCTTAGCATGCCTGCTCAACAATGGCTTGCACGGCGCGCCGCAAACGGCCGCGGCGCTGCTCGGCCCATTCTGGCGCGACAATGCGCCGTTCACGCCAAACGGCGCCAGCATCGTCCGGTCGCCCACACCCGGCCCGACACTGTTCGTCACCGGGCATGTCCGCGACCCGCACGGTCGACCGATCCCGGAGGTGGAAGTCGATATCTGGCATTCCTCGCCAGTTGGGCTCTACGAAAACCAGGATCCGAACCAAGCCGAGATGAATCTGCGCGGGCGCGCGCACACACGAGAGGACGGCGTCTTCCAGTTCCGCTCGGTGAAGCCCGCAGGCTATCCCGTCCCGACCGGCGGCCCCGTCGGCGACCTCCTGCGGGCGCAGCGTCGAGAACCCTACCGGCCCGCGCATCTGCACGTGATGGGCTACAAACCCGGCTACAAGACGCTGATCACGCAAGTCTTTGTCCCCGACGACCCGTATATCGAAAACGACGTGGTCTTCGGTGTGACTCGCACGCTGATGGGCGATTACCGACGCCACGACGATGGCGAGCCGCCGGCGCTCGACGTGACGCCCCCTTGGTATACCCTTGACTACACGTTTGTCATGGAACCCGGCGAGGCCAAGCGCCCGATGCCACCAATCAAGTAGCAGACGTGGCGGCCTAATCCCCATTCAAAGGCGCACACCGGCATGCACTCCGCCACCCCCGTCTTCACCTCCCGGCGCAGCGCCGCTATCCGCGTCGCCGCAAAAGTTGACAGCCCCGAGGCGCTTGACGCCGCGCTGCAGCTGACCGAGATCGATCTGCCGCGCGACCTGCCCCCCGGTTATGCCGTGGTCGAGATCAGCAGTGCCGGAGTGAACCCGAGCGACGTGAGGGCGGTACTCGGTGGCATGCCGCACACAATCTGGCCGCGCACACCGGGTCGCGACTATGCCGGAGTGGTTGTCGAAGGGCCGCAGCAGCTCCTCGGGCGGGAGGTTTGGGGTTCCGGCGGCGACCTCGGCATTCGGCGCGACGGGACCCATGCCCGCCACCTCGTGCTCCCGGCGGCGAACCTGCCGCAAAAGCCCACCGGCATCACTCTCGCCGAAGCCGGCGGGGTCGGAGTGCCCTTCATCACCGCCTATGAGGGGCTGCGCGAGGCTGGACCCGTGCGCCCCGGCGACGTAGTGCTGGTGCTCGGCGCGAACGGCAAAGTCGGCCAGGCCGCGACCCAGCTCGCTGCCGCCGCACCGGCGCGCGTGTTTGGCGTGGAGCGCACGCCGGAGCCCTATAGCGGCCCCGCCACGGGCGAAGTGACAATATTCGGCGCGTCGGAAGGCGACATTGCAGAACGCGTACGCGATGCCACCGACGGACATGGCGCCGACATCGTCTTTAATACCGTCGGCAGCCCCTATTTCGAGGCGGCTTGCCGTGCGATGGCGATCGGCGGGCGGCAGATCTTGATCTCGACGATCGAGCGCGTCGTACCCCTCGACATCTTCGCTTTTTACCGCGGCCGGCATCGCTTCATCGGTATCGACACCCTGGCGCTCGACAACGGCTACGGGGCGGCGGTGCTTGATGCTTTGCGCCCGGGTTTTGAGAACCGCACCTTGCGCCCCTTCCCGGTGCCGGCGGCCAATATTTATCCGCTCGCCCGCGCGGCGGAGGCCTACCGGGCGGTCCTGGCCGGCGCTCGAGAGCGCGTCGTTTTCGACCCCACCCTATAGGCAACATCGACAGCGCCGCCTTTGAACTATGAGCCGGCGTCAGCCGTGCATGACACGGCCGCCGTCGACGCTGAGGGCCTGACCTGTCATGTAATCCGAGCGCGGCGATACGAGAAACCCGATCACGTTGGCGACGTCCTCCGCCCGCTCCATGCGCCCCAAGGGGATTCGCCGCGCCTGCCGTCGGGTGAACTCCTCGGGCGATTGGTTGAGAAGCGTGCTTTGCCCACGGGCTACTGCGGTCCACATGTCGGTCTCGACAAAGCCCGGGCACACGCAGTTCACTCGGATCCCGTCGTCCGCGTGGGCCACCGCGAAGCTCTTTGTCATGCTGATGACCGCCGCCTTGCTGGCATTGTACGGCAGATTATTTGGGCTGCCGATTTTGCCCGCCATCGATGCCAGGCTGACGATGACACCGCGCTTTTGCTCGATCATGGTCGGCAGTACGGCCTGGGTGGCGAAGAACACAGCCCTGGCGTTGATGTTCATGATCGCATCCCAGTGCTCCTCGGTCACCTCGAGCGTCGTTGCCGCGCGATAGATGCCGGCGTTGTTCACAAGAATGTCGATCCTGCCAAACTCGTCGCGCGTCTGCTCGACCATCGCCGAAAGAGCGTTCCGCGAGGTAACGTCCGTCGGCACCGCCAGCGCGCGGCGGCCGCAACCGCGCACCTCGGTCGCGGTCCGCTCCGCATTCGCCTGGTCCAGCTCGGCCACGACGATGTCGGCCCCCATGCGTGCCAGCTCTAACGCAGTGGCGCGACCGATCCCACGGCCGGCGCCGGTGACGATCGCTACTTGTTCTTGCAGCTCCATATGACGCTCCTTTCTGACAGCGGGCCCCCTTCAATCTCGGCGACCCAAAGCGATACCACACCTTCCTTGATATGGTAGGAAAGGGATTTAAGGATCTAGAGCGAACGAGGCTAAAAATGTACAAGCATATAGTGAGGGTCTGCGTCGAGGCGCAAGACGCCGAGCTATTAGGTGAGATCGATCGCCAATTATTGCTCGCCCGCATACAGAAGTATGAGTCGGATGCAAATTTGAATGTTCTTTCGGCTGCCCTCACACGGCTCAATCGTCTACAAGTAGAACGTGGCATTGCGCCGCTTGTGCTTTACTATAACGACATTGCTCGGACGGTCTCGCTCGTGGACCGCGAATTACTTTTTTACCGCCGTTACTCCAAGCGGCCATGGCCCTGGGAGCAACCGGGATACGACGTTGATGATTCCTCCGCAGAGGATGCTGATAGTTTGTTCTTTGAGGAAGCACCTTCGCCAGTTCCCTAGGGAATAAGGCGTTGATGGTTAATGGTAACGAATTCGACGTAGTGCCCTGTTATCGCCGCGCCGCCCGATCTGCTTGCGCGAAGCGGCTGTGTTGACGCAATCCAGGTTCGATGCGGCACTCGTTTCGCGCACGTCGGCGGCTGATCAGGTCAGTTTTGCTGTGGATCAATAGACGGCGCCGCGGGTGGTGATCGGCCAGACTTGCTCAACGCGGTTGCCGCGCACACAGACATACCAACCGTAAAGGTTGACAGTCGGGTCGCGGTGGCCAGGAATCAGCCGGATCTTGTCGCCGAAGCCCGAGCCGGTTGGAGGCGGCCGACACAGCGAGCCGGGGTGCTCGTCGGCGGCTCGCTCATAGGTCGCAGCGGGCTCGTCACAAACCAGCGGCGGACCTGAATCGAAGGCCAGCGCCTTCAAAGCCGGCGTCGACAATCGCACGATCCTCGGACGGCCGGCTTATCACGTCGCCCACACAAATAAGCTCGGCTCAAAGACCTTGGTCGGCTCGCCGTCGCAGTCGCCGTTCCGCCCGTAATCGGCGTCCATAAAGATGTAGGAGCCGCATTGCAGCTCGGTATAGACGTCTCTCGCCACCTCGAACTCAAAGCTGCTGCTGCCGCCCCGGTGATGGTCGGACACTCGAATGCCATTACGCGCCAATGAGCGGGCACACAGAGCCGTTCTGAAATCTCGGATATCGTCCGAGCAAGCGTCGTCCGCATGGAGGCTAATCTAGCCCTCCAACAGAGCCTGCCTCACTGACACGCCGAGGAACCGGGTTCGAGGATTTGACCAGCCGAGTCGGTCTCGTCCATTCGCCACTGGATCGTCTCGCCTCTCGACGCGCCGCTCTCGTAGCTGATCCGCACGGCTGTATAGCATGGCGGCAAGTCGGAGAGCTGGAGTACTCGCAACGCTTGGGCCGGTGCCACACCCTTACGTTCAGCTCGGGCGAGAAACCCACTCTCGTCGGTGATGCGTTGGAAAGCGCCGGTATTGAACACCGTCACCTGCCCGCCTCCCGTCACGTCGACGCGCCAACCTTTCTCCCACTGGTGCGTATGCCCGTAGACGAAAACCACCATACCGGGGAAGCGATGCAGAATTTGAACGAAATGTTGAGCTAGGATGTGCCGGCGCGGTATCAACCGGGATTGCAGACGGGAACCCGCCGTCGGCAGTTGGCACAACCGCTTTCCCTTGCCGGCTATCTGCTCACAGAGAGCACGGACCTCGGGATCGGGCAGTCGGCTTCTATCTGCGGCCAATGCCGTCATTTCGCGCTTCAGGTCGTCATTGGCCTCGATTTGGGCGCGCCACGGATCTTGGTCTGCGAGAGCCTCGCTAAATAGACGATACCCGAGATCCCTCGCTATTTTCATGTCGAACTCGGGCGGCCTACCATCGGGCCGCCCGAGAAATACGATCTCTTGGCGCGCCGATGTCTCGAACAAATTAAATGCGATAAATCTGGCAATATCGCCAGCAGAAGTCCAGGCGCCTCGATCCTGCAAACGGTATTTCGCTCCGACCGTCTCGGGCGCAAGATTGTCGATTATCTCGTATTCTTTCTCCGCTTGATTGAAGAGCACTTGCACGAAACGTTCTCCCCAGGGTCGTTCCAAATAAGCTGTTCCGTTGACCTCGCGAAGAATAGCGGGCCACGACGAGTAGCGGTTGGCATCGAGGCCGATCTGGTGGCCGTGCTCGGCCACGATTCGCCCATCTCGAGAACTCCACGTCCCGCTAGAGACGAAATCGATCCGCCCGCTCGCAACGTCGAGCGCATCGGCCAAGGGCTGCCAAACAGACGCCACCAGGAGCGACGAATCATGGTTCCCCGGAATGACGTGAAGCCGGTTCTCGCCGCGCATCGAGAAATCGCGCACCAGCGCCAGATCAGCGGCATGCGCACGGACCACCAGCGATGCCAACCGAGTCATAAAATCAACGCTGCACCCGATCTCCAACGACACACCAGGGCACTCCATCCCGTCGGGAGGTTGCCAAAGTTCCAGAAAATCGCCGACCACGACCAAATCGACCGCGTCATTTCCCCATCGCGAAATTTCGGCCAGAAAACCTTTGAGTGCGGCAGTCCAGCGGAAGTCCTCCATCGGGTTCCAGCGTCCGTCTGCATTGCGGCCGAGTCCCAGATGCAAGTCGCTGATCAGAACTATCTTTCGCTGCTCGCCAGACGGCGCCCGGTATTGAGGGGTTATGGAAGCGGCGGCCGGGGGAGCGGTTTGAGGCCCAACCGTCTGGCTGTGCCCCCGATCAGTACCGCAACCGAGAAAAACGCAGAAAAAGATGCCACTGAGAGTCGGCCGGATTTTCATCGCGGGGATTGCTCTTGATGCGGGGCGGGGCATAGCGTGAGACCGGCATCGCCGGCCAGAACATATTCGAGACCCATTTCCTCGTACCGTTTGCTCGAGCGCTGTGCGAAATACGCGGCGGTGTTGCGCGTCGCCTCCGAAAACAGTTCGGCGAGGGTCGGCGTATTTCGTTCCGTTCGGTGTTCGCGGATTACTTGTGTCAGCTCGTATACGAGCCGACCGCCATAATCGACCTGGACCATGAAGGGCGACACCACCATTGCGTCGATGCCGTTATGATTCAGTGTCTTGAGCAATGCCATGTCGTCGCGGGGATTGCTGGTCGCACAGGCAGCCAAGATGGCGACGCTCCCGCGATGATAATGCCGTCGGAAGCTCGCGCGCGTCAGGCGGGCGTCATCGTCGTACCAGACGTAATCCTCGTCGTGATGAGCAAGGAGCGAAAGCCCCTCGCCGTTACCGGCTGAGGGTGCGTCTGCATTGGATCCCAGGTAGCGGCGTAGTTTGTCTAACGTATCGACCCAATCTTCCCAGGTTGGTGCAGGTGCCTTCGGCGGTAAATTCTGTAGCGCACTCTTCACGTCCTCCGGCAAGTCCTGAAGCTGGCTCGTCACACCGAATGCCCATGGATCGATGCATTCGACGCCGGCGGTATACCGCTCTTCAGCCAAAGGCTGAACTACTATTACTGGCCGCGGCAAAGCCCGATGGTTTCCCGCCGCGCCGAGTAGCCCGAGAGGCATGTAGAGCTTCTCGTTTCGAGGCCCGATCAGGCGGGCCAACAGCACCGCTGGTTGCTTATCGGCACCTTTTTTCTCCGCGATCTTCTTTAGGGCCTCGAGAGCCCCATTGGCGCTGACCGCAGTGCTGGCGTCGGTGGGATCGCCCGCGAAAACGACATCCGCGAGCTCATCTGCGGCGTTCGCATAGGGAGCGCTCTGGCCCCCGTATGCCGCATCGCGGGCACGCGCAATTTGCTGGGGCAGCCCGTTGGCCTTCCCAATGTATTCACTCAGCAATGAATCCGAGCGCCAGACATACACTCCGGTCTCGCGATCAGACAAGCCTGATTGCTGCTTGTATTCGGCCTTGTCGATAAGGATCGAGACCCGCTTTTTTTTATCGCCCGGGTCATCAATCATCTCGAACACATGGAGAGCGGCATCAACCGTAGGCGGCGCTTTTGGTCCAAGGCCGAGTTGAGGGTCGAGAAATGTTGCGAATCCGCCGCTCAGGGCATTTCGTGCGCTGTCTGTCGGACAATCAGTGCTGTCATCGTTGCGGTAGACCGGCAGTCTAAGGAGTACCTGGTCGAGCGGGATATCGTCTATGTTCCAGATCGTGAACAGAATTGCCGCGCACCCGGCCGACTGCGCCCGAACGGGGAACGACACGGTCCCGGCATTAAGGATTTTCGACAGCTCACCGACTGTAGTCCCATAGTAGCGCGCCCCTATACCAAGGTTGGCCTCCAATTTGGGCGCTTCCCCTGTTCGGGGCCACCAATCCAGTTTTTCCCGCGCAATGGCCATCTTTTGGATTGGCGGCCCTTCGATCATCAACTCGCCGCCAATTACGATCGGCCGGATCTTTACTTCAAGCGCGCCGGGTCGTGCGGTCCCGAGATACTCTCCGAAACGTCTATCAGCCGCGGCTCCCCGCACGGCACTACTGACGAAATCCGCGTAATCGTAAGCGGACAAGTCCAGTGTCAGGACGTAAGAAGAGGGTGCTCCGGCAACGAGATGGGGGTCGTCCTCGCCCCGCCGGCTTAAGAAAGTGTTCCAGAATACTCCATGCCGGATTCTATCGGAAGAGGTTGGCGGGGGAGGAGCTGTCACCGGCGGAGCTGGCGCCGTCCCTGGCGCCGGCGGCAAAACAGTCGGGGACGGGTAGGTCGCCACGACCGGCGCCGGAGGGGTGCCCGACAGCAGATACCAGAAGAGGCCGAGCACACCGAGTCCGGCGAGCAGGGGGATCAGCCACCACCCGAGATGCGAAGCACCGTGGATGAGGTTGATGGCGCGCGGTGCTACCTGCTCTACGCGAAATGTCGCGGTCTGGGTCGGCGTTGTCTGCAGAAGGCCGGCGAGTGCAGCCGGGATGCCCGACGGCACGACCCCGCCGGGGGTAATCTCGCCAATTAGCTTCGGCAAGATATAGCCGATAGCAGTCTCCGTCGGTTCTGCCCAGCCATGACGCAACTTCGGAGCCAAGCCCGGCGGATCTGAACTTGTCGATAAACCCGCTTACCCCGCCCGGGGAGCTGATGATCAGGTGCACGACCTCGAGCATCAGCGGACGTGTCTTTGGGCCAAGACCAAACCGGCTCGCGAGATCCTGGATGATATTATCAATCATGGTTTGTGTTCCTCCCTGGCGCGGACAGTTGCAGCCCACCCGTGATTTTGTTGTTTTAACGTACGTGGTCGCGGGGCCACGGGCGGGCCGGTGCCCGCCACGCAACCTTGGCTACCGGCTCGGTAAATTTCTATCGCACGGCCCCGGTGAAAGGAACATTTCAAGGCGGGCCGGCTCCGGTATGGCCGGTCGACGAACGTTTAATACACCGCGCCGCGGGCGGTAATCGGCCAGACCTGCTCGACGCGGTTGCCGCGCACGCAGACATACCAGTCGTAGAGGTTGACGGTCGGGTCGCAGTGGCCGGGGATCAGCCGGATCTTGTCGCCGAGCCCGAGCCGGTTGGTGGCGGCCGAGACGGCGAGCCGGCCGTGTTCGTCGGACGCGCGCTCGTAGGTCGCGGCGGGCTCGTCGCAGACCAGCGGCGGGCCCGAATCGAAGGCCAGAGCTTTTAGGCCGGCATCGACGATGGCGCGGTCCTCGGTCGGGCGGCTCATCACTGTCGCCCATACGAAGAGGCTCGGCTCGAAGGTCTTGGTCGGCTCGCCGTCGCGGTTGCGGTTCCGTCCGTAATCGGCGTCCATGAAGATGTAGGAGCCGCATTGCAATTCCGTGTAAATCCCGCTCCCCGTCTCGAACTCGAAGGTGCCGGTGCCGGCCCCGGTGATGGTCGGGCACTCGATGCCGTGACGGGTCAACAGGTCACGGGTCCGCCCGGCCTTCTCGGCCGCCTGGGCGATCGCCTGCCGGCGCTCGTCCCAGCCGCGCAGATGCTGGGCCGAGCCGTGATAGGCCTGCAATCCGGCAAAGGTGAGGTGCGGCGCATCGGCGATCAAGGTCGCAAGCTGCAGTGCCGGTTCGCCCGGCTCGACGCCGCAGCGATTGCCGCCCATGTTGACCTCGACATAGACCGGCAAAGTGATCCCGGCGTCGCTAGCCGCCGCCTCGAGGGCGCGCACTTGGCTCTCGTCGTCGGCGCACACCCCGACCCTGGCGGTCTGCGCCAATGACACCAGCCGCCGCAATTTTTGCCTTCCGACGACCTCATTGGTGACGAGCACGTCCCTGACCCCGCCATAGACCATCGCCTCGGCCTCGCTGACTTTCTGCACGCACACGCCGACCGCGCCCAACTCGACCTGCTTCAATGCGATGACCGGGCATTTGTGGGTCTTGGCGTGCGGGCGCGCCTTGACCGGGCTGCCGGCGATGCGCTCGGCTAGCCGGTGCAAATTGCGCTCAAGGGCGTCGAGATCGATCACCAGAGCCGGGGTGTCGACCTCGTCGAGCGACATGCCGATCTCGGCGGGCGGGCGCGTGGTCATCGCAGGATCTCCTGGGTGTTGGCGTGTTCGGCGAGGCTTGCCCAGCCGGGGCGAAAATGCAACAGGCTGCCATTTGTCGCCGTGATATCCACAATGGGGGAACTTCCCTGCTTTCCCCCGGATCAGGGAGTCCTCTTCCTTGCAAGACCGATTTAATTCCCTGTTCGACTGACTAGGGAATTTGCCTGCGGAGATGGCGCAATCGCTGGGGTTCGGCTGCAAAAACCACTCTCGGAAGGGCGCGAAAACGGTGGTTTCCCGGTATCTTCCCGTCCGGCAGGGAAATCTCGGGTCACATGGCAAGCTTTGCGTTCAGCGAGCGCGCGTCGACCGGCGCCCGGACCTTGGCGTCGTTGTCGAAATAGGCGAAGACGTCACGGGGGATTTGGTCCGCTGGGTCGGCATCGGGAGCCGCCCGGCGCGCGTCGTTCGGTTCAAGCCCCACCGCCCACAGCTTGATCCGCGATGCAAAATGGTCGAGAGCCTCGTCCGAATAGCCGCTCGCATAGAGCTCCTCGGAGCCGTGCAGACGCAGATAGACGAAATCGGCGGTCACATCCTCGGCGTAGGGCCACGCCACCGAGTCGGCAAAGACGAGGGCCACCCGGTGCCGGCGCAAGAGCGCCACGAAGGCCGGATCGAGAAAGCTTTGATGGCGGATCTCGATCGCGTGGCGCAATTCGCGCCGTTCGGCGGTCTTGATCCAGGACCGATCGGCGAGCCAATCGCTGCGGCCTGCGGCAAGTGCGGCCGCGGCTTCGGTGTCACGCGGGAGAAGCGAAAAGAAATGGTCGAGGCGCTCGGCCGAGAAGCGAAAGCTCGCCGGGAACTGCCACAGCACGGGCCCGAGCTTCTCCTCGAGCCGCAAGACGCCGGAGGCGAAGAAATTGGCGAGCGGAGTCTCGACCTCGCGCAGCCGCCGGATATGCGTGATAAAGCGCGGGCCCTTGACCGCAAACACGAAGTTCGCGGGGGTCTCGTCGTACCAGCGGGCAAACGCGTCGGGGCGTTGCAGCCCGTAAAAGGTGCCGTTGATCTCGATCGTATCGACCTCGCGGCTGGCGTAAGACAGCTCGTCGGCTTGCAGGAGACCCGGTGGATAAAAGTTGCCGCGCCACGGCGCATAGGTCCATCCGGAGATCCCGATACGCACGTTCCCGACGCCGCTCATCACAACGCGCCCCAAAGCCGTGCTAAAAGGATGGCATGCTGACCCTTTCCGAGGTGACATACCGTGTCGGCGGACGCACCGGGCGCCGGCTGCTCGACAATGCCCATGCGCAAATTCACGAAGGGGCAAAGGTCGGGTTGGTCGGCCGCAACGGCACCGGGAAATCGACCCTGCTCGACCTGATCCGCGGCGCGCTGCAGCCGGATGACGGGACGATCGAGGTGCCGCGCGGCTATCGCATCGGCTTTCTCGCGCAGGAAGCGCCGAGCGGGGAGGGGACCCCGCTGGAGACGGTGCTCGCTGCCGACCGCGAGCGGACACACCTGCTGGCTGAGCGCGAAGCCGGGGCGGAGCCGCTGCGCTTGGCCGAGGTCGAGGCGCGGCTCGTCGAGATCAAGGCGCATGCCGCACCAAGCCGGGCGGCGCGCATTCTCGCTGGGCTCGGCCTCGGCGAGCGGGCACAGCACGAGCCCGTCGGCGATCTGTCGGGCGGCTGGCGGATGCGCGTCGGGCTCGCCGCGATCCTGTTCGCCGAGCCCGATCTGCTGTTGCTCGACGAGCCGACCAATCACCTCGACCTCGAAGCCGCCCTCTGGCTCGAAGGCTTTCTGCGCAACTATCGGCGCACCTTGATCCTGGTCAGCCACGACCGCCATTTCCTAAACGCCGCGACGACACTAACGCTGCATCTCGACCGCGGAAAGCTCACCCTCTATTCGGGCGGGTTCGACGCCTATATGCGGGCCCGGACCGAGGCGGCCCGCCGCCTCGAAGTCATGGCTCAGCGTCAGGCGGCCCAGCGGCAGCACATGCAGGCCTTTGTCGACCGCTTTCGCTACAAAGCCTCAAAGGCGCGCCAAGCGCAAAGCCGGCTCAAGGCGTTGGCCCGGCTCGAGCCGATTACCCTCTCCGCCGCCGAGCCGCCGCCAAAGATCCGTTTTCCCGACCCGCCAGAGCTGCGCCCGCCATTGATCTCGCTCGACCGGGTCAGCACCGGATATGTTCCGGGCAAACCGGTGCTGTCTAAGCTCGACCTGCGGCTCGACCCCGACGAGCGGGTGGCGCTGATCGGCGCCAACGGCAACGGCAAGACGACCTTGGCCCGTCTGTTGGCCGGCCGTCTTGCCCCGTTCTCGGGTGAGATCACCCAGTCCCCCAAGCTCGCCTGCGGCTTCTTCGCCCAGCACCAGATCGAGGAAATGCGGCCCGAGGCCTCGGCCTACGACCATCTCGCCGAGCTGATGCCGAATGCATTGCCGGAGGCTGTGCGCACCCGGCTCGGCACCTTCGGCTTTGGCCAGGAAAAGGCCTTTGTCCCGGTCGCCGACCTGTCCGGCGGCGAGCGCGCTCGGTTGAACCTGGCGCTCATCACACATGCAGCACCGGCGCTGCTGATCCTCGACGAGCCGACCAACCACCTCGACATCGAGAGCCGCGAGGTGCTTGTCCAGGCGATCAATGAGTTCCCCGGTGCGGTCGTGCTGGTCAGCCATGACGAGCATCTGATCGAGTTGATTGCCGACCGGCTGTGGCTGGTCGCCGGCGGGACCGTGCGACCCTTCGAGGGCGACCTCAGCGACTATCGACGGCTCGTGCTCGAAAGCAGCGAAGCGGGGGAGGGCAAGGGCTCGAACGGGTCCAACACTCGCCGCGAGGCACGGCGCCTGGCGGCGGCGCGGCGGCGCGAGCTCGACCCACTGCGCCAGCAGGGTCGGTTGGCCGAGCAGGAAGTCGCGCGATTGACCAAAGAGCGCGATGCGCTCGACCGGGTCTTGGCCACCGGTAAAAGCAACGGCCTCGCGCCCGGCGAGGCGCTCAAGCACCGTGCCGAGCTCGTCCGGCAGATTGAGCGCGCCGAAACGGAATGGCTCGCGGCGGCCGAAGCAATCGAGCGCGAGGCGCGCCCGCTGTGCTAAAGCCTACCGGCCGGCTGCTACCTCACCGAGAACGGCGCATTATAGGGTCGGCCAAACGGGACACCCGCGGTCACCGTCTGAACGGGCTTCAGATAAGCGTTGCCGCTGCGCGAATTGTTGCGGGTATCGACAAAGCTCACCGGACCTTCGACCAGCTCCATGATCGCCACATCGCCGGGCGCGCCTACTTGCAAGGTCCCGAGCTTCGGCAGGCGGTTGATGACTTTGGCGGGATTGATGGTCGCCATAGCCACGACCTGATCGAGCGTGAAGCCCAGGCCCAAGAACTTGCTCATGACCCAAGTCACATAGGGCATGCCCGGCGTGTTGCCGGAGAACACGTGGATGTCCGACGAGATCGTGTCCGGCGGACATCCCTGAGCAATGGCGACTTCTGCCACAGTGTAATCGAAGCTGCCGCCGCCGTGACCGACATCGAAGATGATGCCGCGCTGCTTGGCCGCCAGCGCGGCCGGGAGCAGATGGCCGTCCTGGACGATGTTGGTGAAGTCTCCAGCCAGGTTCGGGGCACCCGTATAGCAGTGGGTCAAGATGTCTCCGGGCCGCAAGAGATCGAGAATCTCTGACATCAGGCCACGGGTCGCGACGCCGCCGATGTGAACCATGACGCGGCCTCCGGTTCCGGCCTTCTCGCAGGCCGAGATGGCGCGCTTCAACGGCTCGATGCCGTTGTTGGCGATCACGTTCTCCGACATGCGCACCTTCGCGCCGATCGCGATGTCAGCGTTCTCGGCAATGGCCTTTGCTGCCACGCTCACATCAGCGACGTTGATGTTCGTCAGCTCGGCGACCGGAAAAGATGCGAGCCCGCTATTGGCAATGTGGATAAAGGCGTAGAGGCGGGTGCGTGTCTGCGCCACGATGAAGCGGCGAAACCCGGCGAAATTGTTGGCCCCGGCGTCGCCAGCTGATACGCAAGTTGTCGTGCACTGATGGCCGACGAGTTCGTCGGCCGGGATGCCAATCGCCGACCCGTACGGATAGACATGAGTGTGGAGGTCGACGAGACCCGGCGTCACGAGCTTCCCGGAAGCGTCGAGCACGCGCAACGCGCGGGTCGCGGGGATTTCGGGCTCGAGCGCTTCGACGATGCCGTACCGGATGCCGATGTCGCGCCTGCCCCGGAGCGACTGGATCGGATCGAGCACCTCACCGCCTTTGATCACCAGATCGAACTTGTCATCCGGCCCCATGACAGCGCGTGCCGACCCCGCAAAAGCGGTTGTCGCGGCGATTGAACCTGCGGAAACAAGAAACTCGCGTCGGGTCCGTGGTTCTTCCGGATCGCGGGGGGCAGGTGGTTCCTCGACCGCTTTCTCGAACGCCGTCAAGGTGGCTTCGATCGCTTCCCGCGGCAGGTCGCGGGTAATGAACACCATGCGCGTGCGGCGGTCCTCGCTCGGCCATTGCGGCAGGAGTACCGGTGGGTGAAAGAGGTGCTGCACCCCGTGCAGCACGACCGGCTCGTCCGGTCGGTCGCTTAGCGCCACGATCGCCTTGAACCGTAAGAGGTCGTCGCCCCGCATCGTCGCCAGCCCGTCGAGCCAACCCGACAGCACCCCCCATGAGATCGGTCTCTCGCGGGTGATGCAGAAGGCGCGGATGCGATCGTCATGGCGGTTGGGATCGAGATGGTCGTCGTCATGCTCGTGCTCGTGACCGGCCGCAAAGGCCTCGTCGCGCAGCCAGCGTTGGACATCAACACCCTTGGTTGCGGGGTCGAAGAAACCGAGATTGAACAGCAGCGCCGGATCGACCGCACCCTGAGCCACTGGAATAATGGGGGCGCTCGGATTGAGCGCGGCAAGGCGGGTCTCGAATGCTTGCCGCGCCCCGGGCGCGGCGAGATCGGTCTTGGTCAAAAGCAGACGGTCGGCTACCGCCGCCTGCTTTACCGCCTCTGGTTGCCGGTCGAGCGTGCCGGCCCCGTTGACCGCGTCGACCGTCGTGACAACTCCATCCAACATATAGCGTGCTGCGACGATCGGCTCGGTCATCAAGGTGTGCAGGATCGGCGCCGGATCGGCGAGGCCGGTGGTCTCGATCGCGACGCGGGTGAAGAACGGGACTCGGCCCGTGACCCGGTCGACGAAGAGGTTGGTTAACGTATCAACAATGTCGTTTCGCACCGTGCAGCAGAGGCAGCCGCTATTGAGCAAAACAACGTCCTCGCTCGAGCGTTCGACCAGCAGATGATCGATGCCGATTTCGCCAAATTCGTTGACGATGACCGCCGTCGCGGTCATGCCGGGCTGTTTCAGCACATGATTGAGCACGGTCGTCTTACCGCTGCCGAGAAAACCGGTTAGCAGGGTTACCGGGATCAATGACGCGGGTTCGTTCGAGCTCATTGCTGGCCGCTCTCTGGTTCATGCTCGCCGAGTCTGGCGGGGGCAGTTTAGCAGCCGAAGCCCCTTTGCGGGTCGTTGTGTCGTTCAGCATCCTTGAGGATATCGTGCACGAGGTCGGCGGCAACGACGTC
>Ga0306920_100007025_pt1 | contig 14776 bp, 15 predicted proteins | sample flu12Cox44000170_FD_204666 | JGI IMG/M metagenome (GOLD analysis project Ga0306920, IMG submission 204666) | Lab enrichment of tropical soil microbial communities from Luquillo Experimental Forest, Puerto Rico - flux4day.12C.oxic.44.000.170 (v2)... | ecosystem: Environmental > Terrestrial >... | reverse complement strand
TTCCTCCTCAATTCCAGATTTCGATTCTGATTTTCTCTGATCCGGGACGAGCATAGTTCATGTATCATCGAACTATGGATGTCAGTCACCGGTTGTCGAAAGCTGCTTCTCTGTTCGGGGACCCTAGCCGCGCCGCCATGCTCTGGAGTCTGACGGGAGGGGAAGCGCGCCCCGCAACCGAGCTCGCTATGCTGGCGAATGTCTCGCCACAGACGGCAAGCAACCATCTGCGGTTGCTGTTGGACGCTGGCTTTCTCAAGGCGACGGTTGTGGGCAGAAACAAGTTTTACCGGCTCGCCAGCCCGCCGGTGGCAGCGGCTTTGGAGTCGCTTGCCGGTGTGGTGATGGACGGAGTTGCCAAGACCGGCGGCATCGCCCGTCGCGTGGCTCCTGATTTGCTGTTCGCACGCACTTGCTACGACCATCTCGCTGGAGAACTGAGTGTCGCGGTGCTGCGTTCACTAACCACGCGGAACTATCTGCGGGCTCACGCGAAAGATTTCCACCTCCCCGAAACAGGCGATGTGTATCTGCGTTCTGTCGGCGTGGATGTTGCCGCCGCTCGCTCCAGCCGCCGGCGCTTCGCATATGCATGCCTCGACTGGAGTCATCGCGTGCCGCACCTGGGCGGATCGCTTGCAGCGGCGCTACTCGAGTGGATGATGGATTCGAAGATCGTCGTCCGCGTTAAGACGAGCCGCGCCGTCCGGCTTACTGACTTAGGCAGGGACCGGTTGGCGAGGCTGTTTGCGATCCGCATCGCCCGCGACGGATGCTCGGTTGCATGACCTTGAGCCCGACGACCCTTCCGCGATAGGGTAGCTTCCTACGAATTGCGACTCGGCTCAATCCCTATGACCAGTTCCAGCACCCAAAGGCGGTTGCGGTAATCGATGATGGCGTCTTCGTCTATCGTGGCCACTTTGAGGTTCCACTGGCTTCCGCGATGAATCACATCACGCGCTCGGAAATTTTTGCGCACCGCGGGCAGATGGACGCTGCGCTCGCCGAGGCGCAAACTGGCGCGGCACTCGCGCCAATTCCGCGCGCGCGTGCAGGCGGCTCTGGCAAAGTTGCTCGTGAAAATGAACAAGCCAGCCGAGGCGCGAGAGGCATACCAAAGCGCCATCATGGACGCGCAAACCGTGGAGCCGGTGTTCCAGGCTGACACGCTCCAAGGTCTTGAAAAGTCGTTACGCTCGCTGAACTGACGACTTGCCCCCCAGAACTAGGCTGCGCTTGGTCGGCTGTGTCTGCCGCCCCACGCTGTATCCAACGGCCCACGCCCGTTCGCCGGGCTATTTTCTGCAAGCCCTTGCAAATGAAGCGCCCGCCTTCTGGCGCCCAGCCTGCTCTTTCTCCAGCGACTGCTTTGGCAGGAGGTGAACAAACATGAAAGACTTCCGCTGGTTCCGCTCCCAACCCTTTGAGACGCAACTTTCCATCAACCCTGACTCGGTACAGCCCACGCGTAACTCCGATGTGGCAAAGCCCGCGGCCGGCTCGTCCTTCCACTTCAACACGCTGGTTCTGGCCACGACCGGCATCTCCCTGCTCGCTCTCGCCGTGATTGCCTGCTCCAAAGAGGCGCAGAAAACCGCTGCATCGACCGCGGTCAATGTTTCACAGCCCGTGGCTCTACCAGTGATGCAGACGGCCCCGCCCCCTCCCGCACCAGCAGTCGCGGCGGCTCCGGAGAAGAAACCCGCCGTCAAGAAGTCCGCTCACAAACGTCCGGAGAAAGTCGTCTACAAGAACGGCACATACGGCGTCTCGTTTCAGTATCCGCGACGCTACGCGCTCAAGACCGGCGATGGAGCCATCGTCGACTGGTTCGGTTCGGAGCCGGTCGGCATGAACTTCGTGGACGGCAGCGGCATCTCAGTCGTGGCGGTGGAACTCCCCCGCGGTCTCTATCCGGGCACGGACTATCGTGACGCATTCTTCACGGTCAACGTGAATCGCAACTTGTCAGAAGCACAGTGCTCGCAGTTCGCCTTCGTCGATAGCAGCGACAGCGACGAGGAACCGATCGCACCCACCACCGTGAACTTCGGTGGCCAGGTCTACTCGCAGACCTCAGCCTTCGACGGCAAGGCCTTCGAGCAAGCCTACGGCCGCTACTACCATGTCTACAACAACGGCGCCTGCTACGAGATGGCGCTTGGGCTCGAGACGGCCGGCTACGGTGCGGTGGACGGCATCACTCCGGTCGATCGCGACGAGGTCTTCCATAAACTCGAAGCCATGCTCTCGAGTGTGCGACTGCAGCAGGAAGAAGAGCGGCCTGAAACCGCCGTGGCTTCTTCCAAGCCAGCCCGCGATGTTCCCAGCAACGAAGCAGCCGGGACTTCACCCAGCGAAAGCGAGGGTTCCCACTAAGCTCCCAGCCCCACCTACAGCCCGCTCGATGAAAAGGCCACGCTCCCGGGCGTGGCCTTCTTCTTTTTGTGCGATCCGATTTTGCAAGAGCACTACTTCAGAAATTCCTTGGGCATCGGGTTATCGGCGCGCTCGTCGTCCCACGCAATGCTCACCATCCACCAGCGTGTGCCATCGCTGATCATTTGCATACTGTTGATGCCGCGCGCAAACGGCTTCTCACCCGGCGCGTGGCGGGACTCATAACTGCTGAGCGCATCGACCATGCGCCCGTAACGGGAGATGCGGTTGACGACCGCGCTCTCGTAGAAGGCTTCCTTCTTGAAGTAATCGCCGGCTGTGTTGATGAAGTCATCGATGCTCATCGAATTCACAGAGCGCGTGCCATCGGGTTGTGGCCTCGTCCGCGTGAAGCGCGCCTCGGGGAGGAAGAGTGCGCGGAAATGCGCCCAGTCCCGTTCGCCGGCCGGTCCGGAGATCGCCGCGTAAACGGCCGCCACCAGAGCTTCAGGGGAGGCAACCTCCCCGGCAGTGGGCACGGCTTCCGCGGCGCCTGTCTGGGACTCCTTCGTCTGCGTTTGGGCGACGGGCGTACCCATCAGGAGCAACAACAATCCAGCCGTCACCCATCTTGCAATCAATTTCATGGCAATGCCTCCGCGCGGCATTCTATCTGAATCGCATATCGATCGGCGACGCACACTCAATCCATCTTGCCGGCAATTCCTCTCGAGCGTCCTCTTTTGTACATCGATGACGACCGAACTATGAAGATTGCGCGCACTGGAATGGGAATGCAGAACAACCATCCCAAATTCTGGACTGCACTCTTTTCTGCGCGAAGTATATTTCTTCTCCACGTTTCACCCCTTCTTCCCTGTGAGCGGTGACCTTGAGTGCTCGACCGGTCCACCCAACCTCAGCGCACTACACGAAAAGATTGAGGAGAGTGTTATGAAACGAACTGCATCACTTGTGGTTCTTGTGGTCCTGGCGGCGTCGGTTATAGCGGCAGCGGCGGGATTGATCAGCAAAGCGCAGGCAGAAAGAGATGCTCTAAAGGCAGTCAACGGCGGCAGCGTGATCCAGGCAGTACTCGGTACGCAAGGCAGGCTACGCATTTGGTCGGTCGACATTGCTCAACCCACTCACGAATACGAAGTCCACGTGGATGCGCACGCCGGCGCAATTCTCAAGATCATCGTGCAGCCCGGTGGAACGGTGAACGGCCGGTTCCTGCTGACCAGGCCCGAAGCCGAGCATGAAGCCGAGAACGCTCCCGGCGGAACAGTTCTGGACGCAAGCTCGAAAAAGAAGGCACCGAGAAGATCTGGTCAGTCGACCTGACCAGGCCTGAGTCGGGAACCGAAGTACAGATGGACGCTTACTCTGGCCAGGTTCTCAAGATCATCACCCAGCCCTCGAACACGGCCAGGGCCTGCACTTACATCAGCAAGGCGAAGGCCGAGGCAGATGCGCTGGCCGCGGTCGGTGGCGGCAAAGTCATCTTGGCCTTGCTCGAAACGCAGGATCATCCGGCAGTGTGGTCGGTGGACACAGCCAACAGCCGTGGTGAATTTGAAGTCAAAGTCAACGCCTGTACAGCGAAGATCGTAGCGATCATCCCTGGCGGGTAAGTCGAAGCAACTCCTTCCCCTGATTCCTGGAAGCCCCGGAGAGTATCCCGGGGGCTGTTTTTTGGGGACGGATAAGACTTCCCACTCTATCTACTCTCTAAACGTACCAACTTAGTTACGAATCAAGGGACTAACAAGTGGGACGAAAGTCGACTTCTGCTCGACTCTTGCAAGGTCATCGACTCCCGATGGCACCCTTTATTAGGGATGGCAGATTCTCGGCGGAGAGCGAATAAGAGAACCTACTTGGTAAGGAGGTGGGCAGAGAAGAGCTTTTCAACCCTCAGACTGACGGCCTGCTTTCAGTTTCAACTGTGTGGCCGCGACGGTACTGCGCAGATTTTCTCGGACGACCCGCGCGTGTTCACGCTCTCCGTGCACTGCAAGAGCAACTTTCCCCTCCGCAAGCAACACAGCCGCATCGATGTGGAACTCGACGCGGGGGTCGGAGATCACGAATACCTACAGGTTCTTGAAGCAGTTCTGCCGCGGGTATGGGAGTTTAAGCCGCAGGCGGTCTTGTACCAATCAGGAGTGGATGGGCTTGCCTCTGACGAGTTGGGACATCTGGAACTTACCCACGCGGGCCTGCTGGCGCGCGATCCCCTCGTGATGCGTCAGGTCCGAGAGCAGGCACTCCCGCTTGAGCTGACGGTAGAGGCGCATGCGAATACGCTTTGCACGGCGCGAGAGATCTTCTCGAAAGACGGTCGTTAGTCGTTGGTTCTCGGTCTTTGGCCAAGACACAAGACTGAGGCAAGTACAGTTCTTGCCAAGGACAAGGACTAACGACCACCTTACTGCATCACTTTATCTACCGCCGCCCGCAGCTCTTCATAGGGCAGTGCCCCAGGATGATAGAAGGCAATCTTCCCTGCTTTATCGACCAGCACGAGCGTTGGTGTGGTGCTCGCTCCATAGACATCGAAATTCGATTTGTTCATGGGCACCGGAACGCCCGCCAGCGGGGCATAGTACTGCTGCCAGACACCCTGGATATACGCATTCTCGGTCGAAGGCGGAGCCTCGTCGCCATGCGCAACGTAGCCATAGCGTTTGGTTGGCGCCATGAAGCGCAGGCCCTTCATTTCGTATTCGCTGCGGAGCTTCGCCAGAATCGGCGCCTCACCTTTGCAGTCCACGCACCAGTGCGCCCAGAAGAACAGCAGCACAGGCGAGCCCTTCATCTCGGTCAATGCCGGAGGCTTCGCGCCCACCCACTCATCCTCCTTAATAGTCGGCGCGGTCTGGCCCACAAACATCAGCATGTTCAGATTTTTCTGAATGCGCGTCCGGATCGAAGTCTCGCCGTACTTCTGCAACCCGGCTCGCAGCAACGCCACGGCCTGCGGCTTCCGTCCACTCGCTGCCAGCGCCTGCGCTTCCACTTCATACGCCGCCCCGAGCGCGATGGGCAGATGCTCATCCGCGTCGAGTTTGCGGCTCTTGAGCAGGCCAGCGGACAACGTTTGGGTCTGCTTGGCATAATCAATGGCCGGCTCGTACTGCTGGGCCTTTAGCGCCGCGCGCCCCAACCAGGAAAGCCCCTCTACATATTCCGCATCGGCGCCATGTTGCGCCTTGTACGCCGTCAATTCCGCCTGTGCCGCCGGAAGGTTGTTCACCGCAATCGCTTCCCGCACGTCGTCCACAATGCCAGCCGCGGCAGCGGTACTCAACACCACCAGACCCAGGAACACTCGCCACTTCATTCGAAAACCCATATCTACTGATGATGAACGTGCAAGCGGAAAGTGACAAGGGCCTGAGCCGACCGCCCGGTCACCACCCAAAACCTTCGTAGATCGCCCGCCCTCTCCCTGGAACTGTAGCCCGAAAGTCACCTCAAAAAGGACACCCTTCCCTGTTACTACGGGGCAGTTCTTCCCCCCTCGCCTGCGAAACTCCCAGCCGGTTCAACCCGCATTGCCTAAATTGGTCCCGCGGCTCGACTTTCCGCGCCCGGAGCCGCGTTTGTTCCTTGGAAATTCACAGCCCGCTCGATTAAACTCACTCCAATCCTTCCCCGATCTGAGTCGCCACGCTCATGTCTTTGGAGCTCAATCCGAGCCAAGTTCCTTTGCAGGGGGATCCCCATGAATCCGCGCGCCAACTTCGGTTTTCGCATCGCTGTCGTTTGTTGTCTCTGCTTAGCCGGCTCCGTCGCCGTCGCCCAGTCCGCCAGAGTGTTCTTCTCGGCGCCGGTGAATCTGTCGCACAACTCGCCTGACAGCGCACTCTCCTATTCCACGCACATCGCGGTAGACGCGCGCGGCAACCTCAACATTATTTGGGCTGAGATGGACTGCATCCAGATCTTCCCGTTTACCTGTACCTGGCGGCTCTTCTACACGCGCTCAGAGGATGGCGGCGCGACGTTCTCGACTCCGAAGGACATTGCGAATCAGAATCCGGGAGATGCGCTGTTTGGCCCGCAGATCGCCATCAGTCCGGATGGAACTATCAATGCCGCGTGGGAAGGCGACTCAACGGGCGCCGATATTTTCTTTGCCCGCTCTACCGACGGCGGGGCGACGTTCTCGCTTCCCATCAATCTCTCGCTCGACAATGGCGCGGCATCCGACCCCAGTCTTGGAGTGGACGCGCACGGCAACATTGATATCGTTTGGCAGTCGCAGAGTTTCGCCGATCAATCCTTTAATTCGTTCTTTAGCCGATCGTCCGATGGCGTGAACTTCTCCGCACCGGTCAGCTTTTGTAGCCCGGGCAACAGCTGCAGTGCGCCCCAGATCGCTCTCGATGCCGGCAGGAAAATCAACCTCGTCTTCGTCAGCGCGCCTTGCGTCAACTGCATCGGCGACGTCATGTTCAGCCGCTCCGCGAATGCGGGCTCGAACTTCTCCACGCCGCTCGACCTCTCGAACAGCTCAGCACCGATGGCCAGCAATCCGCAGATAAGCCTGGGACCACACGGCAGCGCGAATGTTGTGTGGAGCAAAGGCGCCTCCGGAAGCGAGCAGGTATTCTTCGCGCGCTCGAACAACGGCGTCGCTTTCTTTGCACCAATCGTGCTCTCGAATGGTGCCGGCAATTCCCATTTCCCGGAGCTCGGACTCGGACCCGCTCGCTATTCTGTGCGAACGCGCTTCGGTTCGCCTTACAGCGAGGCCGTGAACGCTGCCTGGTTAGACGATGCCACCGGAGACATTTTCTTCAGCAGCTCGACCGATCGTGGTCTCGCGTTTTCAGCGCCTAAACCAGTTTCGTCCTCAGTCGGCAGCTTCGGCACCGAGCCATACATGGCCGTGGATTCCGATGGCCGCGTGAACCTGGTCTGGCAGGATGCCGCTACTAACAACATCCTGTTTACGCGCTCGAATGATGGCGGCGCGACGTTCGCCACTCCGCGCAGCATCTCGACCAGTCCCAGCTTTTCGACCGCTCCGCAGATTGTTGCCGACGCGATTGGCAACTTGAACGTCACCTGGTTCGACGAGACCACCGCGATCGAAGATGTCTTCTTCAGCCGCGGCACGAGCTTCAACCTTCTGCGCAAAGAAGTACGGGAGTTGCCCGCGTCAGCCTTCAAACACGGCAACCAGCGCTTTGTCATTCTCATCCACATCGAGAACGCCCGGCGCGCCTTGGATCACCATAACCGCACTCTCGCCGCCGGCAAACTGCTCGACCTCGTTCAGCACTTGAACGGGTGTGGTTCTTCGCCCGACTCCAACGACTGGATCGTCGACTGCACGGATCAGCTCAGAATTCGCAATTCGCTGAATATCGTGATTGCAGGACTGAGCCAACAGTCGTATTGAAACAGTTCGCGCTCGATGGTTCGGGGCTTTGACGAAGGCTTCCGCTCTCGCAACAATCCGAGAGACGTTCCTCAATATTTTGCGCCCGCAACCCGGCCTCCTCATCACATAAGCGAACGGTTCTGCCCGGAGGCCCCCATGTCGATCCGCCCTGTAAAACGCCTCATCCAGTCGAAGCCCACGCGCGAAGGCGCAGGGGTACATCTCCGCCGCGCGTTTGGTTTTGGCAACACCAAAGACTTCGACCCGTTCCTTCTACTTGACGATTTTCGCAACGATGTTCCGGAAGACTACTTGGCTGGATTCCCCTGGCATCCCCACCGCGGCATCGAAACAATCACCTATGTGCTTGCGGGTACCGTCGAACACGGCGACAGCATGGGCAATCAAGGCGCGATCGGCTCCGGCGACGTGCAATGGATGACCGCGGGCTCCGGCATCATCCACCAGGAAATGCCCAAGGGCGATCACGCCGGACGCATGCACGGCTTTCAACTCTGGGCGAATCTTCCGTCTTCTCTAAAGATGACGCCGCCGCGCTATCAGGAAGTGAAGTCGAGCGAGATCCCGGAAATCACCGACGACGACGGCACCCGCGTGCGCCTGGTCTGCGGGCACTTCTGGGGCAAGCGCGGCCCTGTCGAAGGCATCGCCGCCGATCCGACTTACATCGATGTCTCAGTCGCTCCCGGTCGCCGCAAGTCGCTGCCCGTAGAACACACGCGGCACGCGTTCGCCTACGTCTTCGGAGGCAGCGGAAAATTCTGCAATGCTTCCGGCCCGCTCGCTGTGCCCACCGAATCCGTGCAGTGGTCCGACGTCGCGCCGCCCTCGCAAGCCGACAATCGCTCGCTCGTCCTCTTCGATAGCGGCGACGAAGTCACCGTGCAAGCTGGCGACGACGGCATCCGCTTCCTGCTCGTCTCAGGCCAGCCCTTACAAGAACCGGTCGCCTGGTACGGCCCGATCGTCATGAACACGCAGGAGCAACTCAAACAAGCCTTCACCGAATTAGAACAGGGAACATTCTTGAAAGCCGAAAAGTGAGCGGCGTGCAAAACGCGCAGCTCAGTTAACTGCCTCTAAGGTCTTGCACGATCAGGGTTTGAAAATACCCGCGCGCCTACCGAAACCACCGTATTACGATTCGGGCTCCCAAAGCCCAGACTCCTCGCATGCAACCAAAGCCAGACACCGCCCGCTACACGAGTTGGCTAGAACTGGTCTGGGAAGCCTTGGCCGAGGAAGATCCTGAGAACCGGGAAGCCAAGTTGCAAGCCGCCCGCCTGTTCCTGGGCGTTGATCCATCTGCCGCCGCGCAGCACTGAGTGAGTGCGGTCGTGCTCCCATCTCCCCCAACCAAACACCAGTCACGCCAGAATCTTCCTTCCCGTTTCGGAACCCGCGTTCTCACCCAATCGCCGATTTCTCTTGCTTTCCACTTAAGATATACACCAGCATAGAACTATAGCTCAACGGGCTTCGGGCAACTTAACATCCTGGCGAACTTGCTGAAAGCTCTAAGTGGGCCGGGAAGCGAGGTGAGCGTCATCGATCTTCTAGTCAGTGCGCTGATCATCAGCGCTGGGACGGAAGGTTTCAACTCCATTATGAAGTTCCTCAGTTACCAAAAAGAGAGGCGGCCAAATCCGGCGCTGCGGTCAAAAAAGCCGATGCAGCTGACAAGCCGGTTCCGGTGGGGAAGGATGCCCTGGCGCTCGTGAACGGATGAGCGAAACCTGTACGCCAGCCGTCCGAACTCTCTTTCGCTTAAATGGAGCTTGCCTCCGATTCCGTGTCGCAGCCCAAGGGTGCACTCCAAACTGCCGTCCTCTTCTTGCCCCCCCTCCCCTAACGTGTTAACCTTAATACCGTTACGAAGATCAATTGAAACTAGAAGACAGGAGTGCACCAGGTTCAGTGTTAGCCAGAGAGCACAAAAAAACCCTCATTGACCAGTATGCGACCCACGCTACTGACACCGGTAGCCCGGAAGTCCAGATCGCTTTGCTGAGTGAGCGCATCGGTCAACTGACGGAGCACTTCAAGACGCATAAAAAAGACCACGGCTCGCGCCGCGGTCTGCTCATGCTCGTCAGCAAGCGGCGTCGCTTGCTCGACTACCTGAAGCAATACGATTCCGATCGTTATAAAGGCGTCATTCAGAAGCTCGGCATCCGCAAGTAGCATTGTGGGGCGCACACTCTTGTGCGCCTGGGTTTGCCCGGCTTCTGGAATCGGATCAAGGGCGGAGTGTATCCGCCCCCAACCTCCCGACCTTCGCCGCTCCGCCCGTGGGGCCCTGCGGCTGAACTAAAGGAATTCCGGAAAGTGCTGTTCGCCCATACTCACCTGCTCTCGGTCTACGCTGGCCGACCTCTCGTGCAACGTTCCGCGCCCTGTGGCGGCGCTCCTGCCTCGTCAGAAGGATGAATTCATGAAGCCTGAACCAACAGAAATTTCCGTAGCCCTCTCCGGCGGTAAAAACCTTAAATTCGAAACCGGCAAGATTGCCAAGCAGGCGCACGGCTCGGCCGTGGTCCGCATGGGCGACAACGTCGTGCTCGCAACCGCCACCGCCAACCCCGACCCGCGCGAGGGCATCGACTTCTTCCCGCTCACTGTCGACTACCGTGAGTACACCTACGCCGGCGGACGCATCCCCGGCGGCTTCATCAAGCGCGAAGGCCGTCCCAGTGAACGCGAGATTCTAACCAGCCGGCAGATCGACCGGCCGATCCGGCCGCTGTTCGCCGAAGGCTTCAAGTGCGAGACCCAGGTGATTGCTTTTGTGCTATCGGCTGACACAGAGAACGACCCCGACGTGGTCGGCATTAACGCGGCGTCGGCCGCTTTGACGTTGTCGGATATTCCGTTCCTCGGCCCGATCGGCGCCGTGCGCGTGGGCTTGGTCGATGGCAAGTTTGTCGCCAACCCGACCTACCCCGAAATGCGCGATGGCCTGCTGAACATCATGGTGGTGGGCACCAAGGACGGCATTGTGATGATCGAGTCGGGTGCGAAAGAAGTAAAAGAAGAAACGGTCGTGGACGCAATCGAGTTCGCCCACACCGAAATCAAAAAGATCTGCGCAGCTCTCGAAGAGCTGCGAGCCAAGGTCGGCAAGCCGAAACGCCAGGTCACGCCGCCGGAATTTGATCAGGCGTATTACGACGGCCTGAAGAAGAAGATCGGCGCGCGCTTAATCGATGCGTTAGACACCGAAAAGCATCCGAAAGCCGAAAGCTACACCCTGGTAAAAGACATCAAGAAAGAACTGGCAGCCGAACTTCCGCAAGAAGGCAAAGAAGCTGAAGAAGCCAAGAAAAAGCTGAACACCTACTACGAAACCCTTCGCGAACGCATCTTCCGCGAGCAGGTAATCGAACAAAAGCGCAGGCCCGATGCCCGCGCCTTCGACCAGATCCGCGACATCTGGATCGAAGTCGGCGTCCTACCAAGAACCCACGGCAGCGCAATCTTCACCAGAGGCGAAACCCAAGCCCTGGTAACGACTACATTGGGAACTTCGGACGACATGCAACGGCTGGAGGTGTTTGAGGGGGAGGCCAAGAAACGGTTCATGCTGCATTACAACTTTCCGCCCTTTTCGGTGGGGGAGGTTGCGTTCTTGCGCGGAGCTGGACGGAGAGAGATTGGACACGGCGCGCTCGCAGAGCGCGCGGTGTCGGCTGTGCTTCCTGGAGAGGAGAAGTGGCCTTATGCGATGCGCGTCGTCTCTGACATTCTGGAGTCGAACGGGTCGTCGTCGATGGCTACGGTTTGCGGATCTTCGCTCGCGCTGATGGATGCGGGCGTTCCGCTCAAGGCTCCGGTCGCTGGTGTTGCGATGGGACTCGTGAAAGAAGGCGACAAGTACGCCATCCTGACCGACATTGCGGGCGCGGAAGATCATTACGGCGACATGGATTTCAAGGTTGCCGGAACGCGTGATGGCATCACGGCCTTGCAGATGGATATTAAGGTCGCAGGCATCACGGCGCAGATCATGCGCGAGGCGCTGGCACAGGCGCAACGCGGACGGCTGTACATCCTCGACAAGATGACCGAAGCGCTGCCTTCGGAACGCGACAAGGTTTCGTCGTTTGCTCCACGCTTCTACACGCTGCAGATTCCGGTCGACAAGATTCGCGACCTCATCGGCCCGGGCGGCAAGATGATTCGCTCGATCATCGACCAGACAGGCGTGAAGATCGACGTGGAAGATTCGGGCAAGGTGAACGTTTCGTCGAACGACGAGGCTTCGGCGGCGAAGGCGCTGCAGATCATCGGCGACCTGACGGCGACGGCGGAAATTGGCAAGACGTATCTCGGAACGGTTTCGCGGCTCGCCGACTTCGGCGCGTTTGTCGAGATCATCCCGGGCACCGACGGCCTGCTGCACATCAGCGAAGTCGCCGAGCATCGGATTAAAGATATTCGCGACGAACTGAAAGAAGGCGACCAGGTGCTGGTGAAGGTGCTGGCCGTCGAAGGCAACCGCATCCGGCTTTCACGCAAAGCGATTCTGAAAGAGCAGCGCGCGAAGATGGGCGGCGGCGAGCTTCCGCCTGAAGAGCGGGCGGGTGCGGCGGAGCATGCACCTGCGCCGACTCCGGTGACCATCGAAGGTGGCGCGGATTTCGACGACGAGCCGGGCGATGAACCGAACTTCAATCGCGATGGCGTTCCGCACAGCGCACCTCCAGTAGGCGCAGGTGGCGGCGGCGATCGGGATCGTGGACCGCGTGGTGGAGGCGGCGGTGGCGGGGGACGGCGTCGTCGCGGAGGTGGTGGCGGTGGCCGGGGCGGACCCGGTGGCGGCCGCGGACCGGGCGGCGGGCACGGCGGGCCTCGGCGGTAAAGGGGCCACAGATTTCGCAGAGAAACGCAGATCTAAGGCTTGAATGGGCCGCGAGCGATCGCGGCCTTTTTGCCAGCAGCGCAGTAAGCGCAAGGCTTCCTCGTAAGGCGCTCATGCCGCATCCCTAGCTGCGCGACTTCGACCACATCCGCGTCGTCTTCAGTCGCAGAAAGGGTCTCTCGACCGCGAGGTGCAAGAACGCCGCGACTACAATCGCCAGGCAAACCTGCAACGCGAAAACGAGCACGAAATTGCGGACACCGATCTCGCGAGCAATCGGCGGCCAGATGAACTCACGCGCGTAAGCGTGACTCAAATAGAGTGAATATGAAATCAATCCCAGATATCTGGTGGCGGGGTTGTTCAGCACCAGCGACGGACGGCACATCACGGATACGAGGAGCGCGGCGAGAAGATAGGTGACCAAGTCGCCCTGAGCCAGCAGCGCGAAGACCAGAATCAAAGCGCAAACGGGTGTCCATGGGGCAGCTAACCATGCAGGCGGAGCCCACCCTCGCCGCAGCGACACCGCGATTAGGCATCCGAGTACGATCGCGTCGAGATGACAATCAAAAGCAAACCACGTGTATCTTTGATATCCCAACAACGAAAGTGCAGACCGGTATACCGGTTGAGCACCGAGCACACCCACCAGAATCTTAACCAGCCGGCCGCGCTCGACGCGCGCGAGCAGCAGCGGGAAGCGCTCAACGTTAGGATCAACACCAGAGACGATATCATCCGAGACTCACACGGAAGCTTTCGCCTAGCGCAGATGCTCTGTAGAGAGACCTGCTTGAATTTGCAACCGGCTCTCGACTGAGACGCGAGGGAAGGGCACCGTATCTTCGAATGTTGAATTGGCTCGCAACGAGTGAGGACGAGGGTGCTCAGCATAGACAGTACGCAGGGTATCCCATGAAAGTCTTCGTTCATCTTTTTCTCATACTCACCTTCGCGGCTGTTCCTTGCCTCGCCAACCATCCTGAGTGGACCACGCCCATCGCATCATTCAAGATCGCGGGCAACTTGTACTACGTGGGATCGCGCGATCTGGCGGCCTATCTGGTGGTGACTCCTGCGGGTAACATCCTTATTAATGCCAACCTAGAATCTTCGCCGCCGCTGATTCGACGGAGCGTGGAACAACTCGGCTTCCGGTGGAGCAATACGAAGATTCTGCTCAACAGCCAGGCACACTACGATCATTCGGCCGGTGCAGCGGAGGTTCTTCGGGAAACGCATGCGCAGTACATGGTGATGGATGGCGATGTGGACGCGATCCAGAGTGGAGGCGCAAGCGACTTCGATCAGTCCATTTCGCACTTTCCGCGAGCGCGGGTGGATCGCACGCTGCATGACAACGATACCGTTACGCTGGGTGGCACCACGCTCACGGCGCACAAGACGGCTGGACATACGCGGGGCTGCACCACGTGGACGATGGAGACGCAGGAAGGCGGACGCACGCTTCATGTGGTCATCGTCGGAGGATGGGCAGCGAATCCAGGAGTGCGGCTCGTTGTCAGAGATGGGAAGCCGGCTTCGTATCCCGGCATTGCGAGTGATTTCGATAAAACATTTGCCACGCTAAAAGCTCTGCCTTGTGACATTTTCCTGGGCGCACATGGAGTTTACTTTGACATGCTGTCGAAGGTGGAGCGAATGCCGAACGAAGGGGCGGCCGTCTGGATCGATCCGCAGGGTTATGGCAAGGCGGTGGCCGAGCATGAGGCTGACTATCGCGAAGAGTTCGCGAAGCAGCAGCCGCCCCGGTGATGCCGTGAGATTGGCCGCAGATTGCACAGAGGAACGCTGATTCAAGAATAAAAGAAGCAGAAGCCACGACCGCTCGTGGACGTTCCCCAGGCCACGATCCCCCGGTTCTCAACGAACGACTGGTTCGTGGCGAAGATTTCAGCACTTCAAGAGGTTGCGTGTTGCTTCTGGAGGTTCCGGAGGACGGACTGTGCCTGGATTTCGCTTCGCGAGAGAACCGCTGCAAACACAAGACCAGGAATGCGACGCCGATGATGATTGCCGAGTTGAATACGTAGAGGACCACGGCTTTATCCCGCTGCCTTTATTGGATCAGACGGGAAGTAAGGAAT
>Ga0306920_100007024_pt1 | contig 14777 bp, 11 predicted proteins | sample flu12Cox44000170_FD_204666 | JGI IMG/M metagenome (GOLD analysis project Ga0306920, IMG submission 204666) | Lab enrichment of tropical soil microbial communities from Luquillo Experimental Forest, Puerto Rico - flux4day.12C.oxic.44.000.170 (v2)... | ecosystem: Environmental > Terrestrial >... | reverse complement strand
AGTGGAAGCTCGCCGGGTCGGGAATGTCCGTGTTGCCGAACCCCGGGTAGTCCGGCGCGACCACGTGGAAGCGGTCCGCGAGTGCAGGGATCAGGTTCCGGAACTGATGCGACGAGGCCGGGAAGCCGCCGAGCAGGACGAGCTTCGGATTCTTGGGATCACCTGCCTCACGGTAAAACACGGAAACTCCATCCACCTTGGCGATCTTGAACTGGGTCACGACACCCTCCGGGGTTCACCCGCCCGGCGCATCCGGGCGGTGTTCGACCCATTGGCTGACGTTGAACCCCGAGTTCTTACTTCGTTTCGTCCAAGGATTGGGACCGGAGCATGGCGATGAGCCCCTCGGTGTCCTCGCGACAGGCCTCGCAGCTCTCGAGGTGGGCGACTACCTGGGGGAACAGCCGAGCGGCGTCCACACCACGGAGCATGGCCTCAGCGTACTGGTCCAGGATCTCGAAGCAGGCATCGCAGCCCGGGTCCGGGGAGGTGCTCCCCAGCAGTCGATTCCGGATGTCCTCGTTCATTTCGCCCCTCGATGGCCGACGACGGTCATGGCGGTCCGCAGCCTGCGGCGTGCGTCGTGCAGGGCCTTGTACACCGCGCCACGCGAGCTTCCCGTGCGCTCGGCGATCACGTCGATCGGGATCTCCTCTGAGACGACGGCGAGGAAGACGCGGCGCTGGTTCTCCGTTAGCGTCGACTCGACGAGCTGTCTTACCGTCGAGAGGAGCTCCTCGTGCTCGACCGACCGCTCCGGGCCATGGGCGGGGTCGACGAGATGGCCCCACGAGACCTCGTCGAGCGCCACCCTGCGCCTGCTCCAGGCGCGCCGCCGGAGCCGCACCGAGACCTCGAGCAGGGCGAACTTGTAAGCCCACGTCGTGAAGCGGCTCGCGCCCCGGAAACCGTCGAGCTTACCCAGGACCGCGACGACGGCGTCATTGGCTGCCTGCAGACAGAGGTCGTCCAGGTCACCGGCCACGTCTGGCGGAAGCGTGTCTCGACGCCGAAACGCCTCCGCCCGCGTCACTCGATGCAGTATCTCGTGCAATCTCGAGTGAGCCTGTCCCCGGAGTGGGCCCTGGCTTCGAAGCTCTTCCAGCCAGCGTGCGGAATCGTCGTCGAGCTCGGTCGTCATGCTATTCAGCATACATCGCGAGCCCATCACGCGCTGAGCGCGGCGCGACACTTGCCGAGCGCGGCAGGAGCAGCAAGTTCCGCTGGGCGGGGCGCTCGGGTGCGCTTACCCTCGCGCCGTTCGTTCTCGACTCCGAAGCGCCCGCGTGCGGCGGCTCTCGGGCGGCTCACGTCTAACACTGGGAGTTGCCATGAAACTGCGCTCCGTCGGGCTCGCCCTCTCGCTCCTCACTGCAGCGGTCGCTCCTTCGCTTGCGCGCGCGGCCGACGATCCCTACCTCTGGCTCGAATCGGTCGACGGCAAGCGCTCGATGGAATGGATCCAGGCACAGAACAAGGTGAGCCTCCACGCGCTATCCGAATCGCCGTCCTTCGCGGAGATGAACACTCGCTTCCGCGCGATCCTCGACTCGAAGGCGAAGATTCCCCAGGTCACGAAGCATGGTGACCTCTACTACAACCTCTGGCGGGACGCCGGGCACGAGCGCGGGATCTGGCGCCGCACGACGCTCGCCGAGTACCGCAAGGCGGAGCCCCGGTGGGAGACGGTGCTCGACGTGGACTCGCTCGCGAAGGTCGAGAAAGAAAACTGGTTCTGGGGCAACGCCGACGTGCTCCCCACCGACTCGACGCGCGCGCTCGTGTCCTTGTCGCGCGGCGGCGCCGACGCGACCGTCGTCCGCGAGTTCGACCTCGTCTCGAAGACCTTCGTGAAGGACGGCTTCACGCTTCCCGAGTCGAAGAGCGACATCGGGTGGATCGATCGTGACCATGTGTTCGTGGGACTGGCCATCGACTCGACCACGATGACCTCGTCGGGCTACGCCCGCGTCGTCGTGGAATGGACTCGCGGCACTCCGCTCGCGACGGCGACGAGAGTGTACGAGGATGGAAAAGACGATGTCTACGCCGCAGCCGGGCACGACTTCTCTCCCGGCTACGAGCGCGACCTCTTCATTCACGGCATCGCGTTCTACTCGAACGAGGCTTTCCTCCGCCGCGACGGCAAGCTGGTGAAGGTCCCGAAGCCCGACGACGCCGATGCGAGTACCTGGGGCCCGTGGCTGCTGCTGCAGCTCCGCACCGACTGGACCTCCGGCGACCACACCTTCAAGGCCGGCTCGCTGGTGGCGACGAAGCTCGACGACTTCATGGCCGGCGGTCACTCGATCGACGTGCTCTTCGAGCCCACCGAGCGCACGTCGCTCGATCGCTTCGCGACGACGCGCAACGCGGTTGTGATCCAGACGCTCGACAACGTGCGCGGACGCGTTTCGATCGCCCGGTTCGACGGTGGTCAGTGGAAGATCTCGCCGATGACCGGGCTCCCCGACATGAGCGCGATCCGCGTGAGCGCCGTGGACGACCGCACCTCGGACGCCTTCTGGCTCCAGGTGAGCAGCTTCCTCACGCCGGCCACTGTCTTCCTGTGCAACGCGCTCGGGGGAACGCCGGAGCGGATGAAGCAGAATCCCTCGTTCTTCGACGCCAGCCACAGCGTCGTCACGCAGCACGAGGCGGTCTCGAAGGACGGCACTCGTATCCCCTACTTCGAGGTCGCGCCCAAGAGCCTGGTGCTCGATGGGAACGCGCCGACGTTGCTCACGGGCTACGGTGGATTCGAGGTGCCGATTCTCCCGCGTTACGACGGCGTCGATGGCAGCGGGTGGATCGCACGCGGCGGCGTGTTCGTGGTCGCGAACATTCGCGGTGGCGGCGAGTTCGGGCCCCGCTGGCACCAGGCGGCCATGAAGGAGAACCGGCCGCGCGCGTACGAGGATTTCATCGCCGTTGCCGAGGATCTCGTTCGACGCAAGATTACGACCCCAAAGCACCTCGGCTGCAGCGGCGGATCGAACGGTGGCTTGCTGGTGGGCAATGTGCTCACGATGCGGCCCGATCTCTTCGGCGCCGTCGTCTGCCAGTCCCCGCTGCTCGACATGCACCGCTACCACAAGCTGCTCGCCGGCGCGTCGTGGATGAGCGAGTACGGGAACCCCGACGATCCCAAGGAGTGGGACTTCATACGCACGTTCTCGCCGTACGAGAACGTGAAGAAGGACGCCGCGTATCCGCCCGTGCTCTTCACCAGCTCGATGCGGGACGACCGCGTTCATCCTGGCCACGCGCGCAAAATGGTGGCGAAGATGGAAGCGCAGGGGCACGACGTCCTCTACTACGAGAACATCGAGGGCGGGCACGGCGGCGCGGCGAATAACAAGGAGGAGGCGTTCCAATCCGCGCTCACCTATACCTTCCTGTGGAAGAAATTGGGCGCTCGGGCAGGGACGACGCCCGCGGTGGCCAAGACGGCTGCTTCCGGAGCCAAGGCGGGAGCAACGACGGTCGCGGCCCCGAGCGGCGCGCATCACTGAGGCGCCGCGGGGAACGAACGCGCCCCAGTCACGCATCAGGTCAGGATTGTCCGCGACGAAATCCTCCCATCCGGCCGCCGCATCGGCCATTCGCTTGTGGATCACGAAGACGTAGAGCCAGCTCACCGTGGCGTGTTACTTCGCGGCCTGTCCCCGCGCCGATGCAAGCAGCTTGAGGCCCTCCGACACGGCCGCCAACGCGCCGTGGAGTCCGAGACGCCGGAGGTAGATCCACGTCACGGCGCCGAGGATCTCGACCTCGGCCAGGACCGGGAGCAGGTGGGCGAGCAGGGCGCTGTGCGCGCCCGTCTCGCGCGGCAGCAGCGCTTGGACAGACTGAATCAGCACGACGACTCCGAGCACGATGCGGAGCGCCTCGATCGCGCGATGCACGCGGCCAGGGTTCATGACCGCCTCCGGGACGTCGAGAGCGCGCCGCGAAACCAGTCCCGTGGCGCGCACGCCTCCTCGCGAACGCCGCGTGTTCGGTTTCCGGTGCTCCTGCATTTAGAGGGGTGACGGCCGCCACGGCCGACGCCCCATCCGCCAACCCGGAGGTGCCGGAATGCCATGCCCACCCGCCCGCCGCATGCTCGCCGCCATCGCGCTGATGGCGTTGATCCCCACGGCCCGCCCCGCGCTGGCGGCTTGGCCGCACGACGTGCTCGTCAATGTCCCGGTCGCTCCTTCGACCGGACCTGAGTACCCGCAACAGATCCTTCCGGATGGAGCCGGCGGAACGTTCATCTTCTGGACCGACACTCGCTTCGGCGGGTACGACATCTACGCCCAGCACCTCACGGCCGCAGCCACGGCGGCGCCCGGATGGCCCGCAGGTGGCATGGCGGTGTGTACGGCAGGCGGGGATCAGGTCGAGCCGAAAGCCATCGTCGACGGAAACGGGGGGATCATCATCGCATGGACGGACCACCGGGGCGGGGCTGCAGGCGACATCTACGCGATACGGGTCACGGGCGCCGGTATGATCGCTCCGGGGTGGCCCCTGAGCGGCCGCCTGCTCCTCGCGAACGCGAACGACGAGTTGCACCCGTCGATCGTGAGCGACGGGGTCGGAGGCGCTCTCGTGGCGTGGGAGTATGCCTTTTCAGCGACCGACCACGACATCTACGGCGCGCGTGTCGACGGCAACGGCAACGTGCTCTGGGCGAACGCGATCTACCAGCCTCTTGGCAACCAATTGTCCCCGTTGGCGGTGTCCGATGGCGCCGGGGGGATGGTCATCGGGTTCGGTGACGACGTTTCCGGGAACCTGGACATCAAGGTGGTCCGCTGCTCCGCGGCGGGCGCCCTCGTCTGGGGCCCCGTGACGATGTGTGGCGCCGCGAACGATCAGTTCAACGAGGTGGCCACGAGCGACGGCGCCGGCGGGATCATCATGGCGTGGAAGGATGATCGCTCGGGAGTCCAGCATGACATCTACGCGGGTCGTGTGACCATTTCGGGCTCGGTCGCATTGGGTTGGCTCACCGACGGGAACCCGGTCTGTAAAGCGTCCGGCACAAAGGACAATCCCGCGATCGCGTCGGACGGCGCCGGTGGCGCGTTCGTGGCGTGGTCCGATTACCGATTCAGCCCCTCCGAACCCGACATCTTTGCGCTGCGGATCCTGCCCGGCGGCAATCAGCCATTCGGATGGCCCATCGATGGACAAGCCATCACGACATCGAGCGGGAGTCAGTATGAGCGCGGCTTGGTGTCGGACGGCGCCGGAGGGGCGATCATCGTGTGGGAGGATACGCGGGTCGACCCCGGTTACTCCGACGTGTTCGCCTCCCGCGTGCTGCCGAATGGCGCGGCGGCGCCCGGTTGGCTGAATGGAGGGACGCCCCTTTGCACGGCCGGGAACTTCCAGCGCTTTCCGGTGATCTGTACCGACGGGGCGGGCGGCGCGATCGTCGCTTGGACGGACAGCCGCACAGGAACACCCAAGGCCTACGCACAGAACGTCGACCTCTTCGGCCAGTTGGGTGACGCGCGACCCACGAGCGCGGGCATCAAGGACGTGAAGGCGGACCAGGGCGGGCACGTGCGCATGACGTGGAACGCCAGCTATCTCGACGCGAACCCGCTCTACGCGGTCTCCAGCTACTGGATCTGGCGCCAGACGCCGGCGAGTGTGGCGGCGGCGGCCGTGAGTGACGGCGGCGCCTGGGCGGACGTGCCAAGCGCGCGCAGCGACGCGGTCGTGGCGGATGCGCCGCCGCATGCGGCTCGCCTCTTCCGTCACGCGGACGACGCCACCGCAGGCTACGCCTGGGAGTTCGTGAGCTCGCAGCCCAGCAACGGGTCATTGCAATACAGCTTCGTCGCTCCCACGGTGAGTGACTCGGTCGCCGGCTACAACCCTTACACCGTGTTCATGGTCGAGGCGCGCGGCACTTCGAACGGCACGTTCTGGGACTCGTCCCCCGACAGCGCCTACTCGGTCGACAACCTGCCGCCGTTCACCCCCGCCCCGTTCACTGCCAACTTCTCCGTGGGCGTGACTCACCTCCACTGGGGGCGGAACCTCGAGCCGGATCTCGCCAACTACCGGCTCTACCGCGGCAGGTCGGCCGCGTTCGTGCCAGGAGCGTCGAACCTGGTGGCCTCACCCGCGGACACGGGCTACGCGGACATGGCCCCCCCCGACAGCTACTACAAGCTCTCGGCGGTGGATGCGCACGGCAACGAGAGTGATTTCGCGCTGGTCTCTCCCCCCGCCGGGCTCGACGTGAACGATCACCCTGCGCTGGTCCTGGCGCTCGCGCGCCCGGCGCCGAACCCGGCGCGCTCGGCGCCGCGGATCGGGTTCTCGCTGGCGCACGACACGCACGTGAGCCTCTCGATCTACGACATCGCGGGGCGCAGGGAACGCACCTTGGTCGAGGGCTTGCTCCCGGCGGGCGAGCACGCGCAGGTCTGGGACCTGCGCGATGCGTCGGGCGCGATCGTGCACGACGGGCTCTACCTCGTGCGCATGGAGGCCGATGGAAAGCGTTTCACAGAGCGGCTGATCGTCGCGCAGTAACCCGACACCAGAAGTCGCTCGCGCTCGAGCGGCAGGTCACGAACCCCGTGGCCTGCCGCCGCGGCCGACCTCAGCGGATGCCGCGAAGGATCACGGCATCATCGCTCTCGGTACCGGCGCTCAATGCGAGGCGGCGTCCATCGGGCGACCAGGACATGTTGAAGATGTCGGGCGTGTCGACGCCACGCACCTCGATGGCGCGACCGCTCCGTTCATCGACGATCCAGGCGCTCGTCCGGTTGCCGATCCGCCGCTGCACCGCGATGTGCTGGCCGTCCGGCGAGATCTGAAAGCCCGCGACGATGCCGTCGCGGAACGACGTCACCCGCACCGGTGCGCCGCCCTCGAGGGGGAGCCGGGCGAGGTTGTGCGCGCTGTCCGCCAGGTCGGAATAGATGAGGCCGTCGTTGCCGAGCTGGACTTTGGATGTCTCGGAGCTCTGCGGCAATTGTACGCTCGCGACGGGGGCTCCACCTCCTGCCGGCAACACGCTGACCTCCGAGCGCGTCCGGCCGTCGGGGCCTGCCTCACGCTCGAGCACGGCGATCCGCGCGCCGTCCGGCGAGGGGCTCGCCCATGCCGCCGAGGCCGACCTGGAAAGCAGGCGCGGAGCGCCGCCCGCCACCGGCATGGACCACACCCCGGTTGCCGAGTCAGCGACCTCGTAGACAAAGTAGCCGCCGCGGGCGGACACCGCGATCGGTCGTTCGCCATGTCCGTTCGTCACGCGTTGTGCGTCGCCGCCGTTAGGCGCTACGCGGTAGACGTGCCCACCCCCCTTGAGGTCGTACCCGAAGTACACGAGCTGTGTCCCGACGACGGAGGGCATGACCGCCCAGCCCTGGCCCGTGGGAATGCGACGCGGGGCGCCGCCCGCTGCGGGCAGGCACCAGAGCCCGACCGTCTGGTCCTGCATGCTCGTGTACACGACAGTGCCGTCGTCGCCGGGGGCCGCATCCCAGGGGGAGGCCTCGGTCGTCGTCACCGAGGTGATCTGGCGCGCGTCGCCGGTCGCGGCATCGGCCATCCATACGTTGGCGATCACGGATTCGCGCACCACGGCAAGGGCCGTCTCGGCCACGGCGGACGTCAGCGAAACGTACCCGTTGTTATCGTTGGTCAACGGCCGCAGCGCGCCGTCCGCGACGTTCACGAGGAAGAGCTGGTCGCCGACCGACACGTGCGGCTCGGCGCCAGCGATCGCCAGCTCGCGGCCCCCGGGCAGCCAGGCGAGGTCGTGGAAGTACGAGCCCGGCCTGCTGAAGATCTCCCGGTGTGCGCCGGTCTCCTCGTCGTATTCCAGGAGGACCGAAGAGTACTTGGGCAGCGTCTGCACGAACACGGCGATGTGATGGCCGTCGGGTGACCACGCCGCGGCGCTCGGGATGGTGGACGGTTCGTGCACGGTCGTGAGCACGCGCTCCTGCCCGGAATCGAGATCGCGGACGACGATTCGCGCCCCCGCGCCTCGCGGGTCCAACCGGCGAAAGCAGATGCGCTTGCCGTCGGGTGAAAAGCTGACGCGCGAGTCCACGTCGAACGCGCGCTCGCGCTCGGGACCGCCCATCGACGGTACCTCCTCGAGCGCGCGGTAGTTGGACGCGTCCGCGCGCCGGCGGCAGAAATACACGTGGTCGCCGTCGGGCGAGAACGCAGCGAACGCCAGCGGCAATGCCGCGGGCGGCACGACGACCACGTCGCTTCCGGTGGCGACCTGGCGCACGTGCAGCGACGAGTTCCCGCCGATGCCGCGGATGTAGGCGAGGAAGCGGCCATCGCGCGAGAGCGCGCAGCCGGTGACCTCGCCGTCGTTCGTCTGCGGCCAGGCGCGCACGGTCTCGGCCGGCGCCTCGCTCGCCACGTGCGCCGCGCGCCACCACGCCCAGCCGCCGAACGTGAGCGCCGCGAGCGTCACGACCGCCGCGACCGCGAGCACCGCCGTGCCGGGCCGGCGCCACGCCTGGGGCATCGCGTTCGCCGAGCCGGTGCTTCCCGAGCTGGCCGAGGCCGACAGCGTCTCGAACTCCTCCGCGATCTCGCGCAGCTCGATCGCGAGGTCCTTCATGGACTGCAGCCGCTGCTCGGGGTTCTTCGCGAGGCAGCGACGGATCAGGCGTCGGAGCTCTGCAGGCACACCCGGTACCAGCCCCTCGATCGGGGCCGGCTTGTCGTTCAGGATCCGGTGCAGCGTCTCGACGCTGGAATCGCCGGCGAACGGACGCTTGCGCGTGGCGGCCTCGTAGAGGATGCAGCCGAACGAGAACACGTCCGAGCGCGCGTCCACGGGCTTCCCCTGCACCTGCTCGGGCGACATGTAGCCGACCGTCCCGAGCAGCATGCCCTCGCCCGTCGCGTCGTCCGCCTGCGTGGGCGCGGTGGACTCGGCCCATACGCCACCCTGGCGCTCGACCAGCTTGGCGAGGCCGAAATCGAGCACCTTCGCGAAACCGTCCTCGGAGATCATGATGTTCCCCGGCTTCAAGTCCCGGTGGACGATGCCCGCCGCGTGCGCCTTGGCGATGCCGTCGGCTGCCTGCGCGAGCCAGCCGAGCAGCGTGCGCAGGTCGGTGCGGTCCTCGTGGATGCGAGCCGCGAGCGTGCGGCCGTGCACGAGTTCCATGGCGATGTACTGGAGCGGCTCGCCCGTCGCCTCGTCGCCAGCGCCCGAGCGCACGGGCGCTTCACCGATCTCGTGGATGGTGACGATGTTCGGGTGGTTGAGCGACGAGGCCGAGCGCGCCTCCTGGATGAAGCGGCGCACGCGCTCGGCGCTGCGGGTCAGCTCCGGCGGCAGCACCTTGAGCGCGATGTTGCGCTCGAGCATGAGATCCTGCGCGAGGTAGACCTCGCCCATGCCTCCCGCGCCCAAGGGGCCGACAACGCGGTAATGGGCGATGCGCTGCTCGGGTTGCAGGGTTCGACCTGCGCGCATGGGCCTCCCAAGGTGTTCGCGCGAATGAGTGTGGGCATCATACATCGGGCCTTATGGCTGAGGTCCTCCCACGAGGCCAAGATCGCTCGCCCGCCGAGTGGCCGCCGTCCGGCGAGAGTCCCTCGCGATCCTGCAGCTCGGACCTCCACCTTTGGAGCAGTAGCACAGCGGTTTCCCGGAGCGGATTCTTGGGGAGGGCGCGGATGGCTGTCTCCGTCTCAGCGAGTTTCTTCAGAGCGCCATCGATATCGCCCTTGGCCTCTAGAATGGCGGCTTCAGCCCGGGTCCGATACCAGGCATGCGGTGTCGTGGCCGGGATTCCGGCGAGCCATTGGTCCGCGACATCGGCGCGCTTCCGCCTCCTCGCCTGATACACAGCAGCCTCGCTCATGAGCGCCTCACGGAGGACTGGCGCGGCATGAGCGGAATACGCCAGACACGTCTCAAGCCGCTGGCCGGCCTCGCTATCCTGATGCTGATGGAAGGCCGCCCAGAAGCCAATGGCATGCGCCTTCACGGTGTCCACCGAGGCGTCACGCACGGCGATGGCTTTCGCCAGGAAGTCGGTCGAGAGCGATTCCGGTAGCGCGCCATCAATGAGCTGGCCGCCGAGGTGCAACAGGGCGAGCCAGCGTTCACCGCGCTCACGTTGGCGCATGAGCATCCAGATCCGCCGGCCGTCCGAGACGCCGAGCCGGCTCTCGAACGGAAAGAGGTCGTTCACGCCGTTCGTGATCGAGAATGCGATGAAGAACACCGAGCATGCGGATATCGGAGGGGGCAACAAGAGTACGAGCGTCGCGGAAAGGAAGTTCGCGACCGGCCCGCCCAACACCATCGCCACGCCTCGCCAAACGAGTCCGTCACTCACGGCCGGGAACAGTTCAACGGCACCATTGACAATGGCACCCGGTCCTCGGTGGAGGCTCAGGCGGAACGGGCGACTGATAAGGAGCGGGCCGACCCGGTATGAGTGCACGCGGAAGCCAACACACACCCCCGCGGCAACATGGCCAAGCTCGTGAATCGCGAGCATCAGGTAAAACGCGGCGAGCAGGGAAAGGGCAACCCCGACAACCCCAATCCGTTCCCATTGGTCCAGCACGAACGTCGGTCAGTGACCATTGCCGCAGGATCGCGGGCCAATTGAGGAGCCAGCAAGCCGCGACAATGAAGAGCACGCCAACCCATACCGTCAGCAACACGGCTAGACCAGACCCCGACGCGGTCCGCGGCGGGAGCGGGACCTTACGGTCCAGAATGGGCGTCCCACCAGGGAGAGTCGCTGTGGCTGCCGACGTAACGATATTCGTCCTCCGCCGCCGCCTGACTCAACCTATCGCCATTCCATCCCAACTCAGTGATGAGCATCCGTCGCAACTTTTCTCGGCACCGCTCATTTGTAGCGAAGCTTCAGTGCCCCCCACGTGGAAGGTCGTGTGCGGACCGGCTGACTGGCTACGAAGCCCTGGCATGACACCACGGAGGCACCCGTCGGAATGCCGGCAACTTCGAGACTGCCCCCGGCCTGACCCGCGCCGTCGGAGCCGCTGCCCACCGCTCGGCAAGATAGGCGAAACGGCTGCCCGGCGATGACGCGGCTCGAGATTTCGAGCACCCGATCGAACGAACCGTTGGCCACGGATGCTTGATCCAAGACGATGCCGTCGCTCAGTGATGCGTATGCGTAACCGCTGCCCAGATGGTCTGGATTGAACCCTGATCCCTGGCCGCTCGCGTGCAGCATGACGTGGAGTTCGACCACCGTGCCTGGGGAGATTCCAACGAGCTCGAAATCGTCCTGGGTGTTTGTCTCCATTGTTGCATTCATGCCAGTTGCAGACAGACTTCCGACTCGAAGATCATATCCGCCTGTCATGAGCTGTCCGGCGTTCTTGACCGTCGTGTCGCGTGCGGCGACGGTGGCGGGATACGGCACCCCATAGAGTACGAATGCGCTCACGGGGCAATCAGCTGCCACGGCGGGCAGTGCGTAGACGACGAGTCCGCACACACAGGCCAAGGCGCCGATGCGGCCGACTTGAAAAGTAGCCATAGCGACCTCCGCAGAGCGGCCGTGTCGAGCCGGACGCTAGAGCGTCCCGCGCCTCGGTTCAATCCCAAACCGCCCCGGCCCGCCGTGCGCCGTGGGCGCACCGGCTCGATCAGGTGAGGCGGGTATCCCCGGTTGGGATCGACGTCAGCAGCCGAACCTGTCCGAATTCGAAGCTCCTCGTGCAAATCGTCGCCGCCTGAAGAAGCCGACGGGCATCGACGCAATCGAGGCCGAGCAGGGTCACGTGCGGCAAGGTCTTCTTCATCCGGGAAGGTTACTGCAGGTGTGGCAGATCGGCTCGAGTTGCCCCTCTGCATGCGCGGGCCAGCAGGCGCTCCGCGGTGGCCGTTGGTCCGCTAAGCTGGCGGGGCACCTTGGCACGCTGCGCCATCCGCCGGACGGCTGCCGACAGCCGGCGTCTCCCGATCAGCAAGAGTCCCCGACTTGGCCAGATCAGTTCCGTACGGGCGCCGTGGAGCCCGCGTAAGAAGCTGGCGTGTTTGGCGCCTTTGCGCCGTCGTCATGGCGGCGAGTTTCATCGTGACCTCGCCGACACGAGGTCAGCGCAGCGGCATTGATCATTTTCGGTGGGCGATCAAGACCTGCGCGGACTTCCAGGCGGATCAGATCAGGAACGAGCGCGAGACGACGATCGGTCGACTGTGTGCTCTTCCTCGCCCCGACCGCGTGACCAGCTTCTCTGCTCGCTTCAGGCCGGCTGAATTCACCATTTACACGGTCAAGGCCCAAATGCTCTTCTACCGCCTCGAAGAGGATGGCGACGTACACATCGTGCTCCAGGACCCCGACGACCAGAGCCAGACACTCATCGCCGAACTTCCGGATCCTCGCGACCTCACGCAGCCAAGCCCCTATTCGACCCAGATCGCGGAGCTGAGGCGGGTGTTCGATCGGCGGTGGGCTCCCTCCAGCTCGCGCAAGGACGGCCAGCGGGTGCTCGTCATCGCCCGCGGCATCGGATTCTTCGACAAGCGACACAATGCGCTCGGGGCTTCGCCAACTGGCATTGAGCTGCACCCGCTTCTGGAACTTCGGACGATCAGGCCATGAGCTGGCTTGTGTGCATGGAGGCCGAGGGCAGGCGCTTTACCGAGCGATTGTTGGTCGCGCAGTAGCCCGACGATGGCGTTCCTCGAGCTCACGCCCCCAGCGGCATTGTGTAGCAGACCGCCGTGCCGTCCAGGACGAGCGTGCCGTCATCGCGCAGCACGCGAGTGGCCAGCTCCGTGATCGGCTTGTCCTCGCGGACCTTGGTCACGCGGACCTCGCCGGTGATCGTGTCACCGGGTCGCACGGGTGCCTTGAAGCTCCAATGCACCTCGAGAAACACGGTGCCCGGCCCGGGCAGGTCCTCGGCGACCACGGCATTCAAGATGCCGGTGGTCACGCCGCCCTGTACCACGATGCCGCCCATGCGGGTGCGCGCGGCCAGCGCCGAGTCGTAGTGGAGCGGGTTACGATCGCCGGTCATCTCGGTGAACAGCTCGATGTCGCGCGTGGTGATGGCACGCTTGCGCGAGGCCGTCTGCCCCACCGAGGGGATGCCGCGCGGCCACACGGTCGTGGATACGGCCATTGTCGATCCTCCAGGTCCGGCCTCACGTGCGCCGGCCCTTCAGCACGGTCATTGGCTCGTCTTTCGGGCGCTCAATCCCAGCGATCGCGCAGTCCCGTGATCGAGGCAGCCCGCGAGATGCTTGCACAGGTCGTGAGCATCGGCCGCGGCGCCGTCGATGAGACTGGACTTGCGCCTGCGCAGGAACGGCAGGCCCATCAGGTACATCCCGGTCGAATGGACGACGCCGCCATCGTGCCGGACCCGGCCCTTCCTGTCGAGCACCGGCACGTGCAGCCACGAGTAGTCGGGACGGTAGCCCGCTGCCCACAGCACCGTCCGGATCTCGCCGCCCCGAAGCGGAATGCCGAGCGGGGGCACGGCGTCCACGCGGGTGGGCTCGAACCGGTGAGGTGGACCGACCTTACCATCGATCCCGTGCTCGGTCGCCCAGGCGTCGATGCGATCGAGCAGCCGATTCATCTTGAGGTCGGAGAGCTCGCACTGGTTGCGAAGGGACCCGGAGAACTGCGCCCTGCCGTCGGCGATGGCCGCCAGACGCCCGACGAGGCGCACGCCGAGGCCGGTCAGCCGGTTGAGATCCACGGTGCGACGGTCCGTGGAACCGGCGAGTTGCAGCGACGGCACGTTGCGCGCCCGGTTCACGTCGTCGATCTCGTCGTACCGGTCGTCCAGCACGCCGGCGACGTCCATCCACCACTTGATGTCACGGCCGCGATACACGCGCGGCGCCCGGATGTGCTCCCCCACCGCGATCGTGACCTGGCGTCCGGAGCGCTGGATCTCCTCCGCGAGTTGGGTCCCGGTGGCCGAGGCCCCGACCACGAGCACACCTCCTGGGCCCAGCATGTCGGGATTCCGGTACTCCATCGACGTCAACGTTCGGACGCCGGACGGGAGCGCCTCCGCGACCGGCGGAACGCAGGGAACGTTACAGGCCCCGCTCGCCAGGACCACGGTCCGGCAGCGCCACGTTCCCTGGTCGGTCACGACCTCATAGCCGTCGTCGGTCCTGAGCACCGACGTCACGGAGGTGTGTGTCCGGACCGGTGCCGATATGGCCGCCGCATATCGGACGATGAAATCGATCGTCTCGGGCATGTCCCGGAAGCCGTCGGGATCGGCCCCTTCGTAGTGATATCCGGGAAGTCGGCTCAACCAGTTGGGCGTCAGCAGCCGCAGCGAGTCCCACCGTTCCGTCCTCCACGAATTCGCGACCTCGCCCCGCTCAAGGACCACATGATCGATGGAGCGGGCGGTGAGGCAGTGGCTCATGGCGAGGCCGGCGTGGCCGGCCCCGATGACGATGGTGGTGACTCGCATGCGACCGTGCGCGTCCGTGCCGCTATCGGACCTCGACCGTGACGTTCGTCGGGTTCGTGATCACGTCGTAGACGGCGGAGCGCTTCTGCGACTGTGCGACGATGGCCTTGATCTCCTCGGGACTCGCGTCCGCCTTGATGTCGTAGATCACCTTGATGCCATCGAAGCCGTTCCGGACGTCACTGTCGATGCCAAGGATCCCCTGGACGTCCATCCCACCCTCGAGTGTCGCCGAGACCGAGTGGAGCTGGATGTTGCGATTCTGGGCGACGGCGGCCACGCCCGCGGTGAGGCAGCTCGCGAGCCCGCAGAGAACCATCTCG
>Ga0306920_100007023_pt1 | contig 14779 bp, 12 predicted proteins | sample flu12Cox44000170_FD_204666 | JGI IMG/M metagenome (GOLD analysis project Ga0306920, IMG submission 204666) | Lab enrichment of tropical soil microbial communities from Luquillo Experimental Forest, Puerto Rico - flux4day.12C.oxic.44.000.170 (v2)... | ecosystem: Environmental > Terrestrial >... | reverse complement strand
CACCGTACTTGATGACCTCGAGCCGGCGGCCGTCGCGTCGCTCTCACGCAATCAGCTGTCGCGCCTCGGCGTCGCACCAGGTGAGATGGTGCGCGTGACAACCCGCCGTGGCACCATCGAGCTCACGGCGCGCCAGGACGATGCCATCCCCGACGGCGTGGTGTTCATCCCGTTCGCGTACGCGGAGGCGGCGGCCAATCTGCTGACCAACCCGGCGCTCGATCCGTTCGGCAAAATTCCGGAGTTCAAGTACTGCGCCGCGCGCGTCGAGCCGGCCGGGGCAGGGACGCAGATCGCGGCGGAGTAGCCTGCCGACGCCAGTTGCATTTGCATTGCAGCAAGGCCATCGTGCCGGCATGGATGATCGCACCACGAAGCTGACGGGCCACGCGGACCCGCTCCGCCACGATTGGACGCGCGCTGACGTGCGCGCACTCTTTGATCTGCCGTTTCCCGAACTCCTGTTTCAGGCGCAGAGCGTGCACCGCGCCTACTTCGATCCGCGCGAAGTGCAGATCTCGACGTTGCTCTCGATCAAGACCGGCGGGTGTCCCGAGGACTGCGCTTATTGTCCGCAGAGCGTGCACTACGACACTGGCGTCACTGCCGAAAAACTGATGTCGCTCGATGCGGTGCTTGACGAGGCGCGGGCGGCCAAAAACGCGGGTGCGAGCCGCTTCTGCATGGGGGCGGCGTGGCGGTCACCCAAGGATCGCGATCTCGACAAGGTCTGCGCCATGGTCGAGGGCGTCAAAGCGCTCGGGCTGGAGACATGCGTCACGCTCGGCATGCTGGACGGCGGCCAGGCACAGCGCCTCAAGTCTGCCGGCCTCGACTACTACAACCACAACCTCGATACGTCGCCCGAGTTCTATGGCGAGATCATCACCACGCGCACCTATCAGGATCGCCTCGACACGCTGGCGCATGTGCGCGAGGCAGGCATTCACGTGTGCTGCGGCGGCATCGTCGGCATGGGTGAGAGCCGTGAGGATCGCATCGGCATGATCGCGACGCTCGCGAGCCTGCCCGAACATCCGGAATCGGTTCCGATCAACATGCTGGTGCGGGTTGGCGGCACGCCGCTGGTGCAAGTCGATACGCTCGATGCGTTGGAGTTCGTCCGCACCATCGCAGTAGCTCGGATCACGATGCCGGCGTCGGTGGTGCGGCTCTCTGCCGGGCGCGAAGACATGAGCGAGGAAACCCAGGCGCTCTGCTTTCTCGCCGGCGCCAATTCGATCTTCTACGGGCCGAAGTTGCTGACCACGCCAAACCCGGCACAAGATCGCGACCGTGCCTTGCTGGAGAAGCTCGGGCTCGTGCCCCGTTTGTGAAGCCCGAGCGGCGGAAGGGGGCAGCTGTGGTCAATTCACAGGGCCATTTTGTCTGGTACGAGTTGATCACGACTGATGTCGCGGGCGCCCAGGCTTTCTACACAAACGTCATTGGTTGGGGTGCACAGGACGCGTCCGCGCCCGGTGCGACCTACATATTGTTCACGGCTGGAGATGCTGTGGTCAGCGGCCTGATGGATTTGCCCGAAAGCGCCAGAAATGCCGGGGGAAGGCCCTACTGGGTCGGATATGTCGAAGTTAAAGACGTGGTCGCCACCACCGGCGAAGTCCGGCGCCTTGGCGGGACGGTGCACGTGCCACCGACTGACATCCCGAATGTCGGCCACTTTTCCGTCGTCACTGATCCGCAAACCGCAACCCTCGGATTGCTCAAACCATTGCATTCCAATCGCGCGCCCGCCGCGCTGGACGCGACGGGATGCGTCGGCTGGCACGAGCTGCTCGCCGCCAACTGGGAAACGGCATTTACCTTCTACGGCTCGGTCTTCGGTTGGGAAAAAGCTGAAACAGTGACGGGCGACCTGGGCGCGTATCAGCTGTTCTCAGTCGGGGGGCGCACGATCGGCGGCATGCTCACGAAGCCCGCAATGATGTCCGTTCCATTTTGGCTCTACTACTTCAATGTTGAAGACGTCGACGTGGCCGAGCGGAAGGTGAAAGCCGGAGGCGGCCAGATTCTCAATGGCCCACTCGAGTTGCCGGACGGCAGTTGGATCCTCCGCTGCGTCGATCCCCAAGGTGCGATATTCGCGCTTGAAGGTAAACGCCGCCGTCAGCCCGTAGGATACTTTGAACGCACGTCCTCGCACGGTACTGGCACAGACGACCGGCGTTGGTCCTGGTGAAGTGAATTTAGGTTGGTGAACTCGATGTCGCGGGGCGACCGATTGCGAACTGGCCGACCGGGCTCTCGATGTGGAACTCAATCCCGGTGATCTTCGCGAACAGATCGATATTCACGGTGCCAATCGCACATCCGCCGAGCCCCACATCGACCGCCATCAGGTAGAGCGTTTGCAGCAGCACGCCGACATCCTTCAGGATAAGTGCATAGGCGATTGAGCTGTACTTCCACGAAATTCGGCCAAAGCGCGCGGTGATGATCATCAGGATTTGCGGCGGTGTTGGCACATCCATCGCGAGTTCAGCCCCCGCCAGCAACGCCGTGAGCTCCTGCGCCTGGACGTCGATCGCCACCAAAGCATGGCCGCCCGCGTCGTAATGGTAGAAACCTCGGGCAAGCCCCTCGCATTTGTCGACCGCCAGATAAAGCTCAAGCTCGTAGCTGGCGCCCGCCGAAGGATAGGGTCGCGCGGTGTAATCAAGTGTTGGCTGCGTGTCGCCGAGATCGACCTGATGTTGCCATTCCGAGCGCACCCGCGCGGTGGCGTGGAGAAAGCGCGCAAGCTCTGGGAGAGAGATCGGCCGCTGGTCGTCGAAGATGCGGGTCGAATGACGCTCATTGAGGAGCTTTGCGAACGGGGAGATTGCCTGGGGAGCGACGGAAAATTCGCTCAACTCGACCGTCTTCCCGCGCCAGTGCGAGCGGACCGCCGGCAAGGGGGGCATGACACCTGCGTACGGATAAAGTCCGCCCAGCGGATTGGCGTGCCGGCCTTCTGTGCTGCGTGCGTGGAACAGAAGATCGTGAAAATCCCAGAGAACCAGGTGGGGGTCACCTTCGGCGGTTCGCAGGCTACGCTCGTTGGAGCGCTCGACTTTGAACAGCATTTGGCAATCCAGCAGCAAGGCGAGAAGCTCGATCCCCGGGAAGCCTTCCTGCCGACGAAAGCGTTTGATTTGTTGCGGAGCCGAGAGGCGGGCGAGCGCGGTGGCGATCTGCGGATTGCAAATTCGCAACAGCGCGCCGGCGCGCGGCGATTCCAGCACCATCGCATCACCGCGCCGGCGCAAAAACGCGAAGCGTGACAAGACGAGAACATCATCGTTGTCGAGCTGTGGCAAACCCGGCCAATAATCAGCGAGCTGTGGCTCGATGACGACCTCATCCTCCTTGCTGCGCGCGCGCCGAAGGGGATATTCCAACAAACCGCGCCGCGCCAATCGGCGCACCAACTGATAAGTTTGCTGGTCGACGTCGCGGCGGCTGGAGATAAGCGACCTCAGCGGCAGCCCAATCCGCAGATCCTGCACGCGAGCGGCGGCGTTCGGACTGAACGTTCCGAGATCCAAATAATAGCCGCCGAACGCGGCGAACACCCTCCCGCCGGGTTGCGCCTCGAGCGTGACGTGAGCACTAAGTCGGGCGGAAATATTCGCTGCGACACGCTGTTCTTGCTGCATCTTGTTTCCGCGCGTCGGCCAGCGTCACGTATGCGGATGGAGTGGATTGAGCTCGCTTTCCGCTAGCGCCTCGGCGCGCAATCCAAGCTTGACTGGAACGTCGTACAAGCGGCCAGGCGCAAAGCGGCGATAGAAGTGCCGCAGTCCGGGAACGACGACGCGAACGACCGGAACACCAACGTCGGGACGCGTCTGATCAAGCACCAGGAAATCCAGGCCCTTGCTTTGCGCAAGTTGCATGCACGCGATCACCTGCTCGCGCGTGCCAAGTCGCCCGAACTTCTCGTCGCTGCTCCATTGGGCCGTTGCAGCGCTCGCAGGCAGCAAAAAGGGATAGTCTTGTATGCGCAATGGCGTGACGCCATCGAGGCTCGATTTCTCCCCGGTTCCGCCGCCCATCAGCCCGATGGACAAGAATTGATTGAGCTCGGTCAGCGCACGCAGCAAGGCTATGCGTGCATCAAAGTGCGCGCCCGACCCAAACTCGATATTTTCCTGCGAATTCTGCATCCAGTGCAGGATCGCCACAAAGGTCGGAATGCCGAGATCGCTGGTGACGTCGAGCACCCAAAGCTTGCGTCCTGCGTCGGCGAGTTGGGTATGCAAATCGCGAATGTAGGAATCGTTGAAACGATCGAGATCGATTTGCGCCCGCTGCAAGCGATTGTACCACCAGATCGCATAGGCGTCGCGTTCAACCAACTCGAGGAAACCCTGGACGATCGCTTCCTCGAGCGTGTTGCCCGCAGCGCAACCGTTGGAATCAGTGTTGATCGCGCCGGGGCCTTTGTAAAAAAAGTAGAGCAGGCTCGTCGGGAGATATTTGAAGCACTGATCGCGCAGAGACCAGACCGGCGACCATTCAAGCTTGCTCGCTGGATCAAATCGAGCCGGCGTCGCATGCGCGTCCGGGCCCGATCCCTCGTTCCCCTGGTACTGGGCGTCGCTGAACAGCAAGACGTCGTTCGGGTGTATGGCTTCGCCGGGGGCGAAATCCGCGAACAGACCCTTTTTCCTGATCTCGTCACCCTGAAAGATGCCGCAGTAGCGTTCGATCGCCTCCATCAAGGCGCTCGCTTCCCCCTGCTCGGCCGTGCTCCCTTTGCCAAAGCTGCCACCGCTCAATCCGGCTCGCAGCTCCTGCACCGTCTTGGCCGGCGTTGAAAAGTTGTGGGCCGCAAAGTAGTTGGTGTTCAACGGCAAGTCGGCTTCGATGCGCTCGAGACGGGAGACCACACCGGTGAGCGGGCTCACGTGCTTGCGGAACCGCGCGACCGTGGCCCTCGGTGGGACCGTCCGATACCCGCCGCTGGTCGGGACGAGCTTGCTGCCCTCGGCAAGCTCGATTGGCAGCGGCGCCCGGCTGGGGCGGCGCAGCTTCGCCTGACCGCAGCTCGGGCATTGCGGACGCGTCGCCACATAATGTTTCACGACCGTCAGACCCAGCAGATCCAAGCTGATGATGTGGTCGCGCAGTTCCGTGCGAAAGTCGGTCGCGATGGCTTTCGTGATCTCGGCAGCTGCCAGGTGGATGGCGCTCTGTCCGAACGTCTGTCGTGTCAGCGGTGATACCGCGACGGGCCGCGCCTGCCCCTGGTCGAGGAACGCCTTGACCTCACGGTTGCGCCGCATGCGATCTGTAAGACACGTCCAGCAAGCGCTTTTGTCAGGGTTGAAGATTGGACCGACCAGCGGAAAAATCCCGGAAGGTTGCACAAGCAGCCAGGGCGTCGAGTCGGATAGATGCTGCCGGTTCAGTTCGGCCAGCCGCTCGTCGAGATAGTCGCTCACGAGCGTCACAGTCAGATCAGGCGAGCTTTTGACGACGCGAACGCCGAGTTCGCGCAAGGCCCCACCGAGCTCCGCTGCACCCTCTACACCGATCGATTGCAGCCGGACGCGACATTGCTGCAGGTTTTTCTCCGCAGTCTCCGGCGACAGGCCGAGGCTCGCCCAAGCGGCGGCGAGAACCCCCGTGGAAGCCGGCGATGCGAAGACGACGTAACGCCGGTCCAGTAGCCGCTTGATTGCTTCGTGGATCTTGTCCGGCGGGAAGTCCGCCTCGAGCTCGCGCAGGAGCTCGTCAACACTCCTTGCGCGCTTACCGATTGCCGACGCTAGTGCGCAGTAGAGCGCGCCGTGCAGAAAGAACTTCCGGTCCTCGGAATAGAGGCAGACGACGTCGGGTGGCAGCAGGTAGGCGGTGAAATTCGGCGCAAACTGCAGCATCGCTTTGCTGCTGCGCCCACGATGACCTGTCATAGGATCGGAAGGTGCGCCAGCCTAGCAAATGAGGCAAGCGCCCCACGACAGGCAACAGCTGCAGCCACAGCCGCCGCAGCCACAGCCGCCACCGCACCCACCGCAGCGGCACGCTCTGCAGCCACAACCGCGACAGCCGACAGCTCGACAGCCGCCGCAACCCCTGACCGCACAGCCTCGACAGCCGCCACAGCCCCGGCAGCCACACCCTCCGCAGCCTCTGGCGAGTTGGATGCCAGCATCAGGGATGTCGGCGTTTTCTTTGTCGAAGACGTAGAACGTCGCCAAGCTGACGTCGGCGATCTCCTCCTCGCCCAGCACAACGGGAGGATGTGTAAAAAGATTGTCCAGTGACACCGGTGCTTGCGCCGCATTGGCGGGTGCGCCGCCCGCAATAGCGACAGACACCCCGGCCACTCCAGCGGCGCCAAGCGCCGGCAAGGCTTTCCTTCGATGTTTTCGCTTTGGAGCCTGCTTCGCGCGCGCCATGCAGAATCCTCCTATACCTCTACGAAATATTCAATATCGAGTTTCAACGAAACCAAGGATCACATCTTACTCTAAAGCCCGATTGTGACAACCTTGTTCCCGTATCGGGGCAATATCCACTTACAAAAGAGTCAGTTTCTGACAAAAAAGTCAGTCATGCGTTCTCGCCCCGACACTGGCTATGGCGTTTGATCGTTGGCGACCAGCGCTGGCTTTCCGTATTGCAGCACCTGCACCTTTTCCTGGGTGACAAGCCCGCTGGTCATCATCTGATTCAGGATGGGCAGGAATCCATCAATTTTTTCTTGCACATCCACGATCTCAATGACGATCGGCAGGTCTTCCGACAAGTTCAAGATCTTGGTCGTGTGCAATCGACGCGGTTGGCCATAGCCCATCGGGCTCCGCAACACCGTTGCGCCCGCAAGCTGCAGTTCGCGCGCTTTGAGGACGATCGCTTCGAACAGCGGTTGATGCTCGAAGCGAGCATCCTCGCCGACGAAAATACGCAACAAGACGGCGTCGCGGGGGAGCCGCATGGGTCACCTTGTCCGCGCATGCGGGATTTCGCGCACGGCGCCGCGTGCCGCACTCGTCGTGAGCGCCGCATAGGCTTGCAGCGCCGTTGACACGTGTCGATCGCGCTTCTCTGGCTGCCATGCGTGTTCGCCGCGCGCCACCATGGCGGCCCGCCGTCGCGCGAGTTCGCCATCGGCCACATCAAGCCGAATCGACCGGTTTGGAATATCGATCACGATCCGGTCGCCATCCTCGACCAGCGCGATCAGTCCGCCTTCCGCCGCTTCCGGCGACGCATGACCGATCGACAGCCCCGAGGTGCCGCCGGAAAAGCGGCCGTCGGTGACGAGCGCGCACGACTTTCCAAAGCCCTTCGATTTGATGTAGCTCGTCGGATAGAGCATCTCCTGCATGCCGGGACCGCCGCGCGGGCCTTCGTAGCGGATGACCACAACGTCGCCGGCGCTGACTTTCCCGCCAAGGATGCCGGCGACCGCGGCGTCCTGACTCTCGAACACCCGTGCGGCACCGGCAAAATTGAGAATGCTCGCGTCAACGCCGGCGGTTTTCACGATGCAGCCGTCCTCCGCCAAATTTCCATAGAGAACGGCGAGACCCCCATCCTTGCTGAAGGCATGGTCGACCTCGCGGATGACGCCGGCCTTGCGGTCGATGTCGACGTCGCGGTATCGCCGCTCCTGACTGAATGGAATGGTGGTCGGAACACCGCCCGGCGCGGCACGATAGAACGAGCGCACCGTCTCACTGCGGGTCTGGCGCACGTCCCACTGCCCCAGCGCATCGGCCAATGATTTGCTGTGCACCGTGCCCACGCTCGTGTCGATCAACCCTGCGCGGCCGAGCTCGCCGAGAATTGCCATCACGCCGCCGGCACGGTGAACGTCTTCGAGATGAACATCGGGTACGGACGGCGCGACCTTGCACAGGACCGGAACGCGCCGTGACAGCCGATCGATATCGCGCATGGAGAAGCCGACTTTCCCCTCGTGCGCCGCAGCCAGCAGGTGCAGCACCGTGTTCGTCGACCCGCCCATGGCGATGTCGAGGGTCATGGCGTTCTGGAAGGCCGCGAAGCTCGCGATGTTGCGTGGCAGCACCGACGCGTCGTCTTGTTCGTAATGTCGGCGCGCCAGATCAACGATGAGGTGGCCGGCTTCGACAAACAGGCGTTTGCGATCGGCGTGCGTCGCCAACACCGAGCCGTTCCCCGGCAGCGCAAGTCCGAGCGCCTCGGTGAGGCAGTTCATCGAATTGGCCGTGAACATGCCGGAACAAGACCCGCAGGTAGGGCACGCCGAGCGCTCCATCACCTGCACCGTCTCGTTGCTCACCCGATCGTCGGCTGCCGCCACCATGGCGTCGACGAGGTCGATCGCCTGCACCTTGTCGTGCAGCTTCACCTTACCGGCTTCCATCGGTCCGCCCGACACGAACACGGTCGGCAGGTTGAGCCGCAGGGCGGCCATCAACATGCCAGGAGTGATCTTGTCGCAATTGGAAATGCAAACCAGCGCATCGACGCAGTGGCCGTTCGCCATGTACTCGACACTGTCGGCGATGATCTCGCGCGAGGGCAGGCTGTAGAGCATTCCCTCATGGCCCATCGCGATCCCATCATCGATGGCGATGGTGTTGAATTCCTTTGCAACGCCGCCGGCGGCCTCGATCTCCCGCGCGACCAGTTGCCCGAGATCCTTCAGATGCACGTGCCCCGGCACAAATTGCGTGAACGAATTTGCCACCGCGATGATCGGCTTGCCGAAGTCGCCATCCTTCATGCCGGTGGCGCGCCAGAGGCTGCGCGCGCCCGCCATGTTGCGGCCGTGGGTGCTGGTGCGGGAACGATACTGCGGCATCGGGAAGTCCCTTCTGGAGACATCAGTACGAACCTGGCCCTGGCACCGTGCAAACGTCAGGTGGCTGCGGTTGTGCCGGTTCCGTATTGAAGCACTTGCACTTTCTCGATCGTGACTAGCCCACTCGACATCATGCTGTCGAGCACCGCCAGGAAGGCGTCGACCTTGTTCTGGGCGTCCACGATCTCAACGATAACGGGCAGATCCTGCGACAAGCGCAGCGCCTGGCTCGTGTGAATGTGGCTGGAATGGCCAAAGCCGATATGGCCACGCAGCACCGTTGCGCCGCCGAGCTGCATTTCGCGCGCTTTTAGCACGATGGCTTCGTGCAGCGGACGATGCTCATAGCGGTCGTCCTCACCGAAGAAAATGCGCAGCAGGATCGCGTCGCGCGGAATTTGCATGCTCACACCCAACGCATGCCACTTAGCATCGCGGCCAGAATATGCCCTGCCCACACGGCCAGCATACAACAAACGACCGAAACCCCGATATTGGCACCGGCTCGGAACCACTCGCCCTCGTTCATCAGATTAAGCGTTTGCAGGCTGAATGAGGAGAAGGTTGTGTACCCGCCACAGATCCCAATCATCACAAATTGGCGCGTGGTCGTGCCCACGAAGATCCGACCGTCCGGCCCTGTGAGCGTGGCAAAGAAGCCAATGACGAACGAGCCTGTGATGTTAACGATGATCGTCCCCCAGGGAAATGTCTCGCCGATCCAGTTCGCGATGGCGGTTGCGATCCAGTACCGAGCAACCCCGCCGATAGCGCTGCCGATCGCGATCCAGAAAGAAGTCATAGCTCATCCCGAGTTTGATTGTCCGGGCCGCACACCGGTCATGGCCTGGCAGCGAACGACGATCAATCGATGGATCCGTGCAAACCGCGTGCAAACCATCGGCCGGCGGCCGCGCTGACACGCGTTTGATTGTGGTGTTGTTGGAACGGCCACAATAAACTCCCGTTCGCACCTCGTATGCGACAGGAGTCATCAGCCCAAGGGCGGTTTTGGGGGACCCCATCCCCGTTAAGTGTTTCAATAGTAACGTACATTCGATCCATTTCAAGCGGCAATACAAGCTCTTCGGCACCGCCTTGCGGGAGCATGCGAGCGTCGATGAGCGCGGCGTTCGGTGTCTTGCGTCGGGTTTGCGTCCGTCGTCAACACGAAGGGATGCCTCCAAATGCTTCACAGCCATGTTGATTGAACCGGCAGCGGCCATCGAGCGTTACCGTTGCGAGCAAAGGAGGAGTTTGCATGTGTGACTACAGCCTGCACAACGTCGCAACCCGCCCTGCCAAGGTGGGTGACAAGCTGATGACGACGACCTTCCCAAACACCGTGACTCGCGGATTCTGCGCGGTCGGCGACCCCCAAGTGGCCGTCTGCCTGATGCCCGGCACCGAGGTCGCGTTCGGGCAAGAGGCAGAGTCAGCGCATCCGTTCGCGTGGCTATTCCCGCGGCTCGGGTTCGGAAAGATCGGCGCCCATGTTGCGCGTTTCCGTCAGATCAACCTTGACTATCCGACAGCGCATCACGATGCGCTCGAATTCGCCAATGGGAAGGTGGTGCTGGTGAACGCGCTGCGGCCAGGACAAGGCGCGACGGTACTACAGCTGCCCGCCTCCGCCGGTGTTTCCGGGCGTGTCGAGGAGAAAGTCCGTAGCGAGCTTATCCCCTGAGCGACTGCGACGCGGGCCGTTTGGTGACGGCCCGGTTATCTAATGCATCGCTGCGCCGCTGCGGGGCATCAGGGCTCCGGAATGCCGAATGACTTCGCCGGCCAGACGGTGCGCCGCCCCGGCTGCGACGACGGGGGTCGCTCCGGACAGCCGTGCCGCGAGATAGCCGGCGTTGAAACCATCACCGGCGGCTGTCGTATCAACCGGCACGACAAGCTGCGGGACGGGCACGTGCTCGTGGGCCTGTGCGGAGGCGACGACCGCACCGTTGGGCCCGTTCTTCACGACGATCTCCCCGATGCCGAACGCGCGCATCCGCTCCATGGTCGCTTCCGGGCTTGGGTCGCCCCACAACACCGCTTCGTCCTCATAGGTCGGCAGAGCAATATCCACACGCTTGAGTGCTTCCATGAACACTGAGCGCGTGCGCGCGACATCGCCCTTCCAACCGCGCGGGCGAAAGTTGCCGTCAAAGGCAACTTTGACGCCTCGCTGTCGTCCCAGTTCCAGGGCCGCGAGAAAGCGGCCGATGGCCAGGTTCGAATAGAGTGACAGCGTAATCCCGGAGAAATAAATCAATCGCGCGTTCACAAGCGCTTCGGCAATACGCCCCCAGTTTGGCAGCTCGAACAACTCGCGGGCCGGGGATATCTCACCCCAGGCATAAAATTGTCGTTCGCCGGATGACGCAGTGTCCACGAGTGCCAGCCTCGGCAGGCGGCCGGGCACACGGATCACGCAGTCGCAACGCACCCCTTCGGCAGCCGCGAGGGCAACGAGCCCGTCCGAATAGGCATCGTCCCCCATGGCTGTCGCATACCCGACCGGAATGCCAGCCCGTGCCAGATAGACCGCGGTGTTGAATGTATCGCCGTTGAAGCCGAGCCCAAACCGTCCGTCGCTGCCACGGCCGAGCTCGATTCCGACCTCGCCGACGCAGATCACAGGATTTTGCGCATTCACGGAGTGACCTCCAAAGCGGCTGTTGGCGCGCGGACCGCTATCGTTACCAAGCTTGCGCTCGATCCGAACCGTTGCGGGCGTGCGGTTGCCATGTCAAATGGCGGCCCCGGAGCGATCATAAATGGCGGCGCGCCCTCTCGATAAACGCATTAGAGAACTCATCACAGCCGCTTTAGGATCCTCCGACAAACGGTATTCCGGCACTGGGCAGACAGATATTCCAACCGGACCGTTGGGCGTCATTTGCGGCACTGGTGCTGCGTTGTTCTGGGCAGCTGGGCTGGCCGTCGCCCGCCAAGGCCTCGATGCCGGGCTCGCGCCGGTGGATCTCGTATTCCATCGCTGCGTCTGGGCTGGTCTCGCGTTCCTGCCCGTCGTGATTGCAAATCGAGCCGCCGACCTGCGGATCTTTGGGTGGGGACGCGGCGTTGTGCTGACCCTGTGCGGCGGGCCGATCCTTTCGGCCTTCAGCTACAGCGGCTTTCTGGGGGCCCCGCTGGGACATGGCGGCGTCATCCAGCCGTCCTGCGCGGCATTGGGCGGGCTGGCGCTTGCCACACTGGTGCTCAAGGAACCTCCTCTCGCGACACGCGTGGTCGGCGCGCTCGTCATTGTGGCGGGCCTTGGCGTCATTGGATTTGAAGCGCTGACGAATATCGGCACCCACGCGCTCCTCGGTGACCTCTCCTTTGCGACCGCCGGCTTTATGTTCGCCGTGTTCGGCATGCTGCTCAAGCTATGGCGCATCGCGCCCACGCGCGCGGTGATCGTCACCGGCGTGCTCTCTCTCGTTCTCATCCCGGTGCAATGGTTGATATTCGGGTTCGAGCGGATGATCGCGACCGGATTCTGGGAGAATCTGCTGCAAGTCGTGTTTCAGGGCTTCTTGTCCGGTGCGGCCTCGATCTTTCTGTTTACCCGCGCCGTCATTCTGCTCGGCGCGGCGCGCGCCGCGGTCTTTCCCACGCTGGTCCCGCCGTTCACACTGCTGATCGGTTACCTGGTGCTTGGGGTCGTCCCGACGCTGTTCCAGTTGTGCGGCCTCGTGTTGGTGTTGGCGGGCTTCCGCCTGACGCAGAAGGCCTGAGAACAGCATGCAACGGGGTTGGTACATCATTCTCGGCCCGGCAAAGACGGGTACGACCGTGGTCGCAAGGACGCTGCTGAACAGGGTGACGCCCGACGGCTTCAGCATGGAGCCGGTGTCGCGCCACGAGCTCGAGGCCTTGCGCGGGGCAAAGCGGATAGGCGTCAAGATCATCTTTGATACTTGGCGGGAACAACTCACCGACCTCACCGCTGTCTGCGCGGGGAATGAGCAAGCCGGCGTTCCGACGACGATCTGCCTGATCAGGGATCCACGCGACGAGCTCGTGAGTCGCTTGCATTATTTCGCGTACAGTTTCTTCGCCACGCGTCCCACGACAGAAGAACAACGCGCATCCTGGGTCAGGATCTTCCAGAAAAAAGAAGCAGACCCTGGTGGCGTGAGCTTGCTCGACATGGAGGAGGAGTTGTGGCGCACATTCGGGGAGGGTTTCCGGCCGCCGCCGGAACTGCATCGATCCTATCAACAGTTTGTTGAGGGTCTTCGTGCGATCCCCGCCAACAAATGTCACCTGCTACATTATGAAGACTTCATCGAGCGCCGTATACCACCAGACTTGAACAGATTTCTGTTAGGACCGCAGCTGGTCCACCCGCTCGAGCAACGGGTCCATCGCAGCGGTTCGAAAGGCGCGTGGCATCGCTTCTTCACCGACCACGATACCGAATTTTACAATCGATATTTCGAGCAATATCTGACTACATTCGATTATCCATTGGTGCGCAATGTCGAGATCGGGCCGCCGGTTTCCAGTCATACCGGGAGTGCGTATGTGGCAAGGCTGATCGACGAGGCGCGCGCGTCGTACACGCAAGCCTCAGGGCAGAAATCGCCGATGAGCTGATCCTCGTCTGGCCGTCTACATCCCTGGCGGGATCTGCACCGGAGCGGGTCGCTCCACAACGCGCGGCGCAAAGGTGCGGGGCGGCCAGGCCAGGGCCGCGAACGGGACCGAGTCGAGGGAGAGCAGGGGGCTGTAGAACGGATCCTCAATCAGCACATGCAGCCAGCGCGCGCGCAAAATGCGCAGCTCCCGCTCAAAGCGGGCGGCGCGGTCAGTGCCGCGGTCCTGACCGCGGCTTGCCGACTCCAGATGCAGGAGCTGCGCATGCGGCGTGAACACGATGCGCTTGCCCAACACACGCAACTTCAGGCAGTAATCGACGTCGTTGAAGTTGATCGGAAAGTTGATCTCGTCAAACCCGTCGACCTGCTCGTAGTCGGCACGCCGAGTCAACAGGCATGCCGCCGTCACCGCGCTGCATTCGTGCGCGATCCGCAAGAGATCGGTGTAGCCGGGATCATCGCGCAGCCGGTCCTTGAAAGCATGGCTTGCGGCCAAACTGGAGCCAAGCACCACGCCTCCGTGCTGAACGACGCCGCTCGGCCAAGCCAAAAGAGCGCCGACCGCGCCGACGTCCGGCTCTGCGCATCGGCTCAGCATCTCATCGAGCCAAATCTCGTTGATGGCTTCGATGTCGTTGTTGAGCAAACAAACAAATTCGCCACAGGCGGAGCGCACCGCGATGTTGTTGAGGCGCGCGAAATTGAAGGGGCCGGGTACGCGCAAGACACGCGTCGAGCGGCTATCGATCGCCGCGAGAAAGTCGAGCATTCCGGGCTCGGACGAATCATTGTCGACGACGATGATCTCCGTTTCGCCCCGTGAGCAGGCGGGGGCGATCGTTTGCAGGCATCGGCGCAACAATTCGAGTCGATTCCGGGTTGGGATGATGATGGAAACGGACGGCCGTTCGATTTGCCGGGAGACCCATGCAGCCGGAAACGTTTCGCCTGTCGAGGCCCGGACCCGCGCGGCGATGCCGCGTGCGTTGAGGTGCTCGGTCGCGGCTTGCGCCAGTGCGCTTGCGGAACTTGTGGGATCCAGGCTCGGCAATATGCCAAGGGCGCCGGGAACATGGACCACGAATCCCGCTGCCTCCGGTCCATCGGCAATCGCATTGAAGACTCTGAACGGATTGGTCGCGGCTGCGGCCAAGGCGCGCTCCACCCCGCTTCGGCGCGCGGCAAACAGGTAAGCGCCATACCCTTGCTCGAGCATGCGCTCATAGTCGAAGGCTGGGACTGCAAGCAGCCAATTATGGTCCTGATCGCCACGCAACAACAAGTCTGCGTAAACCAACGAGGCTTGCTCGCGCTGCGCAAACGCGGCGACCAGTGTGGCGATCGCACCCGGATGGAACGTCATTCC
>Ga0306920_100007019_pt1 | contig 14786 bp, 12 predicted proteins | sample flu12Cox44000170_FD_204666 | JGI IMG/M metagenome (GOLD analysis project Ga0306920, IMG submission 204666) | Lab enrichment of tropical soil microbial communities from Luquillo Experimental Forest, Puerto Rico - flux4day.12C.oxic.44.000.170 (v2)... | ecosystem: Environmental > Terrestrial >... | reverse complement strand
TACGCCGGCCCGGCACGCCCGCTCGTGCGGGCGTGGAAGGAGCGCGGGGTCCGCCGCGTCGCCGCCCTCGCCGCGGAGCTCGTCGCCGCCCACGTCGAGCAGCCGCCGGCAGACGTCATCACCTATATCCCGCCCGACGCGGACCGACAGCTCCGCCGAGCGACCCACCCGGCCGAAGCGCTGGCCGGTTGTCTCGCGGAGCGCTGGAGCCTTCCCTGCGAGCCCCTGCTCGCGCGCTCACACGGCGCGCCACGGCAGGCCGGGCTGCAGCTCGGAGCGCGCCGGCGCAACGTCCGCGGCCTCTTCACCGCGACAACGCACGCCGTGCCCGCCGGGGTGGTGCTCGTCGACGACGTCTACACGACGGGCTCGACCGCGTCCGCTGCGGCGCAAGCTCTCCGTGCGGGTAACGCGCAGTCCGTCTACGTAGTGACGTTCGCTCGCGCCCTGCGCTGATCCATTACGCTGGGTTCGGCGGATTCGACACCTCCAAGGAGGCGATTCATGCGACTTCAGGTGAAGGGCAAGAACGTGGAGGTCACACCGTCGATTCGGGAGTACGCCGAGCGAAAGATGGCGAAGCTCGGCAAGCAGCTCGCCGAGCAGACGCAGGTCGAGGTGGAGCTCTCCGAGGAGCGGAACCCGTCGATCGCCGACAACCAGGTCGCGGAGGCGACGATCTTCGCCAAGGGCCCGACGTTGCGCGCGCGCGAGTCGAGCCGTGACATGAGGGCGTCGATCGACCTGCTCGTCGACAAGCTGGAGCGGCAGGTCAAGAAGTACCGCGAGCAGCGGAGGGTCGAGCCGCGCCGCCACTCGTCCTCGAACGGCGAAACGCCGGCCTGAGCGCGGCGTGAGCCTCTTCCGGCGGCGGAAGCCGCTGCACGTGCGCCTCGCGGAGGAGGGCGGCATGGTCCTCGACGCGCCCCAGGGCCTGCCCGCGGAACCGCCGGGTTGGGACGGGGAGCCGCGCGGCGAGCCGGGCATCCACGGGGTGCCGCGGCCGCGGCGCTGGGATGCGGTCTCCGCCGCCGACCTGTCCGACCTGCCCGATCCGGGCGGCGACGCGGTCGAGTTCGTGGCGCTGCCGGACGGCACCGTGCTCAGCAGCGCGGAGGCGTCCGACGAGGCCCTGGCGCGCCTCGCAGCGGCCGTGGAGGAGCAGCTGCCGGCTCCGTACCGGGCCGAGGCGGTGCGCCGCGACGCGGGGCGGTGGGCCGTCGCGGGCCGCCGGATCCGGATCGCCGAGGTGGCCGGGCTGGACGGCGACGAGGCGGAGCTGACGGCCGTCGACGGCGCCCGGACGCTGCATGTCGACGGCCGCCCGGACTTCGGCAGCGCGCCCGAGCTGGAGCGGGTCGGGGAGGCAGAGGGCCGAGACTACGTCGTTCGTGCGCGGCGGCTCGACGGCCGCGTCTGGGAGGTCGAGGCGACCGCCCTGTAGGGATCCTGCAGAAGGCCGCCCGCTACCCTGTTTCCGATGGCCGACTCCTTCGAGAGCTTCCTCCGTTTCGGGGAGGGGAGAAGGCGCAAGCGGATCGCCCAGCAGGCGGCGTACATCGGCACGCTCGAGGACGACTTCCGCGCGCTGAGCGACGCCGACCTGCGCGCGAAGACGGCCGACTTCAAGCAGCGGCTCGAGAACGGCGAGTCGCTCGAGGAGCTGCTCTTCGAAGCGTTCGCCGCGGTGCGCGAGGCGCGTGTGCGCGAGTCGGACCAGCGCATCTTCGACGTGCAGCTGATGGGCGGCATCGTCCTGCACGAGGGCGACATCGCCGAGATGAAGACCGGCGAAGGCAAGACGTTCGTCGCGAGCCTGCCGTTGTACCTCAACGCGCTCACCGGCAAGGGAGTCCACCTCGTCACCGTCAACGACTACCTCGCCCAGCGCGACGCCGAGTGGAACCGGGGCGTGTTCGACCGCCTCGGGATGACGGTGTCCTCGATCGAGAACATGATGCCGTTCGACGAGCGCAAGGCCGCGTACGACGCGGACGTCACCTACGGGACGAACTCCGAGTTCGGCTTCGACTACCTGCGCGACAACATGGCGATCTCCCTCGAGGGGGTCGTGCAGCGCGGCCACCACTACGCGATCGTGGACGAGGTCGACTCGATCCTGATCGACGAGGCGCGCACACCGCTGATCATCTCCGGCGAACCGACGACCGCTGCGAAGACGTACTACGACTTCGCGCGCATCGTGCGCGGCCTGAGCGGCGTGCAGCAGAAGAACGTGAAGGTGGAGGACGAGGTGCTCGCGCAGGAGCACGACTTCCTCTTCGACGAGAAGCACAAGACGGTCGCGCCGACCGAGCAGGGGATCGAGAAGGTCGAGCGCGCCGCCGGGATCGACAACCTCTACCACCCGGGCAACGTGCAGCTCGTCAACCACCTGATCCAGGCGCTCAAGGCCGAGGCGCTCTACAAGCGCGACGTCGACTACGTGATCCAGGACGGCGAGGTGAAGATCGTCGACGAGTTCACCGGCCGCATCATGGAGGGGCGCCGCTGGAGCGAGGGCCTGCACCAGGCGGTCGAGGCCAAGGAGGACGTGCAGATCCAGGAGGAGCACCAGACCCTCGCCACGATCACGCTGCAGAACTACTTCCGCCTCTACACCGCCGAGAAGCCCGACGGGTCGCGCGGGAAGCTCGCCGGCATGACCGGCACCGCGAAGACCGAGGAGAAGGAGTTCGTCGAGATCTACGGGCTCGAGGTGATCGAGATCCCGACCAACGTCGCCGTGCAGCGCGGCGACAAGAACGACCTGATCTTCAAGACCGCGCAGGCGAAGTTCAACGCCGTCGTCGAGGACGTCAAGGAGCGCAGCACGAAGGGGCAGCCGGTACTCGTCGGCACGATCGCCGTCGAGACGTCCGAGTACCTGAGCGAGCTGCTGAAGCGGCAGGGCGTCCCGCACACCGTCCTGAACGCGAAGGAGCACGCGCGCGAAGCGGAGATCATCAAGGACGCGGGCCAGGTCGGCGCGGTGACGATCGCGACGAACATGGCGGGCCGCGGCGTCGACATCAAGATCGACGACACCGTGCGCGAGCTCGGCGGCCTGTACGTGCTCGGGACGGAGCGGCACGAGGCCCGTCGCATCGACAACCAGCTGCGCGGCCGCTCGGGCCGCCAGGGCGACCCCGGCGAGACGCGCTTCTACCTCTCCGGCCAGGACGAGCTCGTGCGCCTGTTCGCCGGCGACCGCATCCACAACATCATGGAGCGCTTCAAGCTCCCGGACGACCAGCCGATGGAGGCCGGCATCCTCTCGCGGCAGATCGAGAACGCGCAGAAGAAGGTCGAGGAGCAGAACTTCGTCGCGCGCAAGAACGTCCTCAAGTACGACGACGTCATGAACACGCAGCGTCAGGTCATCTACGAGCAGCGCCGCCGCGTGCTCGAGGGAGCCGACCTGTCGGAGGAGCTGCGCGAGGAGTGGCTGCCCGAGGTGATCTCGAACGTCGTCGCCTCGTACACGTACGACGCGGTGCAGGAGGAATGGGACCTCGACGGCCTGGTCGCCGGCATGGACGCGCTCTACGGCACCGGCGTGTCCGCCGACGAGCTGCGCGGGCTCGACCGCGAGTCGATGATCCAGGAGTTCCTCGAAGACGCGGGCGAGGCGTACGCCGAGCGCGAGGCCGACCTCGACAAGATCCAGGAAGGCCTGATGCGGGACCTCGAGCGGTACATCGTGCTGCAGGTGGTCGACGTCCGCTGGCGCGAGCACCTCGAGAACATGGACTACATGCGCGAGGGGATCCATCTCCGGGGGATGGCGCAGAAGGACCCGCTCGTCGAGTACCGCAACGAGGGGCACACGATGTTCCTCGACCTGAACCGCGGCATCCGCGAAGAGGTCGTCGCGCTGCTCTTCCACGCCGAGGTCGAGCCGACCGAGGCGCCGGAGCTGCAGCCGGCGGGCGCGAACGGCAGCGGCAACGGCTCGTTGAGCTACGAGCACACGTCGCTCGCGGGCGCCGACGCGATGGCGGCGGCGGGCGCCGGCACCGCGACCGCCGGCGGGATGGTGACGTCCGGCGGCGGGGTCTCCACGCCGCGCCCGGTCGTCAAGAGCGAGCTCGAGACGATCGGCCGCAACGACCCCTGCTGGTGCGGCTCCGGCAAGAAGTACAAGAAGTGCCACGGCGCTTGACGCGCCTGACGCCGCCCGACCCGCCGCTCGCCGACGACGCCATCCGCCTCGAGCCGTTGGCGCAGCGCGACGTCGACGATGCGCTGGAGATGGTGCGGGACGACGACGTCAAACGGTTCACGTACATGCCGGTCGACGCCGACGCGTCGGTCATCGCCGGCTGGATCGCCCGTTACGAGCAGAGCTGGGCCGACGGCTCCCGCGCCGGCTTCTCGATCCGGGACGCGGCCGACGGGCGCTTTCTCGGGTTCGCCGCGATCGTCCGGCTCGACCTGGCCCAGCGTCAGGGGGAGCTCGGCTACATGCTGACCCCGGCCGCCCGCGGCCGTGGCGCCTCGATCCGCGCGGTCGAGCTCCTGACCCGCTGGAGCTTCGACGGGCTCGGCCTGCAGCGGCTCGAGCTCCGGATCGACGTCGCCAACGCGGCCTCCGCCCGGGTTGCGGAGCGGGCGGGCTACCGCCTGGAGGGTGTCCTGCGCTCCCTCGCCTTCAAGGACGGGCTCCGCACCGATACGGGTGTCTGGTCCCGACTCCCGGGCGATAGTTAGGCTCTTACCGTGAGCGCGGCTGAACGCCGTCTGCTCGCCCGGGAAACGGCGATCTCGTTCGCCCTGGCGACGTCGCTCGCCGCCGTGCTCCTCTGGGCGACACCACCTGGCATCGACTGGGCCGCCCACGCCTACCAGAGGACGTTCCTGATCGAGCACGGCTTCACGATCTGGAACAACTTCTGGTACGCGGGCCGCTACTCGTTCGTCACCTACAGCCTCATCTACTACCCGCTGGCGGCGCTGTTCGGGATCCGTGTGCTCGCGCTCGCGTCGATCGCCACCGCGGCGGCTGCGTTCACGCTCGTCGTCGTCCGCCAGTGGGGACCGCGCGCCCGGCTGTCGAGCCGCACCTTTGCGGTCCTCTGGGTCGGGATCGTCGGCTCTGCGGCGTTCCCGTTCGCGCTCGCCGTGTCCTTCGCGCTGCTGTCGCTGTGGGCCCTGCAGGAGGGGCGCCGTGGCCGCTTCGCGGTCGGCGCCGTCCTGACGCTCGCCGCGAGCCCGCTCGCCTTCATCCTGCTCGCGATCGCGGGCGCGGGCGCGCTGCTGTCGCGACGCAGCCTGCGCAACGTCGGGACGCCGGTCGCGGCGGTGGTGCTGGCGGCGGCCGGCGAGCTGCTCCTGATCCGGCTCTTCGGCGGGGTCGGCTGCTTCCCGTTCCACCTCCAGCAGCTGCTGCCGGCGCTGATCTTCGTCGGCCTGGGGCTCGCGGTGACGTGGGGCGTGACGGCCGCGCGGCCGCTGCGCGGGTTCTTCGCCATCTACCTCGTTGTGGTCGTCGCGGCCTATGTGATCCCGTCGGGGGTCGGCTCGAACATCGACCGCGTCCGCTACGTGGCGCTCCCGCTCGCGCTGATCTGCTGCACGCTGCGGCAGTGGCGCCCACTGTGGCTGGTCGTGCCCACCCTCGCGCTCGCCGGGGTCTGGAACGCGACGCCGATCGCCGACACACTGATGAAGTCGACGACCGACCCGGAGATCGCGCATGCATACTGGGCGCCCGCGATCCAGTACCTGCACCGGAACCTGAGCCCGTCCTACCGCGTCGAGGCGGTCGACACCGAGGAGCACTGGCCTGCGCTGTACCTGCCGGAAGCGGGGATCCCGATCGTGCGCGGGTGGTACCGGCAGTCCGACTTCCCGCAGAACGAGCTCCTCTACGACCAGCACCTGACGGCGGCGAGCTACGACCAGTGGCTCCGCTCGCTCGGCGTTCGCTACGTCGTCATCTCGGACGCCGCGCCGGACTACAGCTCGCAGCTCGAGGCGCAGCTGATCCGCAGCGGGCGCTCCGGGCTCGTGCGCGTGTTCACGGCGCCGCACGTGGCCGTCTACCAGCTGCCCCACGCGACGCCGATCGTCACCGGGCCCGCCGACGCGAGCATCGACTGGCTGTACCCGACGCGCGCGGTGATCGAGGTCGGCGCGCCGGGCACGTATCGCGTCGCCCTGCGCTGGTCGCCGTACTGGCACACGCACGCGGGCTGCATCGCGCAGGGGAAGGACGGGATGGTGCGACTGCACGCGACCCACGACGGCCTCGTCGACCTGACGTTCACGCTAAGCGTGCATCGCGGCCTCGACGCGCTCGCGGGCATCAAGCCCGACGGCTCCTGCGGCTAGCTCTAGCTACGATCCCGCCCATGGCCGACGGCGACGCATCGCTCTCCGAGCAGCTCGAGGAGCTCGGGGCCCAGCTCGACTGGGTCCGTGGGTACCTTTGACCCGGATGCGCTCGAACACCGCCTCGGCGGGCTCGAAGCCGAGCTGAGCGCGCCCGGCTTCTGGGACGACCAGGCCAACGCCGCGAAGGTCTCTGCCGAGCATGCGCGCGTCTCGCGCCGGCTCGAGGGCTACCGCACGCTGCAGCGCGAGTACGAGGACGCGCGCGAGCTCGCGTCGATGGACGGCGGCGAGATGGAGGATGAGATCGCGGCGTCGCTCACGCCGCTGCGCGCGGAGCTTGCGCGCCTGCAGGAGGAAGCGCTGTTCAACGGCGAGTACGACGGCGGCGACGCGGTCGTGACCCTCCAGTCCGGCACCGGCGGCACCGACGCGCAGGACTGGACCGAGATGCTCTTGCGCATGTACGAGCGTTGGGCCGCGAACCGCGGCTACCGGGTCGAGCTGCTCGAGGCGAGCCCGGGGGAGGAGGCGGGCCTCAAGTCCGCGACGTTCACCGTCCAGGGCGGGAACGCGTACGGGACACTGAAGGCCGAGCGCGGCAAGCACCGGCTCGTGCGGCTGAGCCCGTTCGACCAGGCGCACCGGCGCCACACGGCGTTCGCGACCGTGATCGCCGCGCCGCTGCTGCCCGACGACACCGACGTCGAGATCGACGACGGCGACCTGAAGATCGACACGTACCGCGCGCAGGGCGCGGGCGGACAGCACGTGAACAAGACCGACAGCGCGGTGCGCATCACGCACCTGCCGACCGGGATCGTCGTCGCGATCCAGAACGAGCGCTCCCAGTCCGCGAACAAGCAGACGGCGATGCGGGTGTTAAGGGCCCGGCTCGTCGAGCGCGCCGAGGAGGAGCGAGAGGCCCTGCTGGCGAAGGAGCGTGGAGGAGCTGCGGACACCGGCTTCGGAGGCGAGTCGATCCGGTCCTACGTCCTCCAGCCCTACCAGCAGGTCAAGGACACCCGCACCGGCCATGAGACAGGAAACACACAGGCCGTCCTGGACGGCGAGCTGGATCCCTTCATCCGTGAGTACCTGCTCTGGAAAGCGCGGCGAGGAGATGTCTAACTGGTGAGCTACAATCGGGCGCACCGTTGCACCGGAGCGGGCCGCACTTGCGGCTCCCAGGGAACCCGTGCTGGAGCCTGAGCTGACAACCACACACACGGCAGCCGTTGCCGTCGAGGACGCCGTCGCGCCTGCGCCGCGCCCCTCCGCGGCGTCGATGATCGTCTTCGAGTCCGTGACGAAGGTCTACGAGCCGGACGTGATGGCGCTGCGCGACGTGACGTTCCACATCGACAAGGGCGAGTTCGTGTTCGTCGTCGGCGCGTCGGGCTCGGGCAAGTCGACGCTCGTGCGGCTGCTGCTGAAGGAGCTCGAGCCGACGAACGGCAAGATCGTCGTCGGCGGCCGCGACCTGTCTCGTCTCAAGCGCAACAAGGTGCCGATGCTCCGGCGCAACATCGGCTGCGTGTTCCAGGACTTCAAGCTGCTCCCGAACCGCACCGCGGCGGAGAACGTCGCGTACGCGCTGAAGGTGCACGGCGAGAGCAACTCCAACATCCGGCGCAAGGTGCCCGAGGTGCTCGCGATGGTCGGCCTCTCGCACAAGATGGGGTCGCTGCCGAACGAGCTGTCGGGCGGCGAGCAGCAGCGCGTGTCGATTGCGCGCGCGTTCGTCAACCATCCGCCGCTCCTCGTCTGCGACGAGCCGACGGGCAACCTCGACCCCGACACGTCGGTCGGGATCATGCAGCTGCTCTACCGGATCAACCGCGCGGGCACCACCATCCTGATGGTCACGCACGACCGCGAGATGGTCGACAAGATGCGCAAGCGCGTGATCCAGCTGGAAGACGGCCGGCTCGCGCGCGACGAGCGCCGGGGCGGCTACGAATGAGCGCACGCGCGAAGCTCCTGTTCTCGGAAGCGTGGCGCTCGCTCGGCGCGAACGCGTCGACGACGGTCGCGGCGACGCTGACCGTGCTGATCGGCATGTTCCTGCTCGGGCTCTTCATCGCGCTCGGCACGTGGACGCTCTCGTGGTCGAACCACGTGAAGGACGAGCTGCTCGTGAAGGTCTACTTCAAGCAGGACGCGACGAAGGTGGAAGAGAGCGCGCTCGTGCGGCAGCTGAACCAGAACCCGCTCGTGAAGCCCGGCGGCGTCAAGTACGTGTCGAAGGCCGAGGGCTTCGCGTACATGAAGAAGCACTTCCCGACGCTCGCGAACAACGTCCCGTCGAACCCGCTCGGCGATCGCATCGACGTGACGCCCGTCAAGGCGGAGCAGGTCGACGCGCTCTACCGGAGCATCAGCACGCCGAAGCGACCGGGCGTCGACTCGATCACCGACGGCAAGCAGATATCCCACCGCATCCTGCGCGTCGCGCACGCGATCGAGATCGTGTTCACGATCGCGACGCTGATCCTGATCGCCGCGTCGGTGCTACTCATCTCGAACACGATCCGACTGTCGATCTTCTCGCGACGACGTGAGATCGAGGTGATGAAGCTCGTCGGCGCGACGAACTGGTTCGTGCGCGGCCCGTTCATGCTCGAGGGGCTGTTCACCGGGGTGATCGGAGCGCTGCTCGCGATCTTCTTCCTGATCCTCGGCAAGGCGATCGCGCTGCCGGCGATCCTGCCGCATCTCTCGACCGACCCGACCGTGCACGCGTGGCCGTTCCCGCTCGTCGCGCTGATCCTCCTCGGCATGGGCCTCGGGCTCGGCGCGCTCGGCTCCGGCGTCACCATTCGCCGGTTCCTCCAGGTCTGACCTGAGCGTCGTCGTCGAGGTCAGCCGGCGCGGCAAGCTGCTCTCCGGCGAGCCGTACTTCACGCCCGGCGTGCCGATCGTGCTCGACGCGAAGGGTGCGGGCGACCTCGCACCCGGCGACCTCGCCGTGGTGCGCCCGGGACGCGGGCGCGCGAAGGTGGAGCGGAGCCTCGGGCCGGCCGACCACATCGAGAACGTGCTCGAGGCGCTCCTCGTCGAGAAGGGCGCGCGTCAGCCGTTCGAGCCGCATCTCCCTCCCGAGCCGGACGCAACGGGCCGCGTGGACGTGCGCGACCTCCTGACCTACACGGTCGACCCGGACACGGCGAAGGACTTCGACGACGCGCTCTCCTTCCGGCGCGAGGGAGACGGCATTCGCTCTTGGGTGCACATCGCCGACGTCTCGTACTTCGTCGGCGCCGGCACGCCGCTCGACCTCGGCGCCGAACGGCGCGGCTTCTCGACGTACGTTCCGGGAGCCGTGGCGCCGATGCTGCCGCACGAGCTCGCCGACGACCTCTGCTCGCTGCGGCCGCACCAGGACCGGCTCTGCGTCACGGTCGAGATCGGGCCGGGGGAGGAGCCGCGCTTCTACCGCTCGGTGATCCGCTCCGACGCGCGGCTGACGTACGGCCAGGCGCAGCGGCGCGAGGCGCCACCCGAGATCCTCGAGGCGCTGGCGCTGAACGACCTCGTCGCCCAGGAGCTGCGCGAGAAGCGGTTCGCACGCGGCGCGTTGCAGGTGCAGACGCCGGAGGTCGTCTTCCGCTTCGACGGCGCGGGCGGTGTCGCCGACGCGTGGCTCGAGGGCGAGCCGCACGCGCACATGCTCGTCGAGGAGCTGATGATCGTCGCGAACGAGGCGGTCGCCGGGCTGCTCGCGTCGCGGCGCCGCGAGGCGCTGTACCGGGTGCACGAACGGCCCGACCCGCACGGCATCGAGCTGCTCGTCGCGAAGCTGGCCGACCTCGGCGTGCCGACGCCGCCGGTGCCGGAGCCGCTGCTGCCGGCGGACGCCGCGGCCGTGGCGGGCGCGATCTCGCAGGGTGTCTCCGAGTACACCGGACAGTCGGGCCGCGGCCGCGAGGCGTTCCCGGCGCTGGTGCTGCGCGCGCTCAAGCAGGCGCGCTACGACCCGAGGAACCTCGGCCACTCGGGGCTGGCGAGCCATGCGTACTGCCACTTCACGTCGCCGATCCGGCGCTATCCGGACCTCGTCGTGCACCGGGCGCTGCTGCGGGAGCTGGGGGTGGCCGACGACCCGCTGCCCGAGGGCCTGGAGCACGCGGCGGAGCACCTCTCCGAGCGCGAGCGCGAGGCGGCGCAGGTGGAGTACCTCGCCGACGAGCTGTGCCTCGCCTGGCTGCTCGAGCGCAGGCTCTTCGAGCGCGGGTGGGAGGAGCCGTGGGAGGGGGAGATCATCGGCCTGATCGGCTCCGGCCTGTTCGCCCGCTTCGGGGACGTGTTCGAGGGGTTCCTGCCGGCGCGGAAGCTCCACGGCGAGTTCTTCGAGCTGAACAAGCTCGGCACGGCGCTCGCCGGCCGGACGACCGGCCGGAAGTACCGCCTCGGCGACGCGATCAAGGTGCGCGTCGACTCGATCGCCCGCAACGAGGGCAAGGTCGAGCTGGCGCTGGCGTAACCTGATGCGATGGCAGAGAAGCTGATCGCGGAGAATCGCCGCGCCCGCTACGACTACGAGCTGCTCGACCGCTACGAGGCGGGCGTTCAGCTGACCGGCACCGAGGTCAAGTCGCTGCGCCAGGGGCGCGCGACCCTCGCGCAGTCGTACGCCGAGGTGCGCGACGGCGAGGCGTGGCTGGTCGGCGCCGAGATCGCCGTCTACGATCAGGGAAACCGGGCCAATCACGAGCCGACCAGGGCACGGAAGCTCCTGCTGCACCGGCGGGAGATCGACCGGCTCTACGGGACGATCCGCGAGAAAGGACTGACCCTTGTGCCAACGCGGCTCTATTTCAAGGACGGCAGAGTCAAGGTTGAATTGGCCGTGGCCCGGGGCAAAGAGCAGCGTGACAAACGGCGCGACCTCGTGGAACGGGATGCCAAGCGGCAGATGGAGCGCGCCCTGAAAGCTCGGCGGTAAGGGGGAAGTCATGAAACGGAGGCTGGCGGCGGCGGCGGCAGCAGTGGCGGTGGCGGCCCTCGCGGGCGCCGCGTCGGCGAGCTCGGCGCCGCCCGGGCCGGACGCGGCGAAGATGACCCTCCAGGCGACCGACTTCCCGGGGTCGCACGCCTCGGGCACGCGGCTCGAGGGCAGCGGCGGCATCGTCGGCGGCTTCGAGAACGTGATCCGCCTCGCGTCGCCGTTCGGCAAGTCCCAGTACCGCGTGTTCGACAGCATCGCGATGGTCGCCGCGGACGTCCCGGCGGGCATCGCGGTCTACCACCAGTTCGGGCGGCAGTTCTCGTCGAAGGCGAACCGCCTGGAGCTGATCGCGTCGCTGCTCAGCCAGGCGGGGCTCACGATCGACCCCGAGAAAGTCTCGATGCTCACGCCGCGCGCGCTGGGCATCGACGACTCGTCGATGGAGATCGGCTTCGTCGTCAAGGTCGGCAAGCAGCGGCTGAACGTCTCCATCACCCTCGTGCGGCTGGACCGGGTGGTCGACGCCGACCTCGCCCTCGGCACCGGCAACACGGTCGAGCTCGCCGACGGGCAGGCTGTCGTGCACCTGGCCGCCTCGCACATCGCGGCCGGCCTCGTGCCCGCCGGGCTCGAGACGCCGGAGATCACCGGCGCCGTCGCGGTCGGGGAGGTGCTGACCGTCTCCACGGGCACGTGGAGCGGGGCGGCGACCACCTTCACGTACCAGTGGCAGCGCTGTGATGCCGCCGGAGCGGGGTGCGTGGACGTGGCGGGCGCGACGGGCGTCACCTACCGCCTCACCGCGGCGGACGCCCACTCGACGCTGCGGGCGAACGTCACGGCCGCCGGCCGGTTCGGCCACGGCACCGCACCCAGCGCGCTGAGCGCGGTCGTGCCCTGAGCAGGCTAAAATGGCGTCACGACATACGGGGGCGCCATGGTTTCGACGTGGTCGGTTCTCCGGTTGAGCTGCAAGCCGAGGTCCCCGGTCGGCCTCGTAAATCCACCGGGAACAACGCAAGTGCGGAAAACAACCTCGCACTCGCTGCCTAGTCTGAACAACTAGTCAGCGTGTCGCCCTAGGAAGGCCCGCGGCCTTGGGCGGCATCAACTAGCGGGCTCGGCTGCCGAAGGAGAGCCACTCGCCGGAGGCGCGACATCGCAGGAGGGCTAGTCCGTCGGTAGGTCGGCCGCGTACCGGCCGGCGGGTGAATCGCAAGCGCGGCCTATGCTTGTAGACGCTCTTCCCGGTGCGATCGCGGACGCGGGTTCGATTCCCGCCGCCTCCATGCAGGGCTTTTCCAACCCAGGTGACACCCATTCAGCGAGTAATCGAGCCCGCCCAACTTCGGTCGGTTAGGTCGCAGGGATCCCCAAGGGATCACTTGGCGGAGCAGCTCCGTCACTGGAACGCGTCGGGGGATACTAAGGGCTAGCGGCGGTGCGGAACCGCTTGTGAAGGAGGTCGCGCGCGGACAGTCGTTTGGACGTCTGGCGATTCGGCCCGGCGACCAGCCCGTACACGGGAGCTCGCAGACCGAACCGTCCCCGTCAGCTGTCAGCTACAGGCCCGACTGGACGGCACGCAGACGCATCGCAAGCTCCTTCAGGAGTGCCAGGGCGATCGCCGGCTCGGTGCGGAGCACCTTCAGGAACCGGGGTTGCGGGACGGCTAGGCAGGTGACGGGCCCCTCGGCTACCACCGTCGCCGACCGGGGGCCACCGTCGAGCAATGCCATTTCCCCGAAGACACTGCCGAGGCCGAGGGTGAAGTTCGGGAGTCCGCGCCGCCGGACCGAGACGGCGCCGTCAAGAACGATGTAGAGCGTGCCGTCCGTGTCGCCGGCGCGGACGATTGCCGTCTTGTCGTAGAAGCGTCGGAGCACGCCGGCGGCTGCGACCTTGTTGAGCTGGCGACGGCTGAGCCCCGCGAGCAAAGGGACGTCGGCGAGGACGTTCGCCCAGCCGCGGGCGTCTCCGATGTGCCCATTGGCTTTCGATGCTCGACTCATGCAGACCTCCAATCGCTACGCCCGACCGGGTGCGACCGTCTCACCCTCAGGCCAACCCGTCAACACGGACGACCACACCGTGGGCATGTGCTCCCGCGCTGGCCTAAGAGGCAGTCGGCCGGAGCCCCGACGTCGTCAACGCCTTTTCCGCCGCCTCCGGGTGGTCGCCGCAGCGCTGGTTCACCGCGAACTGGCCGCCTCAAGGGCCTGCGCGGTGGGCAGCAAGTCGCAGGCGTTCTCGGGTGGCGATGAGGCCGACGGAACGCTTTGTGCTGCTTGACAGCAGGCCTGACCCGGCATAGCTTCGCACCGGTCGCAGCGTGTCCTCGGGCTTGGGGTGGTCCGGTCCGTCGGTGCGCAGGTTGGAGGTGTCCGTGGTGCAGGCTCGCCTCGGGATTGTTGTCCTCGTCCTGGTTGGTCTGATTGCGGCCGGGCGCACGACGGATAATCAGGCTCGCGCGACCGTGCAGGCGGCGGAGTTCACGCTCGAGCCAGATCTCGGCGTTCTGGATGGTTTCGGGGGCTTCGGTGCGCAGCTCAACCAGAACCTGTACGCGGACATCAGCGGCCCGCCCCCGGGTTTGCCGAATCTCGAAGCGAAGGTGTTGGCTCTTCAGCCGCAGTTCGTGCGGGTCTTCTTCAACACGACTGCGTGGACGAATGCGGATCGAATGGACTCCTTCGTCAGGACAGTCCAGCTGGCGCAGCGTGCGGGCGCCCAGATCAACGTCACCTGGCAGGGGAGCAGCTTCGCGTTCGCGATGGCAAACATGCCGAGGTTCGCGGACGTGCTCGCCGGACTGCTGCAGGCAGGGGTCGCGTCCGTCTGGGTGACGCTCTTCAACGAGCCGAACTCAACACGTCTGACGCTCGGCCAGTACGAGCAGGTGTACAGGTCGCTCGATGCGGCCCTGCGAGCGCGGGGCGTACGAGACCGCGTTCATTTCATGGGCGGCGATCTTGTCGGGACGCCGAGCCCGCTCGGGCAAACGCAGGTCGATTGGTTCACGTACATGGCAAGCCACATGGGTGACCTCCTCGATGCGTGGTCGATCCACGTGTACTGGGACTTCTGGAATGCACCCAAGATCGAGCAACGCCTCGGTGATGTGGCGGCCGTCTTCAACGCGCTCCCCGCCGAGCAACGGCGGCCGCTCTATGTGACCGAGTTCGGCGTCCGCGGCCTGACGACGATCGAGGGCGAATCAAACCCACAGCCAGGCCTCGCGCCGGACGGGACGACGATGTCCGAGACGACCACCGCCGCGTTCCAGGATGCGTGGTTGATGCTACGCGCCGCGCAGCTCGGATTCTCCGGAGCCGCCCTTTGGGATCTCTACCCTGCGAAGTACGACGCCGGCACGCAGGACTATTCGGCAATCGGGCCTGCCGACAGGGGCTGGCCGCTGCGGCCCGCCTATCGCCTGCTGAAGCTGCTCACGGCGACGACAACACCGAGGGGCGGCAGGATCGTCGACGTGGTCGCC
>Ga0306920_100007016_pt1 | contig 14789 bp, 9 predicted proteins | sample flu12Cox44000170_FD_204666 | JGI IMG/M metagenome (GOLD analysis project Ga0306920, IMG submission 204666) | Lab enrichment of tropical soil microbial communities from Luquillo Experimental Forest, Puerto Rico - flux4day.12C.oxic.44.000.170 (v2)... | ecosystem: Environmental > Terrestrial >... | reverse complement strand
GATCAACGTGCCGATCACCTTTGGCTCCACTGGCGCCCTGGTGAGCGGGACGGCAACCTCACGTTCCAGGGATCCGGAGGCGCATTTGTTGGTAACAGGTCCGGTTTGCAGCCCAGCCAGGAGAGTGGCGCGATCACGATAACTTCGGACGTGAACTTTACTTTCCACGACGTGACATGCTCCGGCAACTGGGGCGGCATTAGCGCATGTTTTGTCGGCGACTGGCTCGTCAATGGCCAGATCGATCGCGTCACCGCTCCGAGCGTCGGGATCTGCTTTGCTTCGCTTTTATGAAGCAGGTGACGTTCAACGACTTTCACTGTACGGGCGCCGACGCAAACGGCGGTTCCGGCGTAGGTAACAAGGCGTGGTCCAACATCTATGACAACCCTGCGATGAACGACAACCATACGGGTGTCAATTTTAGCGATACGGATCTAGTGACGGTCACCAATAGCTCAGCTAGCAACTTCATTGCCGGGCCAGTGATTCACTCAGGGACTAACTTTCAGTTCAGTGGGAAAGTTTGGCCTGACAACCCCGGTCAGAACCCCACGTCGCCTGGGATCGGCATCTGGATCGCGGCCGGCGCCGTCGGGCATTCTCCTATTAACATCGCTATCGCCGGGGGCAAATTCATTAACAACGGGTCGGCGCAGAGGGGCTATGGGGTCTTCGCCACCTCGGCGACCGCGGATACCATTTCCGAGCTTACTTTGAAAAACGTCATCTTCAATAACAACGCCTCAGCCGGGATCGACAGCGACACACCGACAAATGTGTCCAAAGTCTTTATCGAAGGGAACCCTTGCGCTGGCATGAACCAGCCCACTTGCATCAGCAGCAACATTGTCCCCGAATTCCGGTAGCTCATGACGCGTTCTTCTAAGTAAAGGCCATCTCGTCATGGAAAGCGGCTTTTAGCGGCAGCCGGGCTGCAAGCGCGAGCGATGCCGCACCCCATAGGGACGAAGACGACGCACCGGTGTCGTCCCGGGTGGCCCGAAAGGCTCTCCATATTCAGTTAAAAATATCCTTGACCAAACGCCTATAAAGTGCTAGCCACATTATGAACAAATTCTGCATTTCGTCTATATCAACGGTTTATCGGGAAATGGCCAATAATGGCCAGTGATGAATGACGGGAGGATCGAATGGCAAAGAGTTTGCCAGGTGCCACGGTTCTGGCCTATCTTTTCCGGAAGCCCGTGGCCTTTGCAGTCTCGGTCTTAATATTTATTCATCCTGGACTGCGTTTGGCATATGCCACCAATGTCAACGTGTATACTTGCTACAGTGGTCCCACAAATAGTCCGGTCACCAGCGTAGACTCCAACACAATTTATACCGTTGCCAATGGACTGAACAATGCCGGCACGGTGGTAGGCCAGATCGAGCTTACTACTGGTCATAAGCAGGGTTACCTCTTCTTCGGAGGGGCGTGCTACCTATTTGATTATCCCAATGCGAGTGCCACTTCTCCCAATGCGATCAGGGACGACGGCGTTATCGTCGGATCCTGGGACGATTCAGCGGGGCGCCGCCATGGTTTTTTCTATAATGGGCAGTGGAACAGTTACGACGTCCCTGGGAGCACCGCTACCAGTATCGAAGGAATCGGAGGTGACACCGGTAACGTTCTAATAGGACAATTCGCAACGGCCAGCGAGACGTCTGGCTTTTATGTTGTCAACGGTCAAGCCTTCCGGGTAGTCTATCCAGGCGCGAAAACCACTAACCTCACAGCCATCACAAAAGACGACGTCCTCTTGGGAAACTACACAACTTCGGACGGCCGCACGCACGCCTTTTATGTGTTGCGGGGGGCGTTTCAGAGCTTCGACGCGCCAAATGCGCAGCACACTTTTGCCGCCAGTATAAACGATGCGCCGAGCTACGAGATTGTGGGGTTCTTGCAGGACCGCAGCAGTGGAGAATGGCGCGCCTTCACTCTTTTCAACGGGAAATTCAACATTTTTGACGCGCCCCAGCAGAATAGCTCCAATACCCTCGCCGAAGGGATCAACAATGAAAACACCATTGTAGGTCAGGTCACGCTGCCAGTCGTGGTCGGGCAGAGCACACGCCAGTTGGTCGAGGGGTGGGTGTTCGGACCCGGCGGCTGGCCAACTTCTAGCACCGGCGTAATTCCCGACGTACTTCCCGGCAAATGGCTTTGGCAGAGCAACTTCCCGGATGGCGGGATGAACCAGTGCACCGGCGCACCGACCGGGTATATCTATGCGGCTAATTTGGTGTTCGCGAGCAATGGGGCTGTCCAACTCCAGCTGGATATAATCTATAACTACACTCCAGATGGCTGCACCCCTTGCGAACAAACCACTGTATGGAACTTGGGCGGCACATATGCCGCATACGGTCCGGACTTGCGGATGAATAATGTCCGGGGCCAGGAGACCAATCAAGATACCTGTAACCCCGCTTCGAATTTTCAGACGCCCAGTGGCCCTTTCAATTACGACTGGCTGTGGATAGTGAGTGTCGAATCGGGTGGGAGCTTGCTGGACGTGCAGACGCAATCCCAGTTGGGGTCGCATTTTGACCATATGCTGCTGGCCAACCCGGGATAGGGTAACGGCGCACAACGGAAAGCGGTGCAATAGGCTACCGCTTCTGCAGGGCGACAAATGTCTGGATGAGCCGTTCGGGTTCATAGACCACCAGCTTGAGAGGAAAATCCGAGATAATGCGCTGGAGGTAGGGCTCAGATATATGAGCCCAACCCCAGACCGAGGATGGCATACTTTCGTGGCCACCGCCGGTCGGGACCCAGAGGAACCGACCGGCCTGGGCATCGGCGGCCCAGGTTTCGGGAAGGCCGGTCGGCCGACATCGTCCGAGGGTCGTAAAGACCACAAAGCCGCTCCTCCGAACCACTCGCGCGACCTCCCGCAGCATAGCTAAGAATCGCGCCTCGTTTAGGTGCGAGAATACTGAATAAAGGTAGGCGACGTCGAACTCGCCATCTGAGAAGCGATAGGGAGGCGCCAAAGGCGATATCTCGAATTGCCCACCGGGCAGCGCCGATCGGCAGAGTTCGACGCATTGCGGGACGGGGTCAATCCCGACAATATGCGACGTCTCCCGCAGCAGTACACGATAGATCCGGCCCCAGCCGACCCCGATATCGAGCAGCCGGCTATCCGGGCGAAGCCTGCAGTCGGTTGCTGACAGAGTGGATTTCAGGAGCCGACAGAACGCGATCGCCTCGCGAAACGTATCAACTCCGGCGTTGCCGACCCATGCTCTCTGGAATTCCTCAGGCGGCAGTGGCGGGGGAGTGCGCCCGAGCATTGGAGTACCGGCGAGGAAGTCGCACCACTCGTCGTCTGAGAGAGCCTGCGCCCAGCAGTGATAGGCGGTGTCATTGTCAACCATCGGTTCCTCCCCTCGAAGTCGATTGGTCGGCGTCCGCCTAGTGCGGTTCGGCTATGATATCTTACTGAAGAATCGTGCGTCCGCCGACGTTCTTGCGAGTAACATATATATCGTGGTAGCGATCAAATTCGCCGCCTTTGTAGTGACGAACGAATTCAAGATCCTGCAATTCATCCACAGCTCTACGCACGTAAGATTGCTTAACGACGTTGCAGCCGTAAGCCGAAGTCTCCAGACGGCCATTGGTCTCGTTGATCTCCCAAAACAGAAATTCTTCGACCCACGTACCTGGATCGCCAAACTGTGCCGGGTTCATTTGTGCCATAAGTTCGTAGCTATGGGTGCTAAAAATGAGATGACCGCCCGGCTTGACATGTCCCGAAAGAGCGCCCAGCCACGTGCGCCACGTGCTGTGCGGGAGATGCGTAAACAAAGAAAACACGAATATAACATCGTAGTCTTTCTTATGCGATAAGAATACTTGCGGATCGGTGCTTGAAACAAATCCCTGAACGCCAAATGATCGTCCATGAAAATCGATCATTTCTTGCTCAAGATCGGCCACGGTGACCATGCCATAAGTTGGCGCTAGCCATCGGGTGACGCGGCCGTATCCCGCGGCAAAATCGAGGATACTAAGCTGTTCCGGGTCCAAGCCCACACTCAAAAGATATTGCAAGAGGCCGGTTGCGAGCTCCTTGCCCGTATCGAAATAGTAGGTCCGAGCCGCCTCGTCGCTCGGTAACTGAGCGCGCGCGTAGATGAGCATCTCGTCCCGCGGCGATATCGCACGATTAACCTCCTGATCCATCACCAAGAGAAAATCCTGCAATTGCTTCATGGGTGTCCCAGCTTTGTTGAGATTTGTAGGGTGGCGGTTTCAGATTGAGAGCCCACTAGTTGACTCTTTGGCGATTCAAGATCAGTTGCTGAGGCGACCGCCTCCAGCCAACCACAACCGAACTCGCGATCCGGCTCAAGATAGGTTCCTTCCGCCGATTATTCCAGGCGTTTATAAAAATTACTTTTTCGCCGCCCTGCCGACCCTGATAAGCATCCGTGCCGCGAAGCCATCGACGAAAATTGCTCGGGGTTGCACCATGGAAAATGTCAGTGCGGGCCTTTCCGTGCTGTACTGTCCCAGCCCCATGACACCTCTGAGGCGTAGCCCCTCGACCGGCGCAGAGGAAGGTTGTAGCACAAGAGAGCAGTGCATGGTAGCATAGAGGCACATGAAGGCTTGGCGGCCAGCGTGAGCTTTGCAGATGCCGAATCTTAACTGGAATAGAGAGACTTGGGACACGCATAACCCATGGTCCACCAGTGGCGAGGAATGGAGCCAAAGCTGGGGCGGCAGCGAGGCACAGTGGTTTGGATCTTTGTACCCAAGACTGCATCGGGTGCTCCCGGCGACGAGGATTTTAGAAATTGCCCCAGGGTTCGGGCGCTGGACAAAATTCGTACTTCCCCTTTGCCAGAACTACCTCGGGATAGATCTGTCGCTGACGTGTGTTCGCGCCTGCCAGGAGATTTTTGCTGCCGCAACCCATGCGGTATTCTTTCAGAACGAGGGGCTGTCGCTCGACCGTGCTCCGGCGGAAAGCTTTGACCTGGTATTCTCGTTTGATTCCCTCGTCCACTCCGAACTGGACGTTCTCGATCACTACCTTCCACAAATTCTGCAGAAGCTTGCGCCGGCGGGCGTGGCCTTCATCCACCATTCGAATTTTTTGGGCTTCGGGGAAAATATCTCGAATCCGCACTTCCGAGCCACCACCGTGTCGGCCGACAATGTGGCTGAGGTGATTTACAAGTCACGGCGGCAAGATATTGATCCAGGAACTCGTTAACTGGGGCGGCACGGCCCTGCACGACTGCTTCACTATGTTCTGCCGCGGCACGGCGCACACAGATATCCAAACAAGCCGTCTGGAGAACCCAAGATTTATGGACGAGGCTTCCATCATTAAGAAAATTCAAAGCTGCTATTGCCGCATAAACGTAAGCGCCCAACCGAGCTAGGCAATCGCACAACAGCTTCCGAGCAATGGCTTCGGGTACAGCTCACTCGAAACTAGCCGACCGCACAATATCGACGGCATCCTGGGCGCGCTGACTGGCGGGAGTTCAAGTCGATTTGAATGCTGGACGCTCCGCGTTGGTGTACGATGCACGTCGGCAGGCGCGGTAAGACGTGGTTTATAGCGGCGGCCCGTGCTATTTCGTTCAGAGCCATCTCGCACGACAATCCTCCAAAACCTCAAGTGATAGGTCGAATTGCCTTGCGACCTCGTCTTCATACTCTGCAATCTGGACCCGGTTTGGAGGATCGAACGCCCGTTTAAGAAATGCGTGCATCCGGACAATTTCATCAAGATGACGCTTACGGTCCAGCGCGCCGGTAACACTCGACTCGTGACGTCGATGTATATTCAACGGCGCGGCGCGATAGTGCACCAGCCCGCCCCCTCGGCAAACTTCGGCGTAAAGCCGCCAATCGCCCGCAAGGGCAAACTCATAGAGCTCAGCCCCAAGAGCCATCATCGCATTGCAAATCGCCGTCCTGTTCCACAAGACAGCGCTAACATTTAAAATCAGATTTTTCACGGTAAGATACTCAAGAGCGAAACGTCGTGATTCGATTACCAAATCAGTCGCGAGCGCGCCGGGGCGCAACGTAGCGTAATACTCTTTGTACGAATCACCTAATCGATCACCATCGCCATTGACTGGTATCGAGTCGCTAAAGGCGAAAGCCACGTTCTTCGCATGGAGATAACATCCGGCCAACTCCTCAAGAAATCCTGGCTCCGACAGGTCATCGGATTCCGCAACCCATACAAGCTCCCCGGCCGCAGCATCCACACCACGCTGCCATTGTCGGAAGACATTACCGCTATTAACATCGTAAAACATCGCAGTGATATCTCTCTTCGACCCCTCAGCGGTTTGAATGATTACCTCCCTACTGCCGTCTGAAGAGGCATCATCTAGAACAATGCACTCATATACTGGATACGTCTGCCCGAATATCGACTCTAAGCGAGGAGAGACATATTTCTCATGATTGTAATTGGGAAGGATGACTGAAATCTTCCTTAGGTTGGGGTCGAATTCGCGCAAAAGATCGAAAGCGTAATCCTGGACGCGATAGCGCTTACGTATGGCTTCGCACTGCTGAACGCGAGTTCTGTCAGTCGTACCCGCCGACGTAAACCGGGCGATTGCCTCGACGGCTGCTTCCACATCGCCGTACGGCACCAACGCACCCAGGTCAGGATCTTGCAGTAAGTCACCGAAACCGCCCGCACCGTCGAAGCCCACGACCGGTAATCCCATCGCCAAGGCTTCTAACACCACGGAGGGAAACGGGTCCTCTCTTGAAGAAAGAAAGAATACATCGGCGGCGCTAAGGAATCGCGATACATCTTCGCTGTACGGCAAGAAGGTAAAGTTTTTAACCTGGCATCGTGCCAAGTCCTCTTTGAGCCAAACTTCCAACTCTCCGTGAATGTGCCCAACCCAGATAAAGTGTAGATTGACGAGAGGGGAAGCCCTGATGGCTGTTTGAATATAGATGTCGGTCCCTTTGCGCATATCGGCGAACCCGATATTGATCACGATTTTTACAGAAGCAGACAAGCCGAGTTGTGCACGGAGTTCGGCGCTGGCGGTTGGGTCGTATTTTAGACTTTTGTAGAGGCCCTGAGGCCGAATTATTATCTTACCCGATACGGTTCCGAATGCTGAACAGAATCGTTCCCGCACATCCGTGCTAGCAAAAACCACGGTGTCACTGTGTCGCACAATTGTCGCCGCTCTGTCGTGCAGGCCATACTGCGCAATCAAAGCAGGCAGCTCGTGTATTAGAGATACCACGGTGAAGCCATTAGATTTGAGGATCGGGACAACTGAGCCGGAAACTACAGTATTGGCAATGGCCCAGTCGTAGCCGGCGAGCGCCAGAGACCGTACCAAACTTGCTGTTTCGTCTCCGTCGGCCGTAACTGTGACGTCGCAGCAGTCTCTATACAACGGCAATAAGCTGCCGCCATCCAGCAAAAGCACATGGACGTCCAGGCCAAATTCCCGGTGCATCGCACGAACAATTCCCAGCAGGTTCATCTGAGCGCCGTGGGGATGCGCATCGTGACCGATAAGCAGTACCCGTCGTCGAGCGCGCTGCAGCGTGAGTTCCGAATGGGGGACCGCTTCTTGTGGCTGAGAACATGCAGCTTCAGTTGCCGAGGCGACTGCTTCCAGCCAGCCACAACCGAAGTCGTTGTCAGGTTCGAGATAGGTGCTTTCCGCCCATTCGTTCCAGGCATTGATGAATACTACTCGATCGCCATCTTGGTGGTACTCATGAGTGATGGTGCCGCGTAGCCAACGACGGAAGTTGGTTGGGGTCGCACCGTGAAAGATGTGCGCCCGAGCCTTAGTCCGCGGCGTATTATCCCAACCCGCCATTACCCCTCTGTGGCGTCGGCCCTTCACCGGATCATCCAGCCTTGCTAGAGCGGCCGTCACAGTGCGATTATAGTCCCATAACCTACCCGTAAAATCCGGAGAGATGTCGGGCGGTACAGGTCGAAGTGGCAGTGACGGGGCCATGTGCGGCGGGAATTCAAAATACCCGTCGAGTCCAAGCACATTCGGATCTTCGGGCATATCATCGTCCCCCGGGTGCTTCGCCCAAGCGGCCGCCAAATGAACGTCGGGAATTCCTTCTTCCGAGAACGTGGCGCGAAGGTCGTGCATAGCTGCGCTCGCCGCTGGGATATGCATGATCCGATAGATCAGCAGCATCGGTTTGCCAGCGAGGCGGAAATATCGCGGATCACGCAACAACGGCGCAACATCATGAGCAAAGCTTGCCGCCCAGCCCGTCTGGTAAGTTTGCGGCAATAGGACATCACGATTGAGGCCGTCCCAATTCCGTGTCCATGGCTCGTTGGCCCAGCAAATCATAAACGGAAACTCGGGCCTGCCGCTTGTGACCACCTCATCGAGCGGCCGTTCGAGCAAACGACGTCCATTGAACCAGTAATAATAATAGCAAAAGGCGGACAAGCCGTAACGGCGCGCAAGGTTCGCCTGCGCTTCTCGCACTTCCGGCAGACGTAGGTCGTAAAACCCAAGATCCGACGGGATCCGAGGTTGCCTATGACCCGTATAAAGCGGCTCCGCGCGCGTCACGTTCGTCCATTCGGTGAAGCCTGCGCCCCACCATGTGTCATTTTCCGGGATGGGGTGGAATTGCGGGAGGTAGAAGGCGATGAGGTGCACCTTCGATGGGCTCCACGACGGCTGTTGCACGGCCTCCGCGAGCTGACCAGTTTCGGCGACACGCATTCCCGCATCTTCGCAGATGAGACCGAACATGCGCTCCACTGCATGGACTAGGCTACCGTCCAGCTTCAAAGGCTCTGGGTCAAAATCGTCAATGCTCATACGGGCGCTAGCGAGCGTGCGCAGCAAGAACGATCGAATCCAGAATATTGATCCCCCTGGAAAGCTTCGATCCTTGACATCCGGTGAAATTCCTATCCGCGGCAATAGCTTGGCTAGCAGCTTCTCGTTTGGAGCCCAGCCGTTATGCCCACGAAAGATATTACCGTCGGCGACAACCATGCCGAGATCGGGGTCAGCCCGAAAGTTCGATAAGATACGGTCGACCAAGCCGGGACTGCCGAGCACACCATCAATAAGTGCGCGGCGCCATGTGTTGCCATCCGGATAATCCCAGCCATCGTTTTCCTGAATATGGGGGCTGAGTTTCGTGTGCAGCTTGCACAGCAGTTCATAGCGAAAGAGCACCCCGGATCGCAGAAATACGAGGAATGGGCCGATATCTCGACCGCGATTCTCGAAATCGAAAACCCAAGCGCTTGGAAAGGCTTGCTTGATTTGCTCTCGCATATGAGCCGATGCACCTTTCGTGAGGCTCACGAAGAGGTCGAACGGCTCCGATATTCGCTCGATGGCTTGCCGCATATCGTCCCAGAATTCAGCGTAATATAGGTGAAGAACGACAGCGATGCGACCACGAGGGTTCAGTGCGCGAAGTTCGAACAAGTCCGGGACGGCCACCCGCGGACCGGTGGTCGAAGGTGCATAACCCTCAGACGCGCCTGAAAGTACGTAGTGCACGAGTGGATTAATCCCGCGCTCAGCAACCTCTGGGTTCCGCGCAAGATATAAAATGCTACTGAACTGAGGATGCGGTGCGCGTCCCTCCACGCCTCCCGCCGCAAGGTAATGGACCAGCGGGTTCATCCTGCTCGCCGCGACGTCCGGGTTGGTCTTCAGATACCACGCCGCATCAAAAAGCGGGTGCGGCGCCCGTCCTTCCCCTGCACCAAAGCGGATGTAGTGCACAAGCGGATTTACTCCAATGGCGGCCACGTCTGGGTTGGTAGCAAGATACCAGTCGCTGTCAAACAGCGGATGCGGGTCGCGCCCCTCCTTTGCACCAGATCGCAGATAGTGGAGCAGCGGGTCGAGACCTGCATCTCGCACGTCCTCGTGTCTTTCGAGATACCATGCAGCGTCGAATATTCCCGATTGCGAAATTAGCCCAGCGTCCTCACTCTCGGCAAGCGTGGGGGAAGAGCTGCCTGTGCTGAAGATGGCGCGCAGCTCAGAAAAGTGAGCGTCCGACCAGCCGAGCACGGTCAACTCCGATGATGCGCTATCCAGCGAGGGGTCGAGCGCCAATGCTCGCAAATACACCGCCCTAGCCTCCTCGATCCTGCATTGAAGTTTCAGAACATGACCGAGCTGGAGATACGTGTCTGCGGCGCCCGGATCAAGCGACAGCGCCCTTCGATAGGCTGTCTCCGCTTGCGCCAGTTTGTCGGGGTCCCGCCGCTCACCGGACTCCTTCAAGGCATGACCGTACTGAACCCAAATGGGCGGATTGCGGCGATTTCGCTCGAGGGCCTTTCGGTAGAGCTGAGCGGCACGCTCCCACTGCCTCGCGTCCCGAGCACGATCGGCAAAATCGATGACGCTCGACTTCCGACGCATCGAACCGAGGGGCAATGCTTTCAGGCCTCTGCGAGCGTCATTCCTGAGGGGGGGTTCGAAAGTGGGGGAAGAGGCGGGCGGCAAATTGGATCCGACCAGGCCTCTCAACCCGTCCATCTCAGCTTCCGACCAGCCGAGCCCGCTCAATTCCTGCAACGGATCGGGCATTGACGGGTCCAACGCGAAGGCGCGCAAGTACGCGGCCTTGGCCTCCTCGGTCTTGCCCTGGAGCTTTAGGACGTGACCGAGCTGCAGGTGAGAGTCAGCGACGCCGGGATCAAGTGACAGCGCTTTCCGGTAGGCGCTCTCTGCTCGCGCCAGCTTATTGGGGTCCCGTTGCTCGCCCGACTCCTTCAATGCATGACCGTATTGAACCCAAACACCCGAATTGCGGGGATATCGATCGAGAGCTTTGCGATACAGCCCGGCCGCGAGCTCCCACTGCCCCGCGTCTCGGGCACTCTCGGCGAGAGTGATGAAATTCGGCTTCCGGCGCATCAAACCGAGGCGCGACAGGTCAACGATGCGGTCCAATGCGATTTCACCTCTGATCAGATTTCTGGACCAGCTCCACTCGGTCGATTCAGACGCTTGTCCCGGCGCCGAAGAATCGCATCATGGCTTGCCACCAGCCCAATGGCCGGTCGGGTTCCATCAGCGCCGCGCTGCTGGCACGGAACGCAGCGATTGCCGCCTTTCCGACTTGCCGAGCCACGGTAAGCGTGTCCTTCAACGCCACGACTTCCGCTTGCGACGCTGCTAACGCAGCCGCGCGCTCCCGCACGTCGCGCTCCGCGCGCGCCAGTCCGCCGCGCAGCGCTGCGACCTCGGCCTCTAACGCCTGCGCCGCGGCCGCATGCTCCTGCGCTTCGCGCTCCGCCTGCGCTAGCGCCTCGCGCAGCGCCGTGACCTCGGCCCGCATCGTGTCTACCGTGACCCGGTGCTCCTGCCCCGCCCGCTCCGCCCGCGTCAGCGCGTCGCGCAGCGTGGCAACTTCGCTCTCTATCGCAAGCGCCGCGGCGGCGCGATCTTGCGCCTCCTGCTCTGCATGGCTGAGAGCCGCCTCGCGCGCCGCGGCCTCTGCTTGCGCCGCTTGCAACGCCGCCAGGAGCTCGTCGGCCCGGCGCGAAAGGTCCGCGAGTGCGGTCTCGCGCTCGGCAAGTGCCGCGTTCAGTCTGCTTACCTCGTCGCGTTCCCGAGCAAGCTCGGCGATTTGTCCGCGTTGATGGTCGATCTCGAGGAGCGCGTCGGCGAGACGCCCTTCGGCGCCGGCGGCTCGCGCATCGGCAGCCTCGACGGCCGTATCGCGCTCGCTGACCGTTGCCCGCAAGGCCGTCGCTTGTTGTTCGATCTCGAGGAGCGCGTCGGCGAGACGCCCTTCGGCGCCGGCGGCTCGCGCATCGGCAGCCTCGACGGCCGCATCGCGCTCGCTGACCACTGCCCGCAAGGCCGTCGCTTGTTGTTCGATCTCGGGATATTTGGCAGCCGTTTTGGCGACGTCCTCAAAGACCTGCTGATAGGGCCTCTGCAATTGCTGAAAGCCGACAAACTGGGAGACGATGTAGGTGATCTGGTCGCGCGCCTCGCCATCCTGACCCGCACGACTTGCGAGCTTGTACAGCGTACGCACCAGCGGTTGGCCGGCCTCGCGATGATCAGAGTCATCGTGTCTCGAACCGGGGTCGATAATGCCCGATAGCACCAGCGCAAGATCGGCTTCGCTCTGCTGCCAGGACAAATCGAGAAATTTTTGTAATTTTTCAATATTGGCCGAAGGATTGTTGAACCATTCTTCGTATTCCACCGTGCAGAAATCAAAGTTGCTCGTATATCGAAAAAAATCGACCATGTGAACGAGCCACCGGTACTCCCCGATTTCGCGTTCGAGCCCCTCACGCGCGTTGAGCGATCGGGCGATTTGGGCGGGATTGCGGAGGCACAGCACGAGTTTTGGCACCAGTTTGAGCTCGCTCAAGATCTGATGCCAAACCGGCATAAGACGCACCGTGCGCGGATCCTTGAAGCCGAAATATCCGTCGCCCATGCGCTGCCTGAGAAAGGCGACAATCTCGCGTCTGATCTGGACGACGCGCGGGTCTGCCCACCACGCAACCGGCAGCCCGAAATCGTGAAAGCGGCCCAGATAGGCGCGGTTGAAGAGACCGAGAATGCGGTCGTGAAATTCAACGATCTCCCACCGCTCCCAATGGCCCTGCGGGTTGTCCGGTGTCACGCTAACGTTCCCGGGACCTGCGATGTTATCGGCCATATCGACGCCCAATGCGCTCAGAATGTGAGAGCACAGCGACGTACCGCTGCGATGCATGCCGAGCACGAGAACGATCGGCCTGCGCTGTACCGCACTCGAAATCGCGGTGATTCGGTCGCGCCGCAGCGGTTCAATAGGGAGAGGCTGGGGGCTCATCATGTCGTCATTCATTGCGGACAGTTAGCGCGGCATTTGGACAGAGTCTTCTAACGCGGCTACCCCGTGGCGAGCAACCATCGAGCGCGCGGCAGAATGACCTCAGTTCGCGCGGAATGCTTGCTTCAAGGTGGAGAAAGAGAGAAGAGAGGGTCGCGGTTATACCAGGGGTCCGATCGGATGCGCGCGCTTGTTCTCGTCTGCCTCGCCGCCCTCGCCGGCTGCAACGACCCGGTTCGGGTCGAGAATTTCACCGCCGACACGCCCGCGACCTTCACTTACGATGCTTGGACCAACACCGTGATGACGGCAAACGACGACGGCGCGGCCGAGCAGATCCGGCGCGGCTGGCTCGCCGAGGCGCTCGCCGCCAACGGGATGTGCGCAGCGGGTTACGTCGTCGAGACCCGCCGCTTCGAGCAACCCTGGGAGGGGCCGTTCGGCAATGGCGGCGACATCGTCTACTCAGGGCGTTGCCTGTAGCGCGCCGCAAGCGACGGCGACCGGGCGCCCGTCAGCCGCGTTCGGCGGCACGCCAGCGCTCGACAAGAGGCCCCGAACTGCCATGGACCGGGTCGCCGGCGGGCAGCGGGACCGCGGCGATCCGCGGTAAGGCGTGCGCGTGATCCATGGCACCAGGACTGCGCATATCGGGGCTCTGCCCGCGCGGATAGGCGCCGACGACCAGGAGGTCCGAACTCGCGCCCTCGTTCTTATGGGCCACACCCGCCGGAATCACGACGACATCACCGGCGCGCAGCTCCACCGTCTGGCCACCCTCGCCGCCCAATCTGACGCGGACCCAACCGGCGGCGATGCCGAGCACCTCGTGCGCGCTGCTGTGATAGTGATGACGCGCGTAGACCCCGTTTTTCCAGGCGCCGGTCCAACCATTGCGATCGAACAGCGTCACACAGCTCGCTGCCGCATCACCGCCGGTTTCAAGCGCGCCACGGTAGACGATTAGCGGCAGCCGAGGGTTGTTCGGCACGACGCCGTCATCGGCGAAAAGATAATCCTCGATCGTCGGAGGGCCGGGTGTCGCAGCCATGACGAACCGCCTACTCACAGATCTCATCCGAGCAGGCTCCACTCTAGTGGGTAAATGCGCGAGAGCAAGACCCCTTCGTTAACGACGATCGGGTGGCGAGGCACTTGCCACAACGAGCTTCTTCGGGTATTCATTCGGCTATCGCAAATCGTGATCTGCGATATTCAGAGTTAAGCTTTGGTTTGCATTTAGGCTTTAGATTACATTTAGCCACTGGGTTACGTTTAGCTGGGGTCGATGGATTACCCGATCAGGACGGTGTGTGTCGTCGGCCTCGGCTATATCGGCTTGCCAACGGCGGCGATCCTTGCCAGCCGCGGCGTCGAGGTGATCGGCGTCGACACCAACCCGCGCGTGGTTGACGCCGTCAATGCCGGGCAGCCCTATTTCTCCGAGCCCGATCTCGACATGCTGCTGCGCGCCGCGACCACCTTGGGCAAGTTGCGCGCCACCTCGCGGCCCGAACCCGCCGACGCGTTCGTGATTGCTGTTCCGACACCGTTCCACGCCGACCGGTCGCCGAACCTCGACTATATCGATGCCGCGGCGGACGCGATCGCGCCGAGTCTCGCTTCCGGCAACGTCGTGATCCTCGAATCGACCTCGCCGGTCGGTGCCACCGAACAGCTAACCGCTCGGCTCGCCCGTCTGCGGCCGGACTTGTCGCTGCCGCCGGGGCGCCGTGCGGAACCGCTCGATGTGCATGTCGCGCATTGTCCGGAGCGAGTGCTGCCTGGCCGCATGGTCCGTGAGCTGATCGAGAACGACCGAATCATCGGCGGCATGACCGAAGCCTGTGCCGAACACGCCGAAGCGGTCTACCGAATTTTCCTGCAAGGGGAGTCGATCCGCACGGACGCGCCGACGGCCGAGCTGGTCAAG
>Ga0306920_100007014_pt1 | contig 14790 bp, 19 predicted proteins | sample flu12Cox44000170_FD_204666 | JGI IMG/M metagenome (GOLD analysis project Ga0306920, IMG submission 204666) | Lab enrichment of tropical soil microbial communities from Luquillo Experimental Forest, Puerto Rico - flux4day.12C.oxic.44.000.170 (v2)... | ecosystem: Environmental > Terrestrial >... | reverse complement strand
CTCTCCCGTCCGACGCGGTTGGCGAGGCGCTGATGCCCGCTTGCCGGTGCGAACAGTGGAGGCACCGCGCGCATGATGGATCGGCTAGCGGTGCGTCAGCTCGCCGAGGCGGTCCGGCTTTTGGGCAAGGCGAATGTGAAGTGGAATGAGGTAATGCAGCGCCGGTGATTGCTCTTTCCCTGCCTTGCGAGCAGCGGCGGGCAGCAGGACTGCACCGGCAAAGTGTTGTGCGTGACAAACAGTGGGGGCCCCATCCGGATGGGACGTTGGTCCTACCGGCGATCATCTCCTCTCGTCTGCATCCGCCTCCGCCGCCTCTCGGTGACAGGGCAATTGCCGACCCACTCTTTGCCGAGCTCATTGTCGTCGCAAGGGTCGGGATGCGCATTCTCGACGCTCGGGCGCGCCGGCGGCGATGGCGCCTTGTGATCTTGCGGGTCCATCGTCGACTGTTTTCGGCGTTCAGGTGCCATGAGCGGAACTCCATGGACGCGGTGGAATACTTTCGTTAAGGAAACATCCCACGCCTTCTCACCGATGATCGTCAATTTCCTCGAAACTGCGCGGGCTTGGTCGCTCGTGCGACGTCGATGCCCGTCGTAGCGAAGGTCGGAACTCTCGATAAATAGCATAAATTGCGCTGACAATCTGCCAGGATCGGGCAGCCACCAGGATCGGAGCGTGCGATGACCGCAAGCTGCCAACAAGCGCGAATATCGCGCGGGAGCAAGCTTCGTCTTGGCCGCACTTGGGCTGGTGCGAAATGGGACCGACTGGAAACGCGGCGCCGCGCAATGTGGACCATGGCGGCGAGACCAAGCCTAACGCTTTGCCTCTGATGCCCCACCAGAGCCCCACCAGAGCGTCAGAACGCACCGACCAACAACGCTAGGCGTGCCTCCGTCCATCCATTTTGCAGACATATCGTTGGGCATAACAGCCCACACGGGCCGGTGAGCAAGCTCGAACCGACGATTGCGCTCAGCCAATGCCAGTTGCAGCCGTTTGCGCGCCGATCCTACGCGCTCATTCCAAGCTCGTTGTCAGAAAGGAGCACAAGCGACGCGATCCACCTCTCCCGCACTCACCACGGGAGACAACGACACGCGGTGACTGTAAATGCTTGACAGGTGGTAAGCGTTTGCTTACGGTTAGCCATGACTTACGAATCGGCCTTGGCAGCGCTTGCCGACCCGACCCGTCGGCGGGTGTTCGAACAGCTGAAATCGGGACCGAAATCTGTGGGCGTGATCGCCGGGCGCATGCCGGTGAGCCGGCCCGCCGTATCCCAGCATCTCAAAGTGCTGAAGGATTCGGGTCTGGTCGCGCACCGCCCGGAGGGAGCGCGGCGCGTGTACTACATCGATCCAAACGGTTTGGGCGCATTGCGGCGGTGGCTCGACCAGTTCTGGGATCAGGCCTTGGTGGCCTTCCAGGCGGAGGTCGAACGCGAGGGCAGCAAGCGAGAGGGTAAGAAAGGAGAGGGCAGGAAAGCATGACACGTACCATCAACATTGCGCCGGTGCGCAAGACCATTCGCGTCAAGGCGCCGATTGCACACGCTTTCGAGGTGTTCACCAGCGGTCTGACGCGCTGGTGGCCGCATAACCACGGCGTTGGCAAGAAGCCGATCCAGAAGGTCTTAATGGAGCCGCGCCTTGGCGGCCGCTGGCTCGAAATCTCCGAAGATGGCACGGAGACCCCCGTTGCGACCATTACGGTCTGGGAGCCACCACAGCGCCTGGTACTGCTTTGGCAGGTGAACGCGCAATGGAAGCCGGATCTCACCATGAAATCCGAGGTCGACGTGCGCTTCAGCGCTGTTGGCCCTAATGCCACGCAAGTCGAGCTCGTGCACCACAAGTTCGAGACGATGGGTGCCGAGGCAGGAGCGTCGATGCGGAAGGACGTTGATCGCGGTTGGCCAGGCCTCATCGAGCGCTTTGCGCAGGAAGCTCAACGCAGCACCACCAAAGGAGATCATCATGAGTGAATTCGTCATCCACGGACATCCCGCGAGCCCCTTCTTGCGCAGCGTGTGTCTTGCTCTCCTAGAAAAAAGCCTCCCCTATCGCATCCAACGCATGGAAGTCGCGCAGATGCGCGGCGGCCCGCACCGCAAGCTGCATCCGTTTGGTCGCATTCCCGTACTGGAGCATGGTGGTTATAGGCTCTATGAGACCCAAGCAATTCTTCGCTACATCGATGCCGAGGTACCAAAACCCGCCCTGCAGCCGATCGACCCCAAGGCGATCGGACGCATGAACCAGGTCATCGGTATCAACGACTGGTACCTATTCCCGATGGTGGCCCGCATCATCGTGTTTCATCGGGTCGTTGGCCCAGCGCTGCTGGGCACCACCCCTGATGAAGCGGCGATCGCGGCCGCGGTTCCCGATGCCACGCTCTGCCTGGGGGAACTCAACCGCCTATTGGGTGACCAGCCGTTCTTCGCGGGCGATCAACTGTCGCTGGCCGACCTGATGCTTGCGCCGCAGCTTTACTACCTGGCGGCCACGCCGGAGGGCAGTGCCATCCTCAGGGATACGGCACTCTTCGCCTGGCTCGACCGCATGAACGCGCGACCCAGCATGCAGGCGACGATGCCGCCGGAAGAATTGCGCACGGCCGCTTGAGGAGCCGCTGGCGCCCGACAAACGCAGGGTCGCCGAGGGGTGAGGGTCGGTTGATGCTCGCATGCCGCAAGAGCCTCGCTGAAGCGGCCGAGCCACCCGACCCGCCCCACTCGCCACCGTGCCGGTTGGCAGGTTCGGCAGCAGCATTGATCGCTCGCCGCCAACAGGGCTCGCCGCTCACTTGCCCTGGTAGATGGGCGCCCGAGCCTCCGCCTCCGCCCGCCGACCTTCCTTGAAATCTTCCGTGGCATAGAGGGCGCGGTACTGGGCCTCGAGGCTGGACAAGGCTTCAGCTTCCGACGCGTCGATCGCCAGATGTGCGGAGGCCAGCGTGGCCTTGACGCCGAGCGGCCCGCACGCCGCAATCTTTTGCGCAATCTCGATGCCCGCATGCAGTGCCTCGGCGGGAGTGGGGACAACCTTCTGCACCATGCCCATGCGCAAGGCCTCCGCTGCGTCCCAATGGTCGCCCGTAAGCATATAGCGCATGGCAGTGCCCCAGCCCGCTTCTCGCACAAACCGCACAGTTGCTCCTCCGCCGGGGAACCGACCGTGGGTGTTCTCGTCCTGGCCGAAGCGGGTGTTTGCCGCGGCAATGCGGATATCGGCCACCAGATGCAGCTCATGGCCCATATTCCAGGTGTCGCCCTGAACAACAACGACCAGCGGCTTCGATAGCCGGGTCCCCCGCGTCGCCAGAGGGTCGATGGTTTCGGCGTCGCTCGCCAACGACCGACCCGATGCCGCCAGCGCCTGATAGGCATCAACATCGATGCCCCGCGAAAAGTTGTCACCGTGTCCGAACAGAACAGCGGCACGCAGGGAGGGGTCGTGATCGTAGTGATAGAAGGCCTTGCCGAGCCCGCTGTAGGTCTCAGGATCGATGCGGTTGTAAACATCGGGCCGATTGATACCGATGAGTACGATGTGCCCGCGGCGCTCGACCGTGACCTTCGTTGCAGAGGTGCGCGGTGGTTCGCTCATTTTCAACTCCTGAGTTTCTGGAGTGTGCCTCCTATCATCGGCGCGGGCCGCACCAACAAGGCCCGCTGGCGAGGCAGCAAGCACCAGTCCTGCCGTGGCCTTCAGAACGGTGCGGCGTCGAACGAGCCCATGCGCAATTAAAGGGCCTTCCCCGCTCATACCGCTTTCTCCTCGATGATCCCCGTCTGCGGCTCAAATGGCCTCGAGTGCCAGAGCGATACCCTGACCGCCCCCGATGCACAGCGTGACCACGCCCCGACGCACCCCATCACGGCGCATCGCATGCAGAAGACGCGTGGTAAGCACGGCGCCAGTCGCGCCAATGGGATGACCATGCGCGATGGCGCCGCCTTCGACATTGATGACGTCCTCGGGCAGGCCGAGCTCCTGGGCGATGGCAAGAGGCACCGCCGCGAACGCCTCGTTGATCTCGAAGCGCTCTACATCGCTGAGCTTCCAACCGGCGCGTGCGAGCGCCAGCTTCACTGCCGGAACCGGACCGAGGCCGAACATGCCCGGCTCAACGGCGGCGACGCCGTAGGCGACGAGGCGCGCCATGGGCTCCACGGACCGAGCCTCCGCGACAGCGCGGTCGGCGACAATCATGGCGGCGGCCCCGCCGTTCAGGCCTGGTGCATTGCCGGCGGTAATGGTCCCGCCTTCGCGGAAGGCCGGACGGAGCTTGGCGAGACCCTCAAGCGTCGTGTCGGGCCGCGGCGCCTCATCCGCGACGAATGACTCGATCCCTTTCCTGCCTCGGAACTCAACCGCGACGATCTCCTCAACAAACTTGCCGGCATCTCGCGCGTTGCTGAAGCGACGCTGGGAGCGTTCGGCAAAACGGTCCTGCGCGTCGCGCGTGAGCTGCGCTTGGGTCACGAGATCTTCGGTGATCCAGCCCGAGTGTTTGCCCGAGAAGGCGTCGTCGAGGCCGTCGCGCAGCATGCTGTCGTGGATCTCGGCCGGACCCATGCGGTAGCCCCAGCGACCACCATCCATCAGGTAGGGTGCCCGATCCATGTTCTCCATACCACCGGCGATCGCCCAATCGATTTCTCCTGCCCGGATCTGCTGCGCCGTCGTGACGATGGCTTGCGCGCCGGAGCCGCACACCCGGTTGATGGTCATGGCTGGAACCGAGACCGGCACGCCGCCGTCGATCGCGGCTTGTCGGGCGGGATTCATCTTGTTCCCGGCCTGAATGACGTTGCCCATGACAACGCTGCCGATTTGCGCCGCATCGAGCTTGGCGCGTTTGAGCGTTTCACGCACCACCCTCGCACCGAGATCGGTGGCCGGAACCGACTTGAGCGAACCGTTGAAGGTGCCGATGGCCGTACGCACCGGCTTGCAGAGAACGATTTCATGTGAGCTCATGGGCCGCTCCTTACGCTGGCGAGATGCAGGAATTGTCTCCGGGCGTCCACCACTAGGGCGGCGGCGCACGAGGAAATTCGCATGTCGCCATTGCAAATAAGCGCATATTCTCCTATTTAAGTGCACATCCGTGCTTCTGCAAGAGGAGTGACTGATGGCCTTGCCCAGCGACGCGTCCGACCAGAGGCTCGCGGCCTGCAATTGCCTTGCCCTGCGTCAGGCCGCACGCCACGTCACCCAGTTCTACGACCAGGTTCTGGCCCCCTCCGGATTGCGCACAACACAATTTTCCATTCTGGCCAAGCTCAGTCGGCTAGGACCGATGACGATCAACACCCTCGCCAAGGATCTCGTGATGGACCGGACCACCCTCGGGCGAAACATCCTGCCCCTGCAGCGCGACGGCTTGATCGCCGCGGTCCGGGGAACGGGGGATCGCAGGAGCAAGGAGCTGCGCCTGACGAGAGCGGGGGAGGGGCGGCTACGGACCGCAACCAAGCTGTGGACCCAGGCCCAAGGCCGTTTCGAGGCCGTGTTCGGGGCGCCGCGTGCCACGGCGCTGCGCGCCGTGCTGCGTGAAATCTCGGCGAGTGAGCTTGGGATCTGAACGATCAAGAACAGGCGACGTCAGCTCCGTGATGATGGCGCTGCGGTTCGCCCATAGGGAGGTCACCAGGTGGAGCCGGTAATGGTCGAATTCCTTTTCGATTTCGGTAGTCCCAACGCCTACCTAGCGGAGCGTGTGATACCCGACATCGAGCGACGCACGGGCGTAAAATTCGCGTACGTGCCGGTGCTGCTTGGCGGCATCTACAAACTCACCAACAACCGCTCGCCCGCCGACTCGCTTGCCGGCATCAAGAACAAGCCGCAATTCCTGCAACTCGAGACACAGCGTTTCATCCGTCGGCACAACATCACGACGTTCCGCAAGAACCCATTCTTTCCGGTCAACACCCTGCAACTGATGCGCGGCGCGGTCGCTGCGCAGTTCGAGGGCGTGTTCGAGCCGTACTTCCGCGCCGCCTACCACCACATGTGGGAAGAGCCGAAGAAAATGGATGACCCACAGGTCGCGCGCGAGGCGTTCATGTCCTCCAACATCGATTTCGACCGCCTGTTCGCGCGTGCGCAACAGCCAGATGTCAAGGACCGCCTCATGAAACTGACGCAGCACGCGGTCGACCGCGGCGCGTTCGGCGCCCCGACATTCTTCGTCGGCGAGGAGATGTTCTTCGGCAAAGACCAGCTGCGCGACGTGGAGGAAGCCATCGTCGAAGCGAGCACGTCGGCACCCAACGAGCTCAAAAATTTTAAAGTGGGAGGACGCCGTGTCGCAAGCCGACGCATTGTCCGCCGAAGGGTTGGTGAGGAGATTGCACATGACCATGAGAAACCAGACGGCGGCCGTGATCGGAGCGGGCGACTTCATCGGCGCCCAAATCGCTAAGAAATTTGCCGCCGAAGGCTTCACACTGTTCGTTGGACGGCGCAACGGCGACAAGCTTGCGCCACTGGCGAAGGAGATCGAGGCCGCGGGCGGCTCGGTCTTTCCGCGCTCGCTGGATGCGCGCAAGGAAGAGGAGATCGTCTCGTTCCTGTCGGACGCCGATCAGCACTCGCCACTTGAGGTGTGCATCTTCAACATCGGCGCGAACGTGAACTTTCCCTTGCTCGACACGACTGAGCGCGTGTTCCGCAAGGTCTGGGAGATGGCGTGCTATTCGGGATTTCTCGCCGGGCGGGAGGCCGCGCGCCGGATGCTGCCACGCGGTCGCGGCAGCATCTTCTTTACCGGAGCGACGGCGAGCCTTCGCGGCGGCGTTGGTTACGCGGCCTTTGCCAGCGCCAAGTTCGGCCTGCGCGCGGTGGCGCAGGCCGCTGCCCGCGAGCTTTGGCCCAAGAATATCCACGTCGCCCATCTCATCATCGATTCCGGCGTGAACACCGCGTGGGTGCGCGAGCGCATCAGGGAGCGCGAAGGCCAGGCCGCACTCGACAACCTCGATCCGAACCGCCTGATGCCGCCGGCATCGGTCGCCGAGGCCTATTGGCAGCTCTATCAGCAGCCGCGCAACGCCTGGGTGTTCGAACAAGAAATACGTCCATTTGGCGAGAAATGGTGAAGGCTAAGGCCACAGGAGCATCACCCATGCGCCTGAAGAGCAGACCATGGATTTGAGCCTATCGAGCCAGGAGTGGCGTTCCAACGAGGTGCGCAATTTTATAGTCGCATTGGGTTGACGCTGGAGGTGTGTGATGCGCGAGCAGGGCATGTACGGCTTTCCGTCCATGGAGTTTGTCATCTACGGGAAGCCCGCGGTAGAGGCTCTTGTCGAAGAAGTCAGGCGACTGGCGGCAGCACGGGTCTATCTGGTCGTCAGTCGGACGCTGAATACGACCACCGACGAGATAGAGAAGATCCGCAAGGCACTGGGGAGCAGGTACGCGGGAACATTCGACTCCGTTCCGCAGCATACGACACGAACGAGCGTGGTGGCGGTCGCCAAAGCGGCATCCGAAGCTTCTGCCGACCTCATTGTCGGCATCGGCGGCGGATCCGTCGTCGATGTTGCGAAAACCGCGATAATGTGCCTGGAGCATCAAATCACCGAGGAGGAAGGCCTCGATGGTTACGAACGTGTGCCGGAGGCTGGAGCCACTTCGCAGCGCAGCTTTCGTTCTCCGAAAGTGCGAACGATCGCAATCCCAACGACACTGAGCGGTGGAGAATACAATGCCGGCGCTTTGGTGACCGACACCAAGCGCAAATGGAAGCAAATATTCTACCATCGCGACATGATGCCAATCTCGATTATTCTTGATCCGGCAATCACGCGCCACACACCTAAGTTGCTTTGGCTGGGGTCTGGAACGCGCTCGCTGGATCACGGGATTGAGGCCCTCTGCTCTCGTCTCGGCAATCCACTCGTCGATGCCGTTGTGACGAGTGGGATAGCGACGCTGAGTTCGGGGCTGCTGCGGACGAAGAAAGATCCCGCGGACCTCGAGGCTCGTCAGGCGTGCCAGATTGGATCGTGGCTCTCGGCGTTTGGTTTGCAAGCTCGCGTGCCGATGGGGGCTAGTCACGCAATTGGTCACGTTCTCGGCGGCACGTTCGATGTTCCGCATTACCTTTTAACGCCCGTTCTGTTGCCCGCTGTGCTGCGCTACAACAAATCAGCAAGTGCAATGGCGCAAGGAGCTGTCGTTGCAGCGTTGGGCTTCAAGAACGGGGATGCGGCTGACGCTCTCAAGGACTTGTTCGACAAGCTGGAGCTTCCCCGCAGCCTCGAGGAGGTGGGCATTTCGTCGAGTGAGTTTCGGCGAATCGGCGAAATTGCGGTGAAATCCATTTTCGCGAAGACAAACCCGCGACCGCTGGAGACCCCGGATGCCGTAGTTGATCTCCTGCAGCTGGCGGAACATCGAGCTGAGTTGGCTTGAACAAGGCTCGTATACCCTGTTCAAGAGAGCGCCGCTGAGCCCGCCGCTCCCGCGTTAACAGCCCAAAGAACCACACGAGGGCAATGCCATGGGACACCTTCTTGAGGGTCGCTGGGTCAATACAGACCGGCGCATGACCGGGCAATTCATTCGTAGCCAATCGCAATTTCGCAATTGGGTCACTGCAGATGGCTCGGCTGGGCCATCTGGAGCAGGAGGGTTCAAAGCAGAAGCAGGCCGCTACCACCTCTACATCTCTTTGGCTTGTCCGTGGGCCAGCCGAACTTTGATTTTTCGATCGCTGAAGGGCCTTGAGGGCATGGTCGGGCTTTCGGTCACGCATTGGCTCATGGCAGAACACGGATGGACCTTTGCCCCAGGTGAGGGCGTCGTTCCCGACATGGTCAACAATGCTGAATTCCTGCATCAGCTCTACACCCGGGCCGATCCCCGCTATAGCGGGCGCATCACGGTGCCCGTTCTATGGGACAAGCAGCGAGACACGATCGTCAACAACGAGTCATCCGAGATCATCCGGATGTTCAACAGCGCCTTCGACACTGTTGGCGCTCGGCAGGGCGATTATTATTCCGAGCCGCTGCGCGTTGAGATCGATCGCGTGAATGAACGGATCTACGAAACAGTCAACAACGGCGTGTACAAGGCGGGCTTTGCTGGCACGCAAGCGGCCTATGAAACGGCGGTCGTGTCACTCTTTGAAAGCCTTGACTGGCTCCAACAGCGACTTTCCCAGGCGCGCTACCTCGTTGGCGAGCAGCCCACCGAGGCAGATTGGCGGCTCTTCACCACGCTCGTCCGCTTCGATGCCGTGTACCACGGACACTTCAAGTGCAACATCCGCCGGCTGGTCGACTACCCCAATCTTTGGGCATACACCCGCGAACTCTATCAATGGCCCGGCATTGCCGCGACGGTAAACCTGTCGCACATCAAGCGGCACTATTACATGAGCCATCGCCAGATCAATCCGACTGGCGTTGTTCCGCTAGGGCCTACTATTGACTTCAACACGCCCTCCCATCGCTTCAAGGGTTAACGCATGCGGTCGGGATCGACCGCATACGCACAGCCGTTCAAAGCAGCGGCCGATAGGGGAACGCGGGACCCCGTGTTTCTGGCGGAAACGCGCCGACGAAGCACGTAGCGTGGCCGAGTCACTGACGCATCCGACCGCTAAGCGCGAAATGCTTCTGGTCGCAGAACACTTTGAGAGGTTGGCCAAGCACGCGCGAAAGCAATCGGCCAAGCGCAAGCGGCACGACTGCTAAGTCGTCTTGCCGGCCTCGTCGGAAGAAACGGTTGAAACACGTCTGTTGGGTGTGTCGCGCATAGGATGCGCGTGCCCACGCCAGATTTTGACGCGTTATCTTTTCCTGTTCTGTCCGCTCATACCATCATTGCCGGGGAAGACAGCCGTGGCCCACGTCGCAGAGGTTACCTTGCGCCAAATGCGCTGCCCGGTAAACGACGGGATAGGGAAGTGACCGCGCGCGCCGTTGTGTCACTCGTGAGACGCCACTGCGAATTATTTGCGATCGCCGCGTAAGATTGACAAGAAGACCACTGCTATTGCTCGCGCGCGGCATTCCGTACTTTCGCCATAGTGCGAAGCGATGCAGCGTTTCCCACACGACACTGAGCATAGAATCGATGCCTGCCAAGCTTGAATCCAAAGTTCACCATGGCCCGTTCCCAAGCCGCTATTTTTGCGCTCTACGCCCCATCCTATTTCGCCTCAGCCGCGCCAGAAGCTCTCAATCTGCAAGTTCGCCTCGCCGATGACCGCGCCGTCCCCGGGCAGGATCCGCACCGTCGAAGTCTTGAGCTCAACTTGCGCTGCTGCGCAACGCAGTCCGTCAGGGCGTTCGCGCAACTGCCAATTCGTGCCAGTGCCGCAAATGTGGTTTCGATAGACTGGCCTGGCAAGTGAGCTCATGGTGGGCTCAGACGTCGTGTAAATTCCGGGGAGCTTTGGAATGCAAGTCGCAGGGAAATCGGTGCACGGCGTGGGCTTGGCCGCGATTATCTTCCTTTGCCTAACGATGGCCTCAAGGGCTCACCCGCATGTGTGGGTCACCGTCGAAATGACTGTCCTGCACGACAAGGGCGACCTGACGGCCCTCCAGCACAAGTGGACATTCGATGAGGGCTATACGGTGATGGCGCTCGAGGACTTCAAGAAGAATCCTGACGGCACTTACGACAACAAACAGCTGGCGGAACTGGCGAAGGTCAATATTGATGGTCTCAAAGAGTTTGGCTATTTCACCTATACCGTGCTAGGACACCAGGCGGTCAAGTTTGGCGAACCGCAGAATTACTGGGTTGAGTATAAGAACGGTGTTCTTTCCCTGATCTTCACGCTCCCCTTTGCTCAGCCGATTACGCCAACGCCCAGCAAAGATCTCACAATTCTCGTTTTGGACCCGACGTACTTCATCGCCTTCGAGCTTGCGAAAACCAGTCCGGTGAGGCTCGCCCAAGGCGCACCTAAATCCTGCAAGGTGACGATCGCCGAACTCGCAGAGGGATCTGCGGAAGCTCAACGCCTGAGCAAAGTATTCACCGAACTTGGCCCGGAACTGGGCTACACTCAAATCTCTTCGATCAGCTGCTGAGCTCGTTAATGTTCCGTCAAATCACGACCACACTCGTGGCGGTGACAGGGTTGGTGTCGCGCATTGCATTGTTAGTTCTCGCTTCTCGGCGCGCTACCGCGCGGCAACCGCTTGGTCACAAACCCGAGGGCATCCCGGTAGGCCTTGCCCGCGTCCGTAGCGCCGTGATCGGAGTAGCAGTAGAAGAAGCCGACTGCGTTTGGCCCAGCACACGGGAAACGCGTTCGCGTAGGCCAACGCGGCAGGCGAGCGACTGTTCAACATCCGAACGCCCTCTGGGCGATTTGGCGCTATGGAGCCGGCTGGCCGAGCCTAAAGTTCACTCCCACTCGCACGATGTTCCCCTCATCGTGAACCTTTCCGGTCATAGAGCTGGTGTTGCCCGGATAGTCGTAGTTCACAGTCGTCTGGTTCTCCCCAAGATCGTAATGTAGGTATTCAGCTTTGATCATCAGCCACTCGGTGAGCGCGACCTCGTAGCCGGCGCCCAACGCCCAGCCGACTGGAGTGACGGCCGATTGACTGGTGACGTTGCGCAGGGTGCAGGCAAGAGGAGGACAAGTGGCGGGATCGAAGCTGGATGAGATACGCACAGTTGTGTCACCGGTTGCAAGACCGCCGGTAACATAAAGCAGTGATCTCTCCCAAAGGGTCATGCCAAACCGCGCTCGCAGGGTGGCGAGCATGCTCATTTCGCGATCGGCCGCAGTCGTGATCGTGGGCCGCAACGGATTGGTGGATACGGTAACGAAGTTGTCGTAGGCGTTGAGCCACTGCACATCGGCCTCGACACCCACAACGGTCCTGCCGAACTGCACGTTGTAGCCTGCTTGTGCGCCACCCGTGAAGCTCTTAGACCAATCGAGAGGCGCCCGCGACGGCGTCGTGCCATCGGCGATCTCCGAGCCAAAGCCCATTGTGCCGGTATCCTTTCCCGTGAAGCGAATGTCGTGGCTGTCGGTCCAGGCGCCGCCGCCATTCACCCCGAAATAGAACCCCGTCCAGGTGAAGCAGCAGGGGGCGGGCGGCCCGGTATAGCCTCCTGGGATGCCATCAGCGTAAGAGTGGTCGGCCAATGCGGGGGCGAAGAGAGCTGAAACGAGGAGAGATTTGGCCGAGAGCACTCAGGTCGCCACCAAGGATACCGTGGTCGCCAATGGGGTCGGGCATAAAATGCAGCGTGCTGTAGCGGGAGAAATATGCAATCTGCAGGTCCGCTCCGTCGAGCTTCTTTTGCAAGGCGATGACGTTGTAGAAGTTGCGCTCGAGCTGACGCTGATCGAGAAGTGTTGAATCGAAGGTGAAGTCAGGCGATATCGTGGGCTGCCCGGGTCTATCCGGAATTTGGTATTTCTGAATGGAAATGCCGCTGATCGTGGTAAGGCGGGTGGAGTCATCGAGCAACGTCGAGAGATAACCGAACGCCCTGCCCTGTTGCGTCAGATCGTGGATGGCGTTGATCGAGGCCGTCGGGTTCTCAAGCCCCAGATCTGTGAAGAAACCGCGACCGGTAAAGAAGTACTCGGTTCGTCCGCTGGTCCCGCCGTATTCGATGCTGGGCGTGAATGTGCTGCGATTGCCACCATAAATGCTGATGGTACCGCCGGGGTCCTGGGCACCGCTGCGCGTCTGAATGTCGACCAAGCCGGTGTTGCGCAGTCCATACTGGGCCGGCAGCGCACCCGTGACGAGGGTCATGCTGCCGACGAAGCTGCTGGACGCGAGCAATAGCATTCGAAGGAAAGGTGGGCGCATCGTGAGCTCTCCCGATGCCCGAACGCGGGTACAACACACAGGTGAATGGAGGACGCAGACAGCGTCAGACGTTCATCGCCTGCGGCGGCGCGCGAGAGCGGAACGGCGAGGCGCGCGCTGCGGCCCGCGGCCGTACACAACAAACTGCGGGCGCGACGCAGTACGCGATCTTGGGAAGAATTAGGTCCGGCCCAGCCGAAAGGATGAGCGTTGAAGCAACGTGAATGGCGCCGCAGAACCGACAATTGCCGTCATCATTGGCCGGAAGTGGTGTCGTCTCCCCTGCCACAGCGGTGAGTTGGGACCGGGACAAGTCCCTGGAGTGAACATGGATATGGCAGAATGCGAGGGTGATCTGCGCCACGAACGCCAGCAGCGCAAGCAGGAGATACCCTGGATGCCGCCTGAAGCGCTGCACAACCTCCCCCATTTGATGGTATAACGTATCACTGGCACTTGGGTGGGCGTCAACGTTGCCCGCCGACGAAGCTTGCTTTGGCAGACGCGGTGTGGCTCGGCTACTACGCTGATGGGTGCACGGAGATTAACAGTCAGGCCGCGGTATGGCGGGAGTAAAGCAGAGGTCCATGGTGCACGATATGATGAGCGATGCGTTTCCGGCTCCGCAGCACAATCATGCCGCCTGTCTTGACGACGCGATCCGCGCGGCGCGCGAAGCCTTCAAACGCCATGAAGTGCCTTTTACACCCCTTCGCGAGAAAGTGTTTCGAGAAATCGCGGGATCCCACAAAGCCGTTGGCGCCTATGAGGTGCTCAACGGCCTGGCAAAAAAAGGCACGCGACTAACGCCCGTCTCGGTCTATCGGATCATCAACACGCTTGTCGATGCGGGTGTGGTTCGCCGGTTCAAGAGCCGGAATGCTTTTTATGCGAGCCACTCCGATGATCCAATGTCGCCGAGAATTGTTCTGGCATGTGAGATTTGCGGGCGGGTTGCCGACGCCGACGGAGTGCCCATGTTCCAAGGCATACGCCGCGCACTGGCGCGCCGCGCCTTCTCACCGCGAAGCGCCATTATCGAGGTTCTGGGTGCGTGCGCGCACTGCACTGAGTCCAACCCAAATGCGCGGGCCTAGCGCGATTAGTCGCCACATTGGATGAAAACGGCCTTGGTGGTGCTCACCGGGGTTGCAAGTTGTGCGAACGCCTTTGCCAGGCGATCGACATTGTTTTCGCCTTCATGTTTGGGGTTGCCGATCTGCACCTTGCAGGACTTGGGCGCCCCTTCACCGAGTTTCACCGGGTCGGTTTTGGCTGGCAGGAAGGCGATGTAGAAGGCCGGGTCCTGTACGACGTAGGCGAACCCCTTGGCCTTCGCCGGGATCGGCTTGTCGAACGGCACGGTGAAGTGCAGCGACAGGACCCCGTCCTTGTGCTCGAGCCAATAGTCGGTCGGGTCCTGGATCTTGACGTCGCCTCCGTCAAGAACCGGATAGGTGAAGTAGCCGAACTCTTTGAGGCCATCGATGTTGACCTTGGCAAGCTCGGCAAGCTCCTCGCGCGAGTAGACCCCGTCGTTGTTCTTGTCGAGGCCCTCGATGGCCATGGCCGTGTAGAACTCGTCGAACGTCCACTTGTGCTTGAGGCCGGTGAAGGCGCCCTTGTCGTAGAGCACGGTGGTCTCGACGCTGATCCAGACATGGGGATGGCACCAAGCGCTGCCCCCGAGGCCGACGAGAAGGGCTGCGGTCAGTGCGAGGGCGCTGAGGCAGCGCATTGCCGGTGTGGGCACCCGCATCGCGATCAGCCTCCCGGCCGCGGCTCCACCTTCTCGGCCTCCAGGCTGTAGCCGGCATCGGCGAGGCCGGTGAAGGTGGGCGTGACCTTGAGGGTGCCGGTGACCCAAACCGGATCGAAGGTGCCTTGCACGTCGAACCCCTGCTCGATCTTGACGTAGATGATCTGGTTGGCCGGAGGAGGCGGCACGTGAA
>Ga0306920_100007012_pt1 | contig 14792 bp, 9 predicted proteins | sample flu12Cox44000170_FD_204666 | JGI IMG/M metagenome (GOLD analysis project Ga0306920, IMG submission 204666) | Lab enrichment of tropical soil microbial communities from Luquillo Experimental Forest, Puerto Rico - flux4day.12C.oxic.44.000.170 (v2)... | ecosystem: Environmental > Terrestrial >... | reverse complement strand
GATCGATGAAACGACTACTTGGACCGTATAGCGATTTCTTCTTTCTTCTGTTGCGGGTTGTCGCGGCCTTGATGTTTATGTCGCACGGCCTGCAGAAACTCAACGTCGCGATGCTCGGCGGCTTCAAGCCGCCACCGGAACTGCCTCAGCTCACCGCGGCAGCCTGGATTGAAACCATCGGTGGCACGCTGGTCCTTCTCGGACTGTGCACACGATATGCAGCGTTCGTCCTGAGCGGCGAGATGGCGGTCGCGTACTTCATGAGCCATTTCGGAACGGTGATGGGCCCTTTCAGCGCACCGCCTGGGCCGGGCCCACACAGCTTCTTTCCGCATCTGAACGGCGGCGAGATCACTGTGCTCTACTGTTTCCTCTGGCTCTATCTGGCATCGCGAGGACCTGGGAAATACAGCGTCGACGCAGCGATGGGTTGGGAGTCGTCACGCTTGGAGCCGGATACTAGGTACACCCGTACGTAGTGTCCGGCTTTAGCCGGACTCACTGGAGGTAGTGTCCGGCTTTAGCCGCACTCACTGGCAGGGTCGCGGTCTTGAGCGGGACGTCAAATCGGCAACCTGAGACTGTAAAGGACTGCCGCATGAAATGGGCCCTTGCGAGCCGGCGTATTCCAAGGTGTGAGCGCTCAGCCCGACTAGATGCCCGCTAACCCCCTGAAAAATACAAATCTCTGGTACGCGCTCGCGGTTGCGATCGCGGGCGTGGTCGGCGCATCAGCCGGCGGCGCACAAACACCAGCGCCCACGCCACAACCGACCGGCGACGCAACATGCCGCGTTGAGGGCCGTGTCACCAGCGGGAGCGACGGACTGCCAGGAGCTTCGGTGGTCGTCCACGTCGGCGGCGTACTCAAGGCGGCAACGTCGACGGACATCGAAGGCCGTTACACGATCATCTTCTCGCCCGGCGCGACATATCACCTCACAGCCGAGCTCACGGCGTTTGCGCCGGTCGAGCGCGATCTGACACTTGGTGCGGCGCCCTGCGACACTCGGGCCGATTTCCAGCTGGCGTTGAAATCGCGGCGCGAACCGATCGCGCCGCCGCCGACGGCGGCCGCCAACGCCGGAGCAGCGACAACCGATCAATCAGGCTCTCAACCGAACGCTCAATCGTCCTCGTCCTCACCATCAGGTGCGCCCGCGAGCGCGGATGCGGGACAGCCTCAGCGCGGCGCCGGCGGGCGACGTGGCGCCAACGCCGGCGGTCGTGGCACGGCACCAGGTCAGAACGGACAGCGGTTCCAGACGCTCGGCGTCCAGGCCGACGCCAACGGCGAGGCTACGCTCGAACTCGCGCCAACCGAAGATGCGGCAGACGCCTCGCGACTGCTGCCAGCGGGATTCTCGCTGCAGAACGCGCAGGCCGATGCCGTCACGATCTCCGGCAGCAGCGACGCGACGAACGTCGATCGAGGTTTTCTGAACGATCGGAATCAGGCGATCGCGCTGGGCCAGTTCGATCCGTCGACAGGACAATTCGCGGCAGGCGCCGCGCAGGCCTTCGCTGGCGGCGACGGACAATTCGGCGTGCCGGGCCTGCCGGGCGGGGCGGGCGGGCCGGGCGGTGGGCGCGGAGGTGGACCGGGAGGCGGCGGCCGCGGTGGTTTCCAGCTCGGTGGACGAGGCGCGCGCGGCCAGAGCCCATATCAGGGCACGGCGACGTACACCTTCGGCGGATCCGTCCTCGACACGGCTCCGTATCAGATCAACCCAAGCGTCCCTGCCACGCAGCCGCAATTTGGGCAAAACACGTTTGGGACCACATTTGGTGGGCCGCTGAAGATCCCAGGCGTCTACAAAGACACGAACCGTCGAACGAACTTCCAGGTCAACTACACCGGCACCCGTGCCAACAACGTCTTCGATCAGTACGCGACCGTGCCGACGCAGGCGATGCGGAACGGCGATTTCTCCGCGAGCGGGGTCCAATTGATGAACCCGCGTGCGGGCCAGCCGTTCCCCAACAATCAGATTCCGGTCTCGCAGATGGATCCGGCGGCGTTGTATCTGATGGGATTCATTCCGCTCCCGAATGTGCCCGGCACGTCGAACAATGGCAACAACTATCACGTGTCGACGACGGCCAACACCTCGTCCGACGCCATCAGCCTGCGTCTTCAGCAGAACTTGTCGCCGACCGTGCAGGCGAACGGCCGCGGTGGCTTCGGAGGACGGGGCGGCTTTGGCGGAGGCCGCGGCGGATTTGGCGGACGCGGCGGCGGCCGCGGCCTGAACATCAACCTTCAGGCGCAGCTCCAGTACCGCCGCAACGAAACCAACGCGCTGAACGTGTTCCCGAATCTCAACAGCCGCACGGTCAACACATCGGTGTCGGTTCCGATTTCGCTCAACGTGGTGAAGAACCGCTTCATCAACAATTTCACTGTCAACGTCACGCACTCGCGTTCGGACACGACCAACAGCTTCGCGAACGTGCTGAACGTCGGCGGGACGGCGGGCATCAACTATCCATCGGGCGCGTCAACGAGCCCGCAGTACTGGGGCGTGCCCAGCCTGAACTTCGGCGGCGGCTTGACGGGGCTTCAAGGGGCGCCGGCGTCCGTCAGAACCGACACGCGCATCACCACCAGCTACACATTCATTCATCCTTTCACGAAGCATCAGTTGCGATTCGGCGTCGACTACCGCCTCGATCGCGACATGAATCAGCTGAACGTGAACGCTCCGGGCGCGTTTACGTTCACCGGACTGTACTCAGGTGCGCCCTTTGCAGACTTCCTGCTGGGTGCGGCGCAGCAGGCCTCGCTGCAGGTCGGCGGCGTCAGCGAACTGCGCGGGCGATCGTTCGACACGTACATCGAAGACAACTGGCAGAAAAGCTCGAAGCTGACGTTCAATCTCGGCTTGCGGTACGAGCTGGTGATGCCGTACACGGATGCAAACGGGCATTTAGTGAACCTGGACGTCGCTCCCGGATTTCTGGCGGTCGCGCCCGTGCTCGCCGGCGGGAGCGGGCCGTTTACCGGCGCATTTCCCACCAGCGTGATCAACACCGACGCGAACAACATCGGGCCGCGCATCGGCGTCGCGTTCCGCCCGGTCCGCGGCACCGTGATTCGCACCGGCTACAGCATTACGTACAACCCTGGGTCGTACGCGACGATCGCGCGGCGCCTTGCGTCGCAGCCCCAGCCGGGATTCGCCGACACAGAGACGGTGACCGGTACCGCGACGACGCCGCTGTCGATCGAGGATGCACTTCTGTCGTCGACGTCGGCCACGACCAATAACTGGGGCGTGGACAAGAACTACCAACTCGGGCTCATCCAGACCTGGAATGCATCGATCAGCCGCGATCTCACGCCGATCTGGACTGTGCTCGTCGGGTACACGGGCGTAAAGGGCACCGACCTCGACCTGCTGAACGCGCCGAACCGGACCCCGTTCGGCGGGCTGCTCATATCGACGGTGCAGCCATTCACGTGGGAAACTTCCGACGGCCATTCGATGCTCAATCTCGGCACCGGTCAGCTGTCGAAACGCCTGTCGAACGGCGTCGGCGGTAACGTGGCCTACACTTTCATGCAGTCGAAGGACAATACGCCGTCGCTCGGAGGCGCCGGCGTCATCGTCGCGCAGAATCCGCTCGACCCGAACGCCGAGTACGCGCTGTCGAACTTCGACCGCCGCAACCAGCTCACTGGCAACTTCATCCTCGAATTGCCTTTCGGATCTGGCCGACGGTGGCTCGATCACGGCGGTCTGATCGCCAGCGTCGTCGGCGGATGGACGGCGACGTTGTCGTGGAGCCTGCAGTCAGGGACGCCGTTCACGGCGCGTGTGTGCGCAGCAGCCTTCGACGTCGCGCAGGGCACGACTTGCTCGCTCCGCGCGGACCTCACCGGGATCTCGCCCCAGCTTTCCGACCCGACGATCGCGACGTTCTTCAACACGGCCGCGTTCTTGCCGCCGGCGCCCGGCACTTATGGCGACTCGCCGCGCAACTTCCTGATCGGCCCCGGCAGCGATCAGCTGAACGCCACGTTCATCCGCGACATCCGCCTCGGCGGCGTTCGCAACTTGACGCTGCAGATCAACGCGACGAATCTGCTGAACAACGTCCAGTGGCTGGGCATCGGGACAGACCCGACGCAGCTGTCCACCTACGGTCGGGTGATCTCGGTTCGCCCCATGCGTGCCGCGACAGCGTCGTTGAGGTTCAGGTTCTGATGAGAACTCGATTTGGATGTAGTGTCCGCCTTCAGGCGGATCTACGCCGTCCGGCGGAAGGTCACCGTCCGGCTAAAGCCGGACACTACGTACTCATCGCTGCCCTCGCCCTCGCCGCGCGGCCGCTCGCACAACAGCCACAGCAAAACACCCCGACATTTCGAAGCACGGTCAACCTCGTCCTGGTCGACGTCGTTGTACGTGATCGCAGCGGGAACGTCGTCAGCGGCCTGAAAGCCGACGATTTCCAGCTGCTGGAGGACGGCAAGCCGCAGCAGATCCTCACGTTCGCGTTCGAGCAAATCGAGAGCAACGCCGCGCCCGTTGAGCGCGCTTCGCTTCTTGCTGGAGCGACCGCGAGCGCGACACCTCGGGTGACTGCGCCGGCGGCGACTGCCCCCGCCGCGCCGGCCACGCCGCCGGGGCCGTTGACGTCGGAGGACGTCGCGGGGCACCGCCTGCTGACGCTTCTCTTCGACACCAGCTCGATGCAGCCGGAGGACGTCCAGAAAGCGACCGACGAAGCCATCAAGTGGGTGAACGAGAAGATGTCGCCGGCCGACCTCGTGGCCGTCGCGACGATCGGCTCGACGCTGCAGGTGCTCTCGGACTTCACAAGCGAGAAGGAACAGGTCCGCACCGTGCTGCAACGGTTTTCCGCGGCCGATGGGACGGCCTTCGCCACCGTCGATTCCAGCACCCAGGCCACCGACGAAGCGACTGCCTCGCAGACCGATGACTCGACGACCACCGACGTCAGCGCGCAGGAGCTCGACACGTTCAACAACGACGTCCGCCTCCGCGCCATCAAGACGCTCGCCGAAGCGCTGGCACCCATTCAGCAGAAGAAGGCCATCCTGTATTTCAGCTCGGGCATGCAGCGGAACGGCACAGACAACCAGGTGGAGCTGCGCGCGGCGGTGAACGCCGCGGTCAGGGCTAACGTCTCGATCTATCCCGTGGACTCCCGCGGGCTGCAGGCGATCGTGCCCGGCGGCAGCGCGCGTCAGGGCAGCCGCGGCGGCCTCAGCGCGTTCACCGGATCCGCGGTCACGCAGCAGTTCACAACCCTCGCGGCGCAGCAGGAAACGCTGACGACGCTGGCTGCCGACACCGGTGGCACCGCATTTCTCGACTCGAACGACTTCGGCGAGGCGTTCGGAAAGGTCACGAAGGACATCTCGTCCTACTACATCCTCGGCTTCGCGAGCACGAACCCGGACAAGGACGGCCGGTACCGTCGTCTCACGGTCAAGCTGCGAAACAAATCGGATGTGAAGATCGAGGCGCGCGAGGGGTATTACGCCGATCGCGACTTCACGCATACCGCGAAAGGTGACCGCGAGATCCAGCTGCAGGAACAGCTGTCGATGCAGATCCCGGCGACCGACGTCCCGCTGTTCGTGACGACGGGATTCTTCAGGTTGGCGTCCGACAAATACTATGTGCCCGTGTCGCTGGCGGTCCCGGGCTCCGCGGTTCCGCCGGTGGCCAAGCCCGGCGAGAAGCTGACGCTCGACGTCGCCGGATTCATCCGCGACGAGCGCAACTTCCCCGTCGGCCGCATTCGCGACACGATGACGGTTCCGCCGGCGAGCGCCGATTCTCTCGCCGCGCGACAGGTGCTCTACGAAACCGGCCGCTTCTCGGTCAAGATGGTCGTTCGCGAGAACACGACGGGAAAGATGGGTACGTTCGAAACGAAGCTCGTCGTGCCGGAGCTCAAGCAGACTCCGGTCAAGGTGAGCTCCGTCGTGCTCAGCACGCAACTGCAGAACGTCGGCAATCGGAAGACGTCGAATCCGCTCGTGCGCGACGGCGTGGAGCTGGTCCCCAACCTCACGCACATCGTCAGCCGGAATCAGAAACTGTACTTCTACTATGAGGTCTACGATCCGGCCGTGGACAGCGGCATGCCGCAAGTGCGCACGAGCCTCGCCTTTTATCGCGGCCGGGTGAAAGTCTTCGAAACGCCGGTTGTCGAGCGGACGATGCTGGACTCGGCGGATCGGCACGCCGCCATCTTCCAGTTCGAGGTGCCGGCCGCCAGCTTCAAGCCCGGGCTCTACACCTGCCAGGTCAACGTCGTCGACGAGGTGATGAGCAAGTTCGCATTCCCGCGACTCGAGATGTACGTGCGGTAGGCGCGACTGAGTCTTTCAGAATTGCAGAATGGCACAATTGCAGGATGCTCCTTTCTGCCATTCTGCGATCCTGCCATTCTGCAATCTCATTGGCGCGTGCATTCCTTGACGTCGCTCCCCATACGCGACAAACGCGTCGCGAACCCTTCGACCGCGGGATTGAGCGGATCGAGCCTGACGGCGCGAACGAGCGCGCTCGTCTCGTCAATCGGCAGCGAGGCCAGGTTGCCGCAGAACGCCTGCCACACGCCGTCTTGCCGGAGGTACTCCTCCACGTTCGACACGTAGAACGTCGAGACGCGCGTGGCGTTGCGGCGCACGTAGCTGCCGATCGCGCGCAGGGTTTTGGGCCCGGCGAAGTTTCCGACCACCGGCACGATCATATTCCGGCGTTCGAGATCCCTGACGAAGACGAACGCCTGCTCGCTCGCCAGGAAGCTATGCATCTGGCCGGCTTCGTCGGTCGCAGCCATCAGATCGGCGTACGTGGGCTGCACCGTGCCGCCGAAGCTGCCGTACGGCGAATACTGGATCTTGGTTCCGGCCAGCAGGAATACGTGGTGGATCATCTCGATGCGCTCCAGATCGGCGCCGGTCAACGGCAGACGATGCTCGGTGACGAGCCTGTTGCGGATCGTCGCGAGCGTCTCGGCGGCAAAGCCCTCGTTCGGCTCGACCGCTGCGAACGCGGCGAAAATCTCTCCAGGCGACGAGTCGGCCGTGAGTCCCGCAGGACGCTTTCGCGAGAGCAGGCGCGAGACGAAGTCCGTGCGGTCGGTCGCAAGCTCGAAGAGCGCCTTGTACATCAGGTGCAGATCGACATTGCCGCGGCGGACGTCGAGGATGAACCCGAGCTTCGGACGCAGCGCTGCGATGTAGGTGAAGTTCTGTTCCGGTCCGACGCCCAGATACACGCCACCGGGTCTGACGGTTCGCGTCAGCTCCGGGAGAACCCACTGGAAGCGGATCTCGTTCGACACGAGGTTGTCCGACCGGAAGCTGCCGTTTGGCTCGGAGAGGTCCGTCACGAGCTTCCAGAACGCCTGATCACTGAGACGCGCGGGGAGAGTGTCAGATGCGCTGTTGACGGCAGACGGTACGACGGCGGCCACAACCGCCAGCACAACTGCCGCAACGAACCGTTGCGTCACGGCTGGACCTCGCGAAGAAACTCGAGCAACGCGGGATGCACGATCTGCGGCTGCTCCCATTGCGGCAGATGCCCGGCATCCTCCACCGCGACGAGCCGCGCCGACGGCATGACGCCAAGCAGCGACGCACTCAACTCGAACGGTACGTTCGGATCCTGTTTGCCCCAGACGACCAGCACGGGACGCGGATCATTTCCGACCCGCTGCAGCTCCTCACGCTGATCGGTGTCGACGTTGTTGACCACGTCGGAGAGGCGCGATCGCCTGAAGCCGCGATAGCGCAGCTGCACACGATACTTGTCGGGCCAGTCGGGAAACCGCTCCGGGTGGAGGAAGTCGTTCAGCTGCCCGTCCGCCCAGGATCGCTCGTCGAGGACCGCCGTCACCACATTCCACACACGCGGCATCGACTCGATGCCGTGCAGCATCTCGGGCATACGAAACGCGGGATCGACGTAGACAAGCGAACGCACGCGAGAGGGGTGGCGCGCGGCGAAGCTGGTGATGACCGCGCCCCCGAACGACAGCCCTGCAAGATCGAACCGCGAGGTGATGTGAAGCGCGTCGAGCAGCTCCGTGAGCTGGCGGACGTAGAGCTCCTGCGTAAAGGGTACATCGGGGCGATCCGAGTAGCCGCGGCCGTAGTAGTCGTAGCGCAGCACGCGGAAGCGTGCTTTGGCGAGCTCGGCAAAGGTCGGATCCCAGATGTAGTACGGAACGGTGGCACCGGCGGCCAGCACCACGAGACGGCCTGCGGGCGGTCCGCCAAGCTCGTAGTGCGTGAAGCCGTCGCTCAGGCGAACGAACTGCCCCTGCGCGGAATCCCTTGCGGATTGATCGAGATCGAGCCGCTCCGGATCACACGCGACGTACAAACCTGCAGGAATGACGACGAAGATAAGGAGGATGGCAACGCCGTAGATCTGCAGGAGCCGGCCGGGCGCAATGCCCGCCGGCTTACTGTCCACCAGCTCCGCAGTCCTTGACGTCCGCGCGCATGTTGCCTAATTCGGAGTTGAGCCCCATGCCCGGTCCATTTCCACCGGCGCCCCGCACCGATCGAATGAACGTGCTCGACGTGTCGAGCGGCAGCGTCGCCACGTTGCGGCAGAAGTTTCCCCAGATCCGGTCCTGATACAGGTACTGCTCGACGTTCGACAGATAGAAGGCGGACACCGTCGCGCCCTTCGCCTTGATCCAGTCGCCCACGGCCCGAACCGCCTTGGGCCCGGCGAAGTTGCCGACGACGGGCACCAGCAGGTTCTTCGTCTCGAGCCCCTTGAGGAAGGCATAGTTGTCTTCGTTGGCGAGGAAGCTTCGCTGCGCGCCCGCTTCGTCGGTGGCAATCATCAGATCTTCGTAGCTTGGCTGATACCGCGCGCCGAATCCGCCGGTCGACGAGTAGTTGAGCTGCGGTCCGAAGTTGTAGAACGCGTGATAGACGTACTCCACGCCCTGCAGGTCGCCGTCCGACAGCGCTAAGTGATGCTTGGTCACGAGCAGATCGTCAATCGCCTTCAGGTTCTCCTTGAACAGCGCCTCGCTGGCGGTCGAATTCTTATAGGCCGCGAAGATGTCCATCGCCGACGAGTTTCTGTCGAGGCCGTCCGGCCGTTTCCGTGAGAACAGCCGCGAGACGAAGTCCGCCCGGTCCGCCGACAGCTCGAACAGCGCCTTGTACGTCAACTGCAGATCGAAGTTGCCCCGCCGGATGTCGACGATGAAGACCATCTTCGGCCGGAGGTTGGTGATGTAGGTGAAGTTCTGCTCCGGGCCGACGCCCATGTAGACGCTCGGCGTCTTGATGTTCGACAGCAGGTCCGGGATCACGCGCTGGAGCCAGACCTCGTTCGACAGCAGGTTGTCGGAACGGAAGAACCCGTCCGGTTCGGAAAAATCCGTGCTGAGCTTCCAGAATTCCTGGTCGGAAAGCTGGGACGGCAGCGAGTCGGCCGCACGAGGCCGCGAGATCGCCAGCGCGCTGACACAAAGGATGACAGTTGCTGCCGCGAGGAGTCGTCGTCTCGTCGTCGTCATCAATAGGACCTCAGCTGATGAATCGTAGGAACTCCCCGGCCCAGTGTCAAAGCAAATCGCCGCCGATGGTCTCAAGACGGCCCCTGAGCTTCGGCGCCAGGCGATGCTTGACGTCCAGTGGCGTCCCACCTATCCTCACCGGCATGAACGCCAGACTTACGGCATTCGCTGCGCTGATGGCGGCCGCCGGCCTGTTGATGGCTGCGCCCGCAGGAGCCCACCATTCGTTCGCCGCCGAATTCGACGGCAGCAAGCCGATGCGGCTCGTCGGCACCATCACGAAGGTCGAGTGGACGAACCCGCATGCGTTCTTCTACATCGATGTCAAAGACGACCAGGGTAACGTCACCAAATGGGCGTGTGAAGGCGGTGGCCCCGGCGCGCTCTCGCGCCGCGGGTGGAAAAAAGGCGACGTCAAACTTGGCGACACGCTCATCGTCGACGGCTATCTGGCGAGGGATGGTTCGCATCTGATCGACGCGCGCCGCGTGACACTGCCCGACGGACGGATCGTCTCGGGCGCGTCGGCGGGCGACGGTGGCCCGCAAGTGCCGGGGACAAATCCGTAGCGCGTAGCCCTCGTCACATACGTAGTGGCCGGCTCCAGCCGGCCTGACGGGTCCACCTGAAGGCGGACACGACGCCAATTGGAATGAGCTATGAAAACAACGGTCACAATTCGCGTATTGACAGCCGCGGCCGTCACTCTGTTTGTGTGCACGCCGCGCGTATTCGCACAGGTCGAAGAGCTTGCGCGTGCCGATGTGAAGTCGACGACGCCGACGCCGCGGACGGCCGACGGCCATCCCGATTTCAACGGGTACTGGAAGAGCATTCGCGGCACGATCACGGGGAACATCGGCAAGGATCTGCCCGGCATGAAGCTCCCCCTCACGCCGGCGGGAGAAGCCGCGCTGCAGCACAACCTGACTGCGACGATCGATCCCGAGAGCCTGTGCATCATCGGCGGCACGCCGCGCCACAACGCCAGCGGCCTGCCGTTTGAGATCGTCCAGAGCTCGAAGAAAGTCGTGTTCCTCTATTTCTATTCCTACTACCGTGCGATCCCGGTCGACGGCCGCAAGCACACCGACGATCCGGACCCGTCGTTTTTCGGCGAGGAGATTGGTCACTGGGAGGGCGACACGCTGGTCGTTGACTCCACTGGCTTCAAAGACGAGAAGGTGTGGATCGACGAGAACGCCAACCCCCACAGCGACGCGCTGCACGTCGTCGAGCGCTGGACGCGGCCTGACTTCGAGCACATCCAGGTCGACACGCTCATCGAGGACTCGAAGTTCTACACGAAGCCGTTTCACTACACGCGAACATGGATCCTCGGTCAGCCCGACGAGACGCTGTCGGAATATTCGTGCAGCGAAAACAACGTCGATCAGGCTCACCTGGGATTCGGTCCTGGTGGGATTCGCCCTGACGGCACGCGGGGCTATATCGACCCGAAGCCGCTGCCGCCACCGGTCACCCCTTCAAAGAAGTAGCGTCCGGCTTTAGCCGGACGGACGTCCGCCTGAAGGCGGACGCTACATGTTCAGTTGTGCCTTGACCAGCTGTGCCTTGACAAATAGTCTATAAACTAAGTAGGCTTTCTAGTCTTCAATGCTGACGCGCAAAGGCAAGTACGGGCTGAAGGCGATGATCGCGCTGGCAAAAGAGCATGGCGGCGGTCCTGTCCTCATCGGCGATCTCGCCGAACAGGAAGCCATTCCGAAAAAGTTTCTCGAAAGTATCTTGCTCGCACTCAAGCATCGTGGCCTCGTGCACAGCCGCAAGGGCCCCGGCGGCGGCTACCAGTTGGGCCGGGCCCCCGACGCGATCAGCGTGGGCGACATCATCCGCGCGCTCGACGGACCGCTCGCGCTCGTATCGTGCGTGAGTCAGACGGCCTACGCGCCCTGCGAGGAATGCGTCACGGAGAAAGACTGCGCCGTTCGACGCATCTTTCAACAGGTGCGCGATCAGACGGCTCGAATTCTCGACGGCACGACGCTCAAGGCTGCCGCCGCGAGGGGCCGATGAACCCTCCGCTGCGGACCTCTGCGTCCCGCCCCTCCTGCCCTTCCCGCCCTTTCTGCCTCGGAAGCTGTTGTCGCTGTCGATGCGCCTGTAGCGTGCCGGCGGCGGCCCGGCAGGAGATCCGTTTTTCGTTCTAACTTCCAAGTTCTTACTTCCCTCCTCCTGCCAGCCTGTCGACGGCGACCCGGTCCCGATCGTCCGGCAACCGTTTGAGGAGAAATCATGCGTTCGTTTCGATCGTCTGGAATCATTCGTGCAACGTTCGCGGCCGTCGCGATGTTGTTCGCGCCGACCCTGGCGCCCGCGCAGAGTTCCACCGGCTTCATTGCCGGTGTCGTGAAGGATTCATCGGGCGGCGTGCTGCCCGGTGCGTCGGTCAAAATCGTCAACGACGGCGCCAACACGAGCACCGACCTCGTCGCTCAGGCTGACGGCTCATATCGAACCGAGCCCGTCGCTGCCGGCGCTTACCGTGTTTCGGCGTCGCTCGATGGCTTTGAAACGGTTGAGCGCCGCGTCGCCGTGATTGCCGGCCAGACGCTGATGGCTGATTTCACGCTCAGCCCCGCGCGTTTCTCACAGTCCGTCGTGGTGACCGCCCGGCGCGTCGAGGAACTCGCGCAGGATGTCCCCATCCCCGTCTCGGTCGTCAAAGGCGACCTCGTGTCGGACACCGGCGCGTTCAATGTCAACCGCTTGAAGGAGATGATCCCCACCGTCCAGTTCTACTCGACCAACCCTCGGAACTCCGCGATCAACATCCGCGGGCTGGGCGCGCCGTTTGGGCTCACCAACGACGGCCTCGAGCCCGGCGTCGGCCTGTACATCGACGGCGTGTTCTTCTCGCGCCCCGCCTCGGCGACGCTCGACTTCCTGGACGTCGATCAGGTCGAAGTTCTGCGCGGCCCCGAAGGCACGCTCTTCGGCAAGAACACCACCGCGGGCGCCATCAACGTCACGACGCGAAAGCCCAGCTTCACGCGCGGCACCGAAGTCGAGGTGAACTACGGGAGCCTTGAGTTCGTCCAGGCCAAAGCCTCGGTGACCGGGCCGCTCGCCAAGAACGTAGCGGGACGCGTGTCCTTCTCCGGCACCACTCGTGAGGGCACGACCTACAACACGCTGACGAAACAGAACGTCAACGACATGAACAACCTCGGCATCAGGGGCCAGCTGCTGTTCGCGCCGTCCAGCGACCTCGCGATCACGCTCGCGATCGACGGCACGCGCCAGCGCCCCGCGTGCTGCACCCAGGTCGTCGAGGGCATCGCGCCCACACTGCGCGCCGCCAACCGCCAGTACGCGGCCATCGCGGCGAGCCTTCACTACACGCCGCCCAGCTTCAACGCGTTCGATCGCCTCACCGACATCGACACCCCGCTGCAATCGAACCAGGATCTGGGCGGTATTTCCCTCAACGCCGAGTGGAAAGCTGGGCCGGGCCGTCTGACCTCGACGACGGCGTGGCGGTACTGGAACTGGGATCCGTCCAGCGACCGCGATTTTCTCGGTCTGCCGATCACGACGATCTCGGCGGCACCGTCCAAACAGCGTCAATGGACACAGGAAGTCCGTTACGCGGAAGACGTCTCGCGGCGCTTCAATTTCGTCGCCGGCGCTTTTTTCTTCCACCAGACGATCAACTCGGATCCCGCTTTCAAGCAGGAGCAGGGATCGGCCGCCGCGGCGTTCCTGCTGGCGCCGAGCGCCGCCGCCGCGACGCCCGGCCTGCTCGACGCTTACGGCTACAACCAATACGTCCAGTACAGCAACACGAGCGCCGCGTTGTTCGGTCAGCTGCAGTGGTCGATCACGGATCGTCTGCGCATCCTGCCGGGCCTCCGCGTCAGCTACGACCAGAAGAAAGTGAACTTCGATCAGGAAGTCTACGGCGGCCTGCAGACCACCAATCCCACGCTGCTCGCACTGAAGCTCTCGGTGCTGGCTCCGCAGGCCTACAACGCGAACGTCAGCGACGGCAACACCTCCGGTCAGATCACGGCGGCGTTCAAGATCGCGCAACGCGTCAACGCCTACGGCACGTTCGCCACGGGCTTCAAGTCGGTCGGCCTCAACCTGAACGGCGTGCCAACGGACGCGAACAACAACCCGGTGCTCGCGGACGCGACCGTCAAGCCTGAAGACGTGCACAACTTCGAGGTCGGGCTGAAGACGACGCCGTTTCGGAACGTGACCGCAAACATCGCCGCCTTCGACACCGAGATCAAGGACTACCAGGCGCAGGTCACCAACGGCAGCGTCGGCGTTATTCGCGGCTACCTGGCAAACGCCGAGAAAGTACGGGTTCGCGGGGCAGAATTCGACGGCAGCGCGAGAGTGGTTTCTGGTCTCGCGATCTTCGGCGCCGCCGCGTATACCGACGCCAGATACGTGACGTTCACCGACGCGCCGCCGCCGATCGAAGACACCGGCGGCCCCCAGTTCGAGGACATCTCGGGCTCGCTGCTGCCCGGGATCTCGAAGTGGGCCGTGTCGCTCGGCGGCGAAGGCTCGCACAAAGGATCGCTCTACGGACGCCGCGGAGAGTTTTTCGCCGCGCTCGACGCCAGCTACCGCTCGTCGTTCTCATCGAGCCCGACGTACTCGCGATACATGGTCGTGCCGGGTTACACGCTGGTGAATGCGCGCGTCGGCTTCCGCGTGGCCAACGCGTGGACGCTGTCGGTGTGGTCGCGCAACCTGTTCAAGACGAACTACTTCGATCTCCTGACAGCGGCGCCCGGCAACACCGGCCTGATCGTCGGCCAACCCGGCGATCCGCGGACGGCCGGCGTCACGCTGCGGTTTGCATTCAAGTCCTGACAGGGAGGGCGCGGCGGCCGCGTGCCGCGTCCTCTCTCATGGCGAAGTAGAATCACTGGTTCATGTCCGCCCACGTAGTCGAGCTCGTCGGCATCACGCTCTTCGCCGCCATTGTCAACGGCGGCCTCGGCTACGGCTTCTCGTCGATCACGGTGCCGCTGGCGCTGCTGTTCCTGTCGAATCGCGTCCTCAACCCGGCGCTCGTCCTCATCGAAGTGGCGCTCAACGCCTACGTGTTGTGGGTGAACCGCGATGCGGTCGGCGTGATCTGGAAGCGCGTCTGGCCGATCGTCGTGGGCTTGCTGCCAGGGGTCCTCGTCGGGACGGTGATCGTGATCCAACTCGAGTCGTCATGGCTGAAGCTCTGGACGTACCTCGTGCTGCTACCGCTG
>Ga0306920_100007011_pt1 | contig 14793 bp, 17 predicted proteins | sample flu12Cox44000170_FD_204666 | JGI IMG/M metagenome (GOLD analysis project Ga0306920, IMG submission 204666) | Lab enrichment of tropical soil microbial communities from Luquillo Experimental Forest, Puerto Rico - flux4day.12C.oxic.44.000.170 (v2)... | ecosystem: Environmental > Terrestrial >... | reverse complement strand
CGTGACGACGCAGCGCCATGTGCTCGACACCGTCCGCCGCCTGTGCAGCGCATACGGCGTGGCGGCCGTCTACATCTCACACGACCTCGCCGTCGTCGGCGGCCTCGCCAGCACCCTGACCGTGATGTACGCCGGCAAGGTGATCGAGAGCGGGACCACCGCCGCGGTGTTCGGCCGTCCCGCGCACCCCTACACGAGGAGGCTCCTGCGGGCGATCCCGTCCCCGGAGCGTTCTGAGGTCCTGGAGGGGATCGAGGGCCAGCCGCCGCATCCGGGCCGCCGGCCGCCGGGGTGCGACTTTGCCCCCCGCTGCCCGCTGGTCGTGCCCGCCTGCCGCGAGGGCCCCGTCCCGGTCGTATCCCTGCCGGGCGGGCACCTGGTGCGCTGCCTGCGGACCGAGCTGACCACCGGTCCCGACATCCGCGACCCCCTGGAGATCCCAGCATCCCGCCCAGAAGACGAGGACGCCCAGCTGCGCGTGTCGGGGCTGTTCGCCCGCTACGGAACCGCCGAGGTGCTCTCCGACGTCACCCTCACCGTCGGCCGCGACCAATGCGTCGCCCTGGTCGGCGAGTCGGGCTCGGGCAAGACCACCCTCGCCCGCTGCGTGGTCGGCCTGCACGCCTCGTGGTCGGGTCAGGTGCGGTTCCGGGGCCAGGACCTGCCCCGGTCCGCCCAGGAGCGCCGGCCCCAGGTCCTTCAGGCCATCCAGTACATCTTCCAGAACCCGTACACCGCCCTCAATCCCCGGAAGACGATCGGCCAGATCATCGAGAGGCCGCTGCAGCACTTCTACCCGTCCCTGGCCCGCTCCGAGCGGGACGAGCGCGTAGCCCGCGTGCTGTCCGACGTCGCCCTCGGTCCCGATTTCTGGTCCCGCTACCCCGACCAGCTCTCGGGGGGTGAGCGCCAGCGGGTCGCCATCGCCCGGGCCCTGGTGGTCTCCCCTGACCTCCTGGTCTGCGACGAGATCACCTCCGCCCTCGACGTGTCCGTGCAGGCGACGATCGTCGAGCTCCTGCGGCGCCTGCAGGCCGAGCGGCACCTATCCCTCCTGTTCATCACCCACAACCTGGCCCTGGTCCGCTCCATCGCCCAAACGGTGACCGTGCTGTCCGAGGGGAAAGTTGTCGAGAGCGGCCCCGTCCAGCGCGTCTTCGAGCGGCCCGAGAACCCCTACACGATCCGGCTCATGGAGGATGTGCCCAAGGTAGTCAGGGGCGGGCAGCAGTCGCGCCTCCCGGCCCCATGAGCCGCGCCGCCACGCGGGCGGGTGAGTGACCGTGGACCTGGAACTCCTCATCCGTGCTCCGCGTGTCGTGTCCGGTGAGCGAGGCGAGCCGGAGCAGGCCCGGGCCATCGCGGTCAGCCACGGCCGCATCGAGGCGGTCGGGCCGGTGGACAGCCCGGCCGCGGCGCGGACGGTGCTGGAGCTGGGTTCGGACGTCGTCGTGCTGCCCGGCCTTATCGACCCCCATGTGCACGCGTGCGAGCCGGGCAACACCGGGTGGGAGGGCTTCGCGACGGCGACCAGGGCCGCCGCGGCCGGCGGCGTCACGACCTTGGTGGACATGCCGCTCGACAGCGTCCCCACCACCGTCACCGCTCAAGCGCTCGCCATCAAGCGGAGCGCGGCCGACGGGCAGTGCCACGTCGATGTGGGCTTCTGGGGCGGCGTCATACCCGGCAACCTGGGGCGCCTCGAACCGCTGCACAAGGCAGGTGTGCTCGGCTTCAAATGCTTCCTGGCGAATTCTGGCTCGGAAGGCTTCCCGCCGCTGAACGCCCGCCAGATGCGGGATGCACTCGCCATCCTGCGCGATCTCGGGTCGGTCCTGCTCGTCCATGCCGAGAGTGCCGAGGCGATGGCCGCCACCGGCGAGGCCCATGGCCCGAGCTACGCCGGGTACCTGGCCACGCGCCCGCGTGGCGTCGAGAACCTCGCGGTCGCCGAGGTCATCGAGGCGGCGCGGGCGAGCCGAGGTCACGCGCATATCGTCCACCTGTCCAGCTCGGACGCGCTGCCGATGATCGCGTCCGCGCGCCGGGAGGGCGTGCGGCTGACCGCGGAGACCTGCCCCCATTACCTGGCCCTGACGGCAGAGGAGATCGGCGACGGGGCCACCGCATTCAAATGCTCGCCGCCGGTGCGGGAGGCGGCCAACCGCGAGCTTCTGTGGGACGGCCTCCGGGCCGGGATACTGGACTTCATCGCGTCGGACCACTCTCCGTCCACGGCGGCGATGAAGGAACTCGGAGGTAGCGACTTCGGCGCGGCCTGGGGCGGCATCTCCTCCCTCCAGCTCGGGCTGCCGATCGTATGGACCGAGGCACACCACCGAGGCGTGCCGCTGAGCCAGGTCGCGGGCTGGATGGCACGGGCTCCGGCCGAGTTCGCCGGGCTTCCCGCAAAGGGGCGGATCGCACCAGGCTTTGACGCCGACTTTTGCATATTCGCCCCGGACGAGACGTTCGTGGTCGACCCGAAGCGGCTGCATCACCGCCATCCGGTGACCCCGTATGCCGGGCGCAACCTGCGGGGGGTTGTCCGGAGCACGATCCTGCGCGGGGAGGTCGTCGACGGCCAGCGACCGCGCGGGCAGCTACTGGCCAGGCAGGCCGCATGAGGAAAGAACGCCGCAGGCCCGCTGTTCGGGAGATGACAGGATGAAGATCATCGTGGTGAATGTCAACACAAGCGAGTCGATGACGGACGTCATCGCCGAAGCGGCGGGGCGCCACGCTTCGCCCGGTACAACCGTTGTCACGCTGCGGTCGTTCTTCGGCGCGGAGGCGGTGGACTGCAACTTCGAGAGCTACCTGTCAGCCGTGGCGGTCATGGACCGCGTCGTGGCCTATGACGAGCCGTATGACGCCGTGATCCTGGCCGGTTTTGGCGAACACGGCCGGGACGGCCTCCAGGAACTGATTAATCAGCCCGTGGTGGAGATATGCGAGGCGTCCGCGCACGTGGCAATGATGATCGGTCGTGCCTATTCCGTGGTGACCACGCTGCGGCGCTCGGTCCCGGCGATCGAAGACCGCCTGCGCTTGGCCGGCCTGTGGGACCGGTGCGCCTCGGTGCGGGCGACCGGAATGAGCACGCTCGAGGTGGATGCGGATCCGGAGGACGCTGTCCGGGCGATCGTGGCGGAGGCCCGCCGCGCGGTTGAGGCCGACCGCGCCGAGGTCATCTGCCTTGGCTGTGCGGGCATGGCCGGGCTGGAGCAGGCGATCACCACCGAGCTGGGAGTGCCGGTTATCGACGGGATCGGCGCCGCCGTGCGGCTGGCCGAGGCAGTTGTCGGCCTGGGCGTGCAGACCAGCAAGATCGGGGCGTACGCGCCGCCCGACGCCAAGAAGATCACCGGCTGGCCGCTGTGGCAGGCACTCGGCGTGCCGCGGGCCCCCGGTCGCGGTGATGCGGCCCGGGCTGCTGTGCGGTCAGGGGGGAACGATGACCCGCCCCGGTGACCAGCAGGACCAGATCCGGCGGCCTCGCCCCGGTGGCCCGGCCGGGCCCGGACCGGTCGCTCCCGAGGCGGACCTGGCATCACGGTGGCTGGGCAGCAGCGTGGTCGCAGCGAGCGATGAGTCCTTCGGCGACAAGGAGAACCTGCTGACGCCGGATGCCCCCGCGTTCGAGCCGGGTCACTACGGCAACCGGGGAGAGATCGTGGATGGATGGGAGACCAGGCGACGGCGGGATGGCGGGCACGATTGGGTGGTAGTGCGACTCGGCACGCCGGGCGTGATTACGTCGGTGGACGTCGACACGAGCTTCTTCACCGGAAACTATCCCCAGTCCTGCGCCGTGGAGGCTTGCGGGTGGGAGGGCTACCCTGGCCCCGCCGACCTGACCAGTCCCGCCACCCGATGGGTGACCATCGTGCCCAAGTCACCACTACGCGGCGATGCGCACAACGTGTTCGAGGCTTCGGACCCGCGCCGCTTCACCCACGTCCGCCTGTCCATCTTCCCGGACGGCGGGATAGCGCGGCTCCGCGTGGCCGGCCGCGTGGTGCCCGACCCCCGCGGGCTGGAGGCACTGACCATCGATCTCGCCAGCCAGGACTACGGCGGCGCCGTCGTGGCCAGCAGCGATGACTTCTACACGGCGGCATCGATGCTCAACCGCCCCGGCCGGGCCCGGTCCATGGGCGAGGGCTGGGAGGCCCGGCGGCGACGCGACGGCGGGTGCGATCACGTTGTCTTCCGGCTCGCCTTCCCCGGTGTCATCCGCCGGATTGTGGTTGACACCGCCCATTTCAAATACAACGCATCGGCTGAAGTGGCCCTCCATGGCTGCCTGCAGCACGCTATTCCGCCCAGCGACTCCACGGCCTGGCAACCGGTGCTCGGCCGGATTCGCCTGCAGCCTGATACCCGGCACGAGTTCGCGAGCCACTATGCGCAGCCGGTCGTCCTGGTCCGCCTTGACGCCATCCCCGACGGAGGGCTGTCGCGGGTCCGGCTGATCGGCAGCATCGACGCCCAGGCGCGCCGCGCCGCCGGCTACCAGTGGTTCAACTCGCTGCCGGGTGAGCAGGCCGTGCAGTGCCTCGTCGAGACCGGGATGATCCCCGACCTTGCTGCCGAAATCGAGAGGCAGCGACCGCTAGACGAGGGCTGGCTGCTGAGCGAGCAGCGCCAGTTGCCCGACGACAGCACCGCCATCGGTTACCGCGTGCTCGCCAGCATGATCGAAGGTGAGGTCCGCTGACCCGTCGCCGCCACCTAGAGGGCCGCTTCCGCGCGGTGATGGTGATGGCGCCCGGATCAGGCCGTGATCGGCGTGGGAGGCGCGGGCAAGCGGGAGCCGCCGCGCCGGCCGGAGGGTAGCTGGACACTCGAACTTGCAGAGCGACTAATTGACCGTGCGCTGCCAAGCCATCCGTCGGCTGCCCACCCCGGGCCTCGACGGTCCTCCGCGGGTAACCCCGCCGCCGTTCGCCTGATCGGGCGGCTGGGTCGCCGGGAAAGAGCGAGCCTCGACGGCGCAGATCGTGTCAGGATGCTCGGCATGTCTGGTCGCGCACGCAGCTTCGGAGTGATCGCGGAAGCATACGAACGCTTCCGGCCGGGGTATCCCGTCGCGCTTTTCGACATGGTGGTGACGTACGCGGGCCAGCCGGTTCGGACTGCCCTGGAGATTGGCGCTGGGACGGGCAAAGCAACGCGTTTGTTCGCTGAACGGGGGGTCACGGTCACCGCGACCGAGCCTGACGCGGCCATGCTCGCCGAGTTGCGTAAGCACGTGCCGGCGAACGTCAAGACCGTGCAAGCCGCGTTCGAGGACTTGCGACCGGGCGGGAGCTACGGGCTGGTTTACGCGGCAGCGGCGCTGCATTGGACGAATCCGGAGGGCCGGTGGCCGCGCGTGGCTGCGCTGCTGCGGCCGGGTGGCGTGTTTGCCTCGTTCGGTGGACCGGTCCAGCTGGCTGACCCGGGTGTGGAGGAAGCTGTCCGCGCGGCCCGGGCACCGTTCTTGGACAGCGACGAGGTTCCATCTCCAGATGGGACGCTTCCGGGGCATGACATGCAGTGGCCGGGTACCGAGCTCCAACGGTCTGAGTGGTTCGCCGATGTTCAACAGTCCGTGATCGAGCGGCGGTTGGCGATGAGCGCTCGCGACTACATCGGCCATCTCTCGACTATCTCGGCTTATCTCGAATTGCCGGCCTCGGAACAAGATCAGGTATATAGCCGGATCATGCAGGTCCTGCCGGAGAGGGTCGAGATTGCCGCCGACATCATCGTCCATCTCGCGCGCCGGCGCTGCGAGCAGTAGTGCCTCGATAATCAGATGTCAGCCCGGGACAACGGTCATCCGGGCATGCCTTGATGGGAATGGGGCGGGTGGCCTGGGTGGCAGGCAGTAACTGGTTTCCGTATGGCTGCTGCTGTCGTCAGGTGGTCGCGCCAGAGCCGGCCGGATCCTTGGACAAGATGCAGAACTCGTTGCCCTCCGGGTCGGCGAGCGTGATCCACCCACTGCCGTCGGGCCGTCGATAATCGGCGAGGTGCGACGCTCCCAGCGCGAGGATCCGCTCCACCTCCTGCTCGCGGGTGCGATCCACCGGGCGCAGGTCAAGGTGCACCCGGTTCTTCACCGTCTTACTGTCGGGGACGGTGATGAACAGCAAGAGCTGGCTGCGGTCACGCGAGGTGATCAGGCATTCCTCGTGTCCGGGCTCGTTCGGGTCATCAGGATCTTCAACGAAGTCCAGCACCTGCGACCAGAAGACCGACTGCGCGTAGGCGTTAATGGCGTCGAATGACGTGTGCGAGATGCGGCTGGTCATAGCGGCAGCCTTGACCGCCCGGCAGAAAACGTCAAACGGTCAATCCATCCGTCGATGACGGCCAGCAGGCGCTCGATGCGCCTATCGGTGAGCTGGGCGAGCGGATTGCCGGGCCAGGTCCCGCCGGGCGGCGAGAACCAGTCAAGTCTCACGCCAGGGCGGCGGTGATGAAGGCGCGGGTGAGCTTCTCCAGGTGATGGCGGGTGGCATCGGGGATGTCGCGCAGCGGCCCTTGCCCGGTGAGCACGGCCAGCCCGTGCACCGTGGACCAGATGGGGTACTCGATGCCGACGCGGCGCTGCCGGTTGAGCACCCCGGCGTCGGCCAGTTCATCGAGTACGGCGCGGAGCTGATCCAGGGGCATGGGGTCCGGCCCGGTCCCGCCGCCAGCAGCGTCGTAGCCGTGCTGCCGGGGCACGGCGAACGCGGTGGCAAACAGCCCCGGCTCCTCGCGGGCGAACTCCAGGTACGCCGTGCCGATCGCGCGCAGTCGGCGGCGGGCCGCAGCGGGATCGCCGTACTTGCCCCGCACGCGAGCGACGCCGGCGGCCATGCGGGCGGCGAACTCGCGCATCGCCGCCGTGCAGACCGCGGTGAGGAGTTCGTCCCGGTCGGCGAAGTGCCGGTAGGCGGCGTTAGGGACCACGCCCACCATCTGCGTCGCCTCACGGAGCACGACGGCGTCCGGGCCACCGGTCCGTGCCAGCTCGAGCCCCGCGGCGACCAGGCCGTCACGGACGGCGCCTCGCGGCCGCCGCCGCGCCTTGGTCATCTCACCCGTTGATCGGCCGGCCGTCATGGCGACATTTTAGTGGACAGCGTCCACTACGTCCAGTATGGTGGACGCTGTCCACTAAAGAGTGGACAGCGTCCACAAGCCAGGAGAGAGGACCCGGCCATGACGAAGATGACCTCCCTGCTCGAGCGCAACGAGCAGTTCGCCCGCGCCTACACCCCGGCGGCCCTCGGCGTGCCCGCCCAGCCGGTGTTCATCCTCACCTGCCTTGACCACCGGGTCGATCCGGCGATCACCCTCGGACTCCAGCTCGGCGACGCTCCCGTCATCCGCAACGCGGGGGGGCGTGTTACCCAGGCCGTCATCGACGACATCGCCTACCTCGCCTTCCTCGCCGAGCAACTGTTCGGCGACCAGGTCGCGGACGATCTCTTCGAAGTCGCGGTTGTCCACCACACCCAATGCGGAACCAGCTTTCTCGCCGACCCCAGCTTCCGGCACCAGGCCGCCCAGGCGACCGGCCTCCCCGAAGCGGCGCTGGAAGCCATCGCGGTCGCTGACCCGCACACCACCGTCCGCGCCGACGTCGAGCGCCTGCTCACCGCGCCCTCTCTCTCGCCGAAGGTGAGCGTCTCCGGCCACGTGTACGACATCGCCACCGGGCGCCTCACCAGCGTGGTTGACGCCCGGCACCCTCAGCTCGCCGGTAACAACTAGCTCACGGAGATCTCAGCCATGCGATCCAAGCCGGTGATCCTTGTCGCGTTGCTGCTGGCGGCGTTCCTGGTCAACCTCGACACGACCCTGGTGAACGTGGCGCTGCCCGCGATGGTGCGCCAGCTGCACGCCACCACCACTCAGCTGCAGTGGGTCGTCGACGCCTACAACCTCGTGTTCGCCGCGCTCCTGCTGACCTTCGGCAGCCTGTCCGACCGGTTCGGCCGCAAGGGCATGCTGCTGGCCGGGCTGGCCGTGACCGGGGCCGCCAGCCTGGCCGGCGGTTTCACCACCACTGCGGAACAGCTGATCGCGGCCAGGGCAGTGATGGGGTTGGGCGCCGCCATGACGTTCCCGGCGACGCTGTCGCTGATCTCCAACGTCTTCACCGAGCGCAGGGAACGGGCCCGGGCGATCGGCTTGTGGGGCGCGGTCGCGGGCGTGGCCATCGCGATGGGGCCGATCGTGGGCGGCTGGCTCCTGCAGCACTACAGCTGGCCAGCCATCTTCATCGCCATGGCACCGGTCGCGGCCGCCGCCGCGATCCTGGTAGCACTGGCCGTCCCCACCTCCAAGGACCCGGCCGCGGCAGCCCCGGACATCCCCGGCCTGGCGCTGTCGTCGGCGACCATGGCCCTGTTGGTGTTCACCATCATCGAGGCACCCACGTACGGGTGGGCGGCCGCGCGCACCCTGGCCGGGTTCGTGGTCTCGGCGGTCCTGCTGGCCGCGTTCCTCATCCGCGAGCGGCGCGCTGCGCACCCGATGCTCGATGTGCGGCTGTTCCGCAACCTGCGGTTCAGCGCGGCCAGCGGCGCGGTCACGGTGTCGTTCTTCACCCTGTTCGGCTTCATCTTCTTGATGACTCAGTACTTCCAGTTCGTCCGCGGTTACGGCCCGCTGTCCACCGGTGTCCGCCTGCTTCCGGTGGCGCTGGCGGTCGGTGCCGGGTCGGTCGCCGGGACCCAGCTCGCCGTGCGGGCCGGGACCAAGCTCATCGTCACCACCGGGCTGATCTTGATGGCCGCGTTCTATGCCTGGGTGGCGGCGACCAACAGCGCAACGCTCAGCTACGGCGTCATCGCCGTGCAGATGGTGGTCTACGGGCTCGGCATGGGCCTGACCTCCGCGCCCGCCACCGAGTCCATCATGGGCGCCATCTCGCGGGCCAAGGCCGGCGTCGGCTCGGCGGTCAACGACTCCACCCGGCTGGTCGGCGGCACGCTCGGCGTGGCCGTGATCGGCAGCGTGTACGCCTCGGTCTACGGAGCACGCCTCACCGCCACCATCCCAGCGGCCCTGCCGGGCCGCATCGCGGCGATCGCCCACCAGTCCGTCGGCGCCGCGTACCTGGCCGCCGGCAAGATCGCCGCCCTCGGCCACCCGGCTCTGGGCCTGGCGCTGGAGCACGCCTCCACCAACGCATTCCTGCGCGGCCTCACCGTGGGATGCCTTCTCGCCGGCGGCGTCGCCGCGGCGGGGGCCGTCCTGGCCGCCCGGTTCCTGCCGGCCCAGCCAGGCAGCCCAACGGCCGCCGAATCCGAAACAGCCGAAGAAGCCCACGAACTCCCCACCCAAACGCAACCCGCCACGGCGGCCCGCTAGCCCGGCCGCACGCGGGCAGCACAAGGCCTCCTGCTACCCAGCCGGAGGCGGGCACGATGTCCGCCGCTAGGCCGGAGGCCGCTCCGCCCGCACCACGGACATGTTGGAGGGCAGCTCCAGCTCCTCGATCCACCGGCCGGCAGCCCCGTGCCTGATCGCTCGCATCACCAGGTGCCCATTCGCCGCACGCCGCAGATACCCCGGCTCATGCACAATTCCCGACACGTGCTCACGTGGATCAACCGGCTCACCGGCCTCCCGGCGGCGCGTGATCTCCGCCTGCACGCTCACCATGCAGGCCCGGAACTCCGGCTCATTGTCGAACACGGCCACCACCACATGCCGCCGCTCCCGCCGCTGCGGGTCATAGCGGTAATGCCGGACGATGAACCGACCGATGCTGTCGTCCAGTGGGTCAACTCGCGCCACAACTCAACATTAAACCCAGGCCATCCGGCATCAACATCCACAGAACCCGGCCCATGGCCATGTGAGGGCCCGGTGGCCAGCGGGTCCCAGGCGCCGGAGATTTGGGGACGGCCGGTTGTCCCCACGAACTGTGGGGTCAACCGCTTGAGCGTTCCGGGGACAGACCCCTTCTGACCTTGGTGGGCGACACTGGGATTGAACCAGGGTCGCTGACACTGGGTGAACCAGCGGAAACACGCTCTGACCAGCAATTTCTCCGCGTTTTGATGCGGCAACAGGTGGAAACATCTGGCACGAAATGGTAGATTCATCTGGCACGCTGATGGCACGGCGGACCTCAGGAGGGCCCGATGGCGCACAACGGCAAACGGCGGTTCGGCAGCGTCCGGAGACTGCCCTCCGGGCGGCTCCAGGCGCGGTACACCGGCCCCGACGGCATCACCTATGCCGGCCGGTCCCCGGAGGGCCGCCCGCTCACGTTCGACTCCATGCAGTACGCGGAGAAGTACCTCGAACGGGTGTCAGCCGCCATCCAGGAGGGCCGCTGGACATCCCCCGATGCGGTCACCACAACTAAGCATGTTGAGTTGTTCGGACAGTACGCGGCGGCGTGGCTGGCCGGGCGCGACCTCGCCGACCGCACGCGGGAGGACTACGCGCAGATCCTCCGCGACCACATCGGCCCCAGGTTCGGCAAGGTGCCGGTGATCGCGATCACCCCGGCCGCCGTCCGGGAGTGGCACGCCGGCCTGAAGGACTCGACGGGGCCGACGATGCGCGCCCACGCCTACTCACTGCTCCGCACGATCCTGAACACGGCGGTCGCCGACGAGGTGAGCGCCGCCAACCCCTGCCGGGTGCGGGGTGGTGGCAGCGCGCGGCGCGTGAAGAAGATCCGCCCCGCCACGCTGGGCGAGCTGGAGGCGCTGGTGCAGGCGATGCCGCCCAGGTACCGGCTGATGGTCCTGCTGGCCTCCTGGTGCGGGCTGCGGTACGGCGAGCTCGCCGAGCTGCGCCGCGCCGACATCGACGTCAAGAACGCGGTCGTCCGCGTGCGCCGCGGGGTGGTGACGATCAACGGCGGCGGCACCAGGGTCAAGGGCCCCAAGAGCGAGGCGGGGAAGCGCGACGTGGACATCCCGCCGCACCTGATGCCCGCGGTGAAGGACCATCTGGCGAAGCACGCGGAGGCCAGCCGGGATGCGCTGCTGTTCCCCGCCGCCCACGGCGGCCACCTCGCTCATGCCACTCTCTACCGCGTCTACTACCCGGCGCGCGAGGCGGCCGGGCGCCCGGATCTCCGCTTCCACGACCTGAGGCATACCGGGGCGGTCCTCGCCGCGGCCACCGGGGCCACGCTGGCGGAGCTGATGGCGCGCCTGGGTCACTCGACGGCCGGGGCGGCGATGCGCTACCAGCACGCCGCGGAGGACCGGGGCAAGGCCATCGCGGCGGCGCTGTCGGAACTGGCCGCCGGGACCGTCACCCCGATCAGCGCGGCGGCGAGTAAGAAGGGACTTACTCGCCGCGCCCGGTGACGAACGTCCCCCAGCCGGCCCGCGACTCGATCAGCCCCTCGGCGCGCAGCCGGTCGAGGGCCTTCTTGATCGTCCCCGGTGCGAGGTCCCATTCCTGGGACAGCGACCGCACCGAGGGCAGCCGCGTCCCCGGCGCCAGCTCGCCGCTGCTGATTCGCTCCCTGAGCGACGCCGCGAACTGTTCCCACGGCGGCACTACCGAGCCCCGGTCAACCATCCCCGGACGATAGATACCCGGGCCTGGCCGGACTGATGCACCCCTAGCCATGGCCAGGCATGGCCAAGGGTGACACAATCCCGTATGAGCGGGACCGCCCAGCGGTGCAAGGCGCCGGACGGTCCCTAGGGATCACGCCTAACGGGAGGCGATCACCTTGAGCACATCTTGTCAGTCCGGCGACCTTGAGCAGCTCCGCGCCACGTTCCCCGGCTGGGACATCGAGGCGCACTGGACCGTAGCCGGCACGGGCCCCGATGCCCGTTACCTGATCGCCCGCAAGGGGGACGTCACGCTGCAGGCGTGGAATGCTGGCGACCTGGCCGCGCAGATCGCCGCCGCCGCGCCGAGGGGGGAAGGCCATCGTGGAAGTTGACACCGGCGCATTCGAGAACCTGGCCGCCAGGGTCGCCGAACTGGAGCGGCAGCAGCGGGACGCGATCCGCGCGATGCTCCTCCTGAACGGCGCGGCGGACCAGCCGCAGGAGCCCAGGCCGCGGCACCTGAAGGTGGTCGAGTAGTTGCGGGTCTGGTTCAGGACCACCCGCAACACGGGGGTCAGCCTCGGCCCGGTGGCGCTGCTGGTCCTGCTGCCGTTCCTGGTCTGCTTCTGGGTGGTGTACGCGGCCGCGGTGATCGTGTGCGCCATCGGGGTGGCGGCGGTGCATGGCCTGGAGGCCGCCGCCGGCGCGATCGAGGGCAGGCAGGCGCGCCGCTAGAATCACCCGTCCCGCGCGCCCCACCGGCCACAGGCGGCCTGGCAGCGCCCCGCCCATGGTTTGCCCCCAGGGCGGGGCGCTGCGTCATTCTAGGCGCGCAGGAGCCCGGCGAGGCCGTCGCGGAACCCGGGCAGGTCCCCGGAGCAGCCGTCGACGCAGTCGGTGACGAGGGCGGCGAGGATCACGCACGCCTGCGCGAGCACCGGATGACTCGTGTGCGACAGGAGGACCTCGGCGCCTTCGGTGTCGCCGTCGATGATGGCGACGGTCAGCGCGGTGGCGACCCGCTGCGCCTCGTCCTGCTCGGCCGGGGTCATCAGTTCCTCCCCAGCGCCTGCTGGACTGAGCCACCGCCGATTGTCCTGACCGCCTTGCGCATGGTGTGCAGCAGCGCCGCGGTGGCCTGCGCCTCGGTGCCGGCGGCGATCTCGAAACGGATAACCACGGGCTGGACCACCACTTGGGGGCCGCTGGCGGCCATCGCGGCGGCTGGCCGCGGGGTGTAGTGGAAGCTGGGCGCCAGCGTGAGGGAACTGGGCGCCGAAGGCCAGTGGGCGCCGCTGAACGCCGACGCCAGCCTGCCCATGGCCCCGTCCGCGAACCCCTGCAGCGCATGATTCGGGATAACTACCTCCCCGCCGCCCATCTTGACCAGCTCCGGGCCGCGCTCGCCGACCCACGCCCACCCCGGCGCCGCGCCGCCAGTCCCGGACGCGTACCCGCCGCCGGGGCCGGGCTTGCGGAACACGCCCTCGCCGACCTGGATGGTGACCGACTTACCATGGAGCTGGTTGATGTCGGCCTGGATGTTGCCCATGGCGTTGCGCACGTCGGCCTGCATCTTGCCCAGTTCCTGGCTGATGCTGGCGCGGGCGGCGCGGAACGGCGCGCCCAGGGGCCCGGGCAGCCGGGCCATGATCCCGATGATGGCGTTCACCAGGTTCAGGAACAGGATCTCGATCTTGTCCGCGGCGATGCGGGTTTCTTCCTTCCAGATGTCCAGGTACGCCGGGATGATCACGGTGAAGAGCAGGCGGAAGTGGTCGTCCAGCCACTTGCCCGCGCGGTAGATGTGGTCGAAGGCGATCCCGATGCCCACGGCCACGTCCCAGAAGTAGCGGCCGAAGGTCTTGATGTCCGCCGGCCCCTGGACCTCGAGCCAGTTAAGGAACGCCTGCCCGCTGGGCGACTTCAGCCAGCCCAGCAGCTGCTTCAGGAACGCGTCCACCGCCTTCCCCGCCGCCTCCATCAGCGGCTTCAAGGTCGGCATCAGCTGGTTGACGATCTTGATCCCGGTCGCGAACGCTTTCAGGATCTCCGGCTGCACCGCCTTGGACAGCTTGGCGAACTGGTCCCGCAGCGGCTCGGCGGCCCGCACCGCCTGCCGCTGCGCGGGGTCAAGGGCCTTCAGCGCGGCCGTGTACTGCTTCCCGCTCAGCGTCAGCGTGGAGAACACCGGGGCCAGGACGGATTTGGCGACGAACGCCAGCCCTGCGAACCCAGCGGTCACGGGAATGAGCGCGGCGGCCACGGGCGCCAGCGCCGTCCCGACGAGGGCGATAGCCGCCGCCAGGGCCGCCCACAGGGCCACCGAGCCCACCGGGATCTGCGACAGCAGGGTCCCCACCTTGGCCAGGATGCCGCCGCCGGCGCCGGCGGCGCCGCCCAGCTTGTCAAACTGGGCGTTCATCGCGGCGAGCTGCACCTCCGCGCGGGCGACGCCTTGCAGGTCGATGTTGGGCGTGACGCGCTCGTTCAGGGACTTGAGGCGCCTGGCGAGCAGCAGCAGCTTCGCCTGCGCCGCGCTGTCGTCCACGTTGACCTTGGCAGTCGCAACCCGCTTGCCCAGCTCGTCGAGGCGCCGCTTCAGGCTGTCCAGATCAGCTCTGGTTGCATCGCGCGCCCCCAGGACGATCTCGACACGGCTGTCGATCTTGATCACCTCTCACCTGGGGCCCGCGGCGGTGAAGCCGTACAGGAAGGGGCGCCACGGGCCCCACTTCGGCCGCCCGGAGCACGACGGGCGGAACTCTCAGCCCCGCTGCGCCTCGCGGGCCGGGTCGTACGGAGAGCCATCGACGGGCATGGCTGTCCTGGCATCGTCCGGGCGGGCCGGCGGGGCCTGCGGGTAGGTGACCTTCGGCGGCCCCTGGGTCACCACCTTGCCGGGCTCGCCCTTGTGCAGCCGCTGATGCTCGCGCACCTGCGCCTCGGCCATCTGCTGGTTCTGCCTCGGGCTGCCTGGCCCCGTGCTGCTGCTGCTAGCCATGGTTCCTCCTAGAGGTACTGGGCGGCGATGGTGCCGTCGCCGTACTCGGCCTGGACCGCGGCCAGGACAGCCGCCTGCACCGAGGCCGTCGTCGACGTCCCGGTCACCTGGACGAAGTTGATGTCGGTCAGCGACCGCTGCCCGTCCGGGGTGGTGACGATGGCCCCGGCTGGAGTCAAAACGACTGCCGAGTACATCGCGCAGCAGGCGTCAGGCCCGGGCGCGCCCGGGACCAGGTCGCCCGGGTGCAGGTGGTGG
>Ga0306920_100007008_pt1 | contig 14794 bp, 18 predicted proteins | sample flu12Cox44000170_FD_204666 | JGI IMG/M metagenome (GOLD analysis project Ga0306920, IMG submission 204666) | Lab enrichment of tropical soil microbial communities from Luquillo Experimental Forest, Puerto Rico - flux4day.12C.oxic.44.000.170 (v2)... | ecosystem: Environmental > Terrestrial >... | reverse complement strand
CCCCTCGAGCGCGTGCGGCTCGCGAGCCCGTTCCTGCTTCGCTCGGTCGATCCGCCGATCACGGCGGCGACCGGCCGCCGTGTCGTCGGGCTCTCTCGCCTCGGCAAGCGCATCGTGATCGGCCTCGAGGGCGATCTGTTCCTGATGCTGCACCTGATGATCGCCGGGCGGCTCCACTGGAAGGCCGCGGGCGCCAAGCTCGGCGGCAAGATCGGCCTGGCCGCGTTCGATTTCTCGTCGGGCACGCTCGTCTTGACCGAGGCCGGTACGAAGCGGCGCGCGGCGCTCTATCTCGTCCGCGGCGAGGCGGGCCTCGCCGAGCACGATCCGGGCGGGCTCGAGGTGCTCGACACCGACGCGGCCACGTTCCACGGCGCGCTGACCCGCGAGAATCACACGCTCAAGCGCGCGCTGACCGATCCCGGCATCCTGAGCGGCATCGGCAACGCCTACTCGGACGAGATCCTGCATCGGGCGAAGATGTCGCCCGTGAAGCAGACCCGGCAGCTCTCGCCCGAGGAGAGCGCGCGGCTCCTGGACGCCACCCGCGCGACCTTGCTGGACTGGTGCGACCGGATCAGGACCGAGGCGGGCGGCGAGTTCCCGGAGGGCGTCACGGCGTTCCGCGACGGGATGGCCGTGCACGGGCGCTACGGGAAGCCGTGCCCGGTGTGCGGCTCGCCCGTGCAGCGGATCGCCTACGCCGACAACGAGACCAACTACTGCGCGGTGTGCCAGACGGGCGGCCGGCTCTTGGCCGACCGCGCGCTGTCACGCCTGCTCAAGCAGGACTGGCCGCGAACGCTCGAGGAGCTCGAGGACCGGATTCAGGCCGGGCGGCGCGGCGTCAGCGCGCGGAGAACCTCGGCCAGCGAAGGCGTCGGGCCGTCCTTGTAGATCGCCATGCGGCGATAGATCTCCGCGGCCGCCTGATGGAAGCCGTCGGGGAGCCCGACCGCGGCGTACGTCGCCGCGATCTCTTCCATCTCGCCGACGAAGCGCCAGGCCTTCTTCGCGTTCCCCTTCGCGGCCCCCTCGGACTTGGCCGAGAGATCGGGCTGCGAGATCTTCCACTCGCGCACGAGCGAATCCTCGACGCCCTCGGCGGCGGCCATCGCGCACACCGCGAGCAGCAGCGCGGAGCTGCCCTTGGTCCACGACGCATACGCCATCTTCACCGCGGAGGCGGCGCCCGAGCCGCCGGGCACCACGATCGCCTCGAGCGGGCCGGCGCTGAGGAGCCTGGCGACGCGCTCGGCGCCCGAGCCGGAGACGTAGAAGCGCGTGCTGCCCGGCTTCACGGGCGGCGGGCCGATGATGCCGCCGTCCACGAACGTGGCGCCGGCCTTCTCGACGATCCCGCCGATCTCCCGCGCCGTGGCCGGAGAGACCGCGTTGCCGTCCACGAAGGTGCCGGCGAAGCGCAGCGCGGCGACCTCCTTGGCCAGGTCGACGGCCGCGTGCGGCGGGCAGACCGAGAGGATCACGTCGCTGGCGCGCGCGACCGCCGCCACCGAGCCTGCGTCCTCGAGGCCGGCGTCGCTCGCCCGCTTGCGGGTGGCCGCGCTCCGGCCCTCGCCCGCCCACAGGACCCGGGCTCCCCCGGACCGCGCCGCGGCGCCCACCATGCTGCCCATCTCACCCGGATTCAGGAGCCCGACCGTGGTCATGTCCTCACCCTCCCTGACGAGCCTCGCGCGAGGCCGATCGTACGGCCCACCTGCGGCGGCCGCGACAGCGCGTCGTGCGCCGCCTGGATCCGCGCGAGCCGGTCGAGAATTTCCGCGGCCATCGGCGCACTCCGGCGCGTGGCCTGGCTCACGTGGAGCGACATCAGCTCGTTCGTCGCCGCCAGATAGCCGTCCTTCGCATGATACATCTGATGAATGTAGTGGATGCGCTTGCCGTCGTGGCCGAGCAGCAGGGTCGTGAAGCGCAGCGGATCGCCCTCCCGCACCTCCTGGTGGTAGGTCACGTGGGCCTCGAGGCAGAACGTGGTCACGTGATGCTGCCGGCGATGCCCCTCGTCGAGCCCGATCCATCGGAAGAACTCGTCGGTCGCGTAGTCGAAGACGACCAGGTAGTAGCCGACGTTCATGTGCCGGTTGTGGTCGATCCACTCCGGCCGCACGACGTCGCGATAGCGGTCGAGCGGCGCTTCGATCACGCCAGGTCAGAGCACCAGCTCGGCCATCAGCCGGATGGCGTCGAGCTTGCCGCGCACGCCCAGGGTCGTGACGCCTGCCGCCGTCCACTCCGACAGCCGCTCGCGGATGCGCTCGCGCGGCCCGCAGAGTGTCACCTCGTCGACGAGCGCGTCGGGCACCGCCGCTTCGGCCTCGGCTTTGCGGCCGGCCAGGTAGAGCTCCTGGATCTTCGCCGCGGCTTCCTCGTAGCCGTAGCGGCGGACGACCTCGTTGTAGAAGTTGCGGCTGCGCGCGCCCATGCCGCCCACGTAGAGGGCGATCGCGGGCTTGTGCGTCGCGAGGCAGGCCTTCACGTCGTCGCCGACGATCACCGGGCACGAGGGCATGACGTCGAAGGCCGCCGGCGCGCCGCCGCGCGCGCGAAAGCCCTCGTCGAGCCAGCCGCGGAAGAGCGGCATGCGACGCGGCGAGAAGATCGTCGGGATCCAGCCGTCGGCGATCTCGGCGGTCAGGGTCACGTTCTTGGGCCCGATCGCCGCCAGGTAGATCGGCAGATCGGCGCGGCCGTGCAGGATGGAGCGCAGCGGCTTGCCCAGCCCCGTCGCGTCGCGGCCGCCGTACGGGATCTGGTAATACTCGCCGCTGAACTCGAGCGGCTTCTCGCGCCTGAGAATCGCGCGCACGATCGCGACGTACTCGCGCGTCTTGCCGAGCGGCTTGCCAAAGGGCTGACCGTGCCAGCCCTCGACTACCTGCGGGCCGGACACGCCGAGCCCGAGCCGGAACCGGCCGCCGGAGAGCGCATCCAACGTCATCGCGGTCATCGCCGTGGCCGCGGGCGTGCGCCCGGCCATCTGCATGATCGCGGTGCCGACGTGCATTCGCTGGGTGCGGGCGGCGATCCACGTCGCGGTCGTCACCGCGTCGGAGCCGTACGACTCCGAGGTCCAGACCGAGTCGTAGCCGAGCCGCTCGGCCTCGAGCACGCGGTCGAGGTCGCCAGAGAGGCTTGCCGCGCCCGAGAGGCCTTGATTGAGCGCCAGCTGCATGACTACGCCTCCGTTTTCGTTTTACTGACACAGGGGCGACCCGACGACGTCTCCTAGACCTGAGGGGGGGCGACCCCCCTCAGACTCCCCCGGCACTCATTACGCCACGTGCCTTCCCCCGGCTCTCACTGCGCCACGTACCCGACACGCAGACACCCTTCGGCTTCACGCTCGCTGGGCATCACACTCTCTCGGAAGTCATGAATCTCGGCATGACGTCGGTGCTCCACAAGGCCAGCGAGCGGCTGGCTTGTTCGTAGGTCAGGTTGCCGTACATGAAGCGGCCGACGAAATAGTTGCAGCCGGTGGCCGACAGGTGGCGCTCCACCTCGGCGCGCACCGTTACCGGCGAGCCGACGATCGCCGCGTCGATCGTGAGCGCGCGCTCGAGCGTCTCGGCGAAGCGCATGGGCACCGTGTTGAACTGGCGCCAGAGGCTCGTCAAGCTGTCGTACCACGTCTGGTATGCGACCCGCGCGCCGGCGGTCGCCTCGGCGTCGGTCTCGGCCACGAACACGTGGCGCTGGATTCCGACCAGCGGCGGCGTGTCGCCGGGCGTCTTGCTCCACGCCTCGAAGTAGCGCTCGACGACCTCCTTCATGCGGGTGTTCGGCGCGGTGCCCACGATGTTGACGCCGCGCGCGGCCGCCGAGGCCGCGCCCTCCGGCGAGGTCACGCCCTGCCAGATCGGCGGATGCGGCCGCTGGACCGGCGTCAGCTCGATCGGCACGTCGAGGTAGCGATAATACCGTCCGCGGTGCGTCAGGCGCCCGCCGCGGAGCCCCGCCAGGATGACGTCGAGCGCCTCGGCGTAGATCGCCGGCGCCTCGAGGAAGTCCACGCCGCAGTACGCGAGCTCGTAGGGCGAGATGCCGCGGCCGACGCCCAGCTCGAACCGGCCGCCGCTCATCTGGTCGAGCATCGCGATCTCCTCGATCAGCCGGAGCGGCGTGTAGAGCGGCAGGAGATAGACGAGCGGTCCGAACCGGATCCGGCGCGTCCGCTGCGCCACCGCGGCCAGGAAGATCCCGGGCGACGGGGCCATGCCGAGCCGCGTCGCGTGGTGCTCGGCGACGTGGTAGGTCCTGAAGCCCGCCGTCTCGGCGGCCTCGACGAGCTTAAGCCGGTGCTCGTAGAGCATGCCGATAGGCTCGTCCGAGCGATCGACGTGATCGAACATTCCGAATGCCGCCCCGGCCATGGCAGGGCAGCATACAATAGCCGCCACCATGAACAACAGTGACCTCTGCTGGATGTCCGCGTCCGATCTCGCCGCCGCGATCGCGAGGAAGAAGGTGTCGCCCGTCGAGGTGGTCGACGCCGTGCTCGACCGCATCGGCACGCTCAAAGACCTGAACGCCTACGTCACCCTCGACGCCGACCGCGCGCGGCAGGCCGCGAAGACCGCCGAACGGGCGGTGATGCGGCGCGGGGCCAAGCTCGGCGCGCTGCACGGCGTGCCGTTCTCGGTGAAGGACCTGATCATCACCCGGGATGTCCGCACCACGTTCGGCAGCCCGATCTACCGCGACAACGTTCCGACCGAGGACGCGCCTTCCGTCGAGCGGCTCCGGGCCGCCGGCGCGATCATGCTTGGCAAGACCAACACGCCGACCCTGGGCTGGGTGGGGGTCACCGACAACCTTCTGTTCGGCGTCACGCGCAACCCGTGGAGTCACGGACACACGCCGGGCGGCTCCTCCGGCGGCGCCGGCGCCGCCGTCGCCGCGGGCCTGGCACCGCTGGCGCTCGGCACCGACGGCGGCGGCTCGATTCGCAAGCCCGCCGCCTGGTGCGGCATCTACGGGCTCAAGGCCTCGTGGGGACGAATCCCCGTGTATCCCCACGGCGCCGCGTGGAGCCTCTCGCACGCCGGGCCGATGACGCGCACCGTGAAGGACGCGGCGCTCATGATGAACGCGTGCGCCGGGCCCGACGAGCGCGATCAGTACTCGCTGCCGGCCACGAAGGTCGACTATGTCAAGGCGCTCACGGGAAGCCTCAAGGGGCTCCGCGTCGCGTGGAGCGAAAAGCTCGGCGTCGCCCCGGCGGTCGATCCGGAGGTGAGCGCCGCGACCGCGAAGGCCGCGCGCGCGTTCCGCGAATTCGGCTGCAAGGTGGAGACCGCCGAGCCCACGTGGCCGTCGCCCTACGATTGCTGGCGCACGATCTTTCTCGGCGGCATCGGCGCACGCCTCGCGCCGTATCTCGATCGCCGCGACCAGATCGATCCCGGGCTCTCGCCGATCGTCGAGGAAGCGGCGAAGCTCCCGCCGACGAAGTACGTCCAGGCGTGGTTCGACCGGCTCGCCTGGTGGCAGCACGCGCGCGCCTTTTTTGAGCGCTACGACCTACTGCTAACGCCGACAGTCGCATGCCCACCACTCCAAATCGGCCAGTTCTATCCCGACGAGATCGGCGGCGTGAAGGTCGGGCGCGAGGCGGCGAGTGCGTTCACCTACATCTTCAACATGACGGGCCAGCCCGCGGCGACCGTGCCCTGCGGCTTCACGAAGGCCGGCTTGCCGATCGGGCTTCAGATCGTCGGCCGCCGCTTCGAGGACGTGACCGTGCTGCGCGCCTCGGCCGCGTTCGAGGCGGCGCACCCGTGGGCGCAGCGGCGCCCCGCCCTGGGCGCGCGATGAAGGTCGGCGTCAATCTCTTGAACTGGGGTCCAGGTGTCAGCCCGGAGGCGCTCGCGCGCACGACGGCGCTGATCGAAGCGCTCGGGTATCACCTCGCGATGATCTCGGACCACGTGGCGCCCACGCCCGACGTCGCGGCCAAGTACCCGACGCCGCTCTACGACCCGTTCACCACGCTCGGCTGGCTCGCGGCCGCGACGCGCACGATCGAGCTCGGCACCACCGTGATCATCCTTCCGTATCGCAACCCCGTGCTGACCGCGCGGATGGCGGCGACCGTCGATCGGCTGAGCGGCGGCCGATTCATCTTCGGCGTCGGCGTCGGCTGGGCGAAGCAGGAGTTCGAGGCGCTCGGCGTGCCGTTCACGCATCGCGGCGCGATGTCGAACGACTACCTCGAGGCGATCAAGATCGTGTGGACGCGCGACGTGGCCTCGTACACGGGCCCGTTCGTCTCGTTCAAGGACGTGCACACCGCGCCGCGCCCCGTGCGCTCGCCGCATCCGCCGATCTGGATCGGCGGATCGACGGACGCGGCGCTGCGCCGGGCCGTGCGCTACGGCGACGCGTGGCATCCCAATCGCGTTCGCATGAACTGGCTCAGGGACACCGGCCTGCCGAAGCTCCAGGCTGTCGCCGCTGCGGAGCGCAAGCCCGTTCCCGCGCTATGTCCGCGCATCAGGCTCGAGCTGACGGATTCGCCGCGGCCCGATGCCGAGCGCCTGATCGGCCAGGGCACGCTCGATCAGATGCGAAAAGATCTGGAAGCGCTGGAATCGCTCGGGGCGGCCTATGTCCTGCTAGACAGCGCCGGCGACGATCCGCAGGCGACGCGCGACCAGGAGCCGCTCTGGCGCATGCTGGCGACGCTCGCCGAGAAAGTTCTGGATCTACCGCAGCAGACCCTGCGCTGAGCCGGCAGAGCTTTCAGCTCACTTCGAGCCTCCGCTCTCCTTGAGCTTCTCCATCACCTCGTCCATGTTGAACGAGGCCGCCTTTTGCCGCTGCGGGTACTCCTTGAACGTCGCCAGGAACTGGCCCACGAAGGCCTGCGCCGGGACCAGCTGGAAGGCGTGATCGAGGAGCCAGTCATAGTACGTGTTCGAGGTGACGTCCGCCCGCTCGTACGGATCCGTGCGGAGGTTGAAAATTTTCGGGACGCGCAAGGATGTGAAGGGCTCGGCCCAGACGCGAAGAGTTCCCGGAGCCCGCTGCTCCATGAACACGAGCTTCCAGTTGTCGTATCGAAGCCCGGTCAGCTGCTGGTCGTCGTTGATGTACAGGAATGATTCGCGCTGGCTCTTGTCGGCTTGTCCGGTGAGGTACGGCACGAGATTGTAGCCGTCCAGATGGACCTTGTAGGTCATGGAGCCGACCCGGTAACCCTTGAGGAGCTTGTCCGTGACCTGCGCGTCGCCGCCTATCGCCAGCAGAGTCGGCAGCCAGTCGTGGTGCGCGGCCAACTCGTTGGAGATCTGTCCGGGCTTGATCTTGCCCGGCCAGCGGACCATCGCCGGCACACGGTAGGCGCCTTCCCAGTTCGAGTTCTTCTCGTTGCGGAAGGGCGTCATGGCCGCATCCGGCCAGCTGTTCATGTGCGGGCCGTTGTCGGTCGAGTACATCACGAAGGTGTTGTTCGCGATGCCCAGATCGTCGAGTGCCTTGAGAACGGAGCCGACGTTCTTGTCGTGATCGATCATCGTGTCGTGATACGGGCTCTGCCAGCGGCCGGACTGGCCGATGCTGCTTGGCTTGGTGTGCGTGCGGAAATGCATGTGGGTGAAGTTCACCCAGACGAAGAACGGTCTGCCGGCCTGGTGCTGGCGCTGGATGAAGTCCACAGCCCGGCTCGCGACGTCGTCATCGATCGTGACCATCCGCGCCCTGGTCAGGGGACCGGTGTCTTTGCACGCCTGCCGACCGACCTTGCCGAAGCGTGGATCGACCGTTGCGTCATCGGTCCCGGACGCCTTGCAGTCCAGCACGCCGCGTGGGCCGAACTTCGCGCGAAACGCCGGCTCCTTTGGGTAGTCCGGAAGCTCCGGCTCTTCCTCGGCGTTCAGATGGTAGAGATTGCCGTAGAACTCATCGAAGCCGTGGACCGTCGGCAGGAACTCGTTGCGATCGCCCAGGTGGTTCTTGCCGAACTGTCCGGTCGAATACCCCAGCGGCTTGAGCAGCTCGGCGATCGTCGGATCTTCCTTCTGCAGGCCCAGCGAGGCGCCCGGCAGGCCGACCTTCGTCATGCCGGTACGCAAGCCGGACTGTCCCGTGATGAACGACGCGCGGCCCGCTGTGCAGCTCTGCTCGCCGTAGTAGTCGGTGAACATCATGCCTTCCTTCGCGATCCGGTCGATGTTGGGCGTCTTGTAGCCCATGACGCCGTGCGAGTAGGCGCTGATGTTCGACTGGCCGATGTCGTCGCCCCAGATGATGACGATGTTCGGCTTCTTGTCCTGCGCCTGTGCGCCGGACGCGCAGGCCAGACCGACAGCCACGATCGTTACAATCAGCCCGACCCTCATGGCGGCGCCTCCCTGGACTTCTGAGTCACGGGCGGTTCGTAGATGCCTGGGCATGGGGGAATCAAGGACGCGTCACGGTCTCTCTTCGGCTCCGTACCTCACAATGGGACCTTGGTCCAGCATTGCGACGTTTCGAGCTGACCGTGCCGCATGGAACGCGCAGTGACAATCGCGCTCGTAACCGAGACGGTCGACCGCGTCGGGCTAGGCGGCTCTGTGACAGCCGGCGGGCTTGTGAACGCGCCCCTTCGAGGCCGGGAACTTCGCGAGCTTGTCGGCGGGCCGGCACGGCCGCGCGACGAGCTCGCCGCCGCAGTTCGGACATTTGCCCGCCAGCACGGTCGCAGCGCACGACCGGCAGAACGTGCACTCGAACGAGCAGATCATCGCCTCGGACGAATCCGGCGGCAGATCGCGATCACAGCACTCGCAGCTCGGACGCAGCTGTAGCATCACTTCCTCCGTTCGGCTACTTCAGGCCGGCCTGCACGGCCTTCTTGTATACGAGGTCCGCGGAGACCACGTCCTGGACCGCGACACCGACCGATTTGTAGAGCGTGATCTCGTCCGGCGACTGCCTGCCCGGCTCTTTGCCCATCACGACCTCGCCGACCTCGGCGAAGATCCGGCCCGAGGCCATGACGTCGCCGGACTCGTGGGTGGCGGCCTCGCGCGACTCGACGTAGAGCTTCGCCTTCCGGAGCGCGTCGTCGTCGAGCTCGCGCCAGGTCGGGCGCGGCGCGCCCACCGCGTTGATGTGCGTGCCCGGCGCGAGCCACGCGCCGGACAGCACCGGCGTCTGCGAGGTCGTCGCCACCACGACCACGTCGGCGCCGCGCACCGCGTCTTCGGCCGACGCGGTCGCGCGGATCCCGAACTGCTTGGCGAACGTCGCCGCGTTCCGCGGGCTCCACACCCGCACATCGCGGAACGAACGCACCAGGCGCATCGCCTCGAGATGGCTCTGCGCCTGTACCCCCGAGCCGAGGATGCCGAGCACCGACGCTTCCGGTCGCGCCAGGAGCCTCGTGGCGACGGCCGACCCAGCCGCGGTGCGCATCTCGGTGATGAGCCGGCCGTCCATCGTGGCCAGCGGCTCGCCCGTCTCGGGCCGGAAGAGCAGGATCATCGCGTGATGTGACGGAATGCCCTGGTTGTGGGGATAGAACGCGACCAGCTTCGCGCCGAGCGCGCCCGCGTACGCGGGCATCAGTCCGAGGAAGCCCTGGTGCTCGGCAACCGGAAGCATCACGCGCATGGGCTGCACGACCGTGCCGCTCGACAGGTCGGCCATGGCTTTCGCGATGACGGGGACGAGATCCTCCATCTTCAGGAGATCGTGCACCGCCCGCTCGTCGAGGATCATCACCGGCGGAACCAGTGCCTCAGCTCGATGCCGTGCCCGTCGGGATCGCGAATCTCGGCGCGCGCGTACTCGCCCTCACGCACGCGCGGTCCCCACGTGATCGCGACGCCCTTCGTCTTGAGGTAGTCGACGGTGCTCTGCATGTCGGCGACTTCCAGCGCCATCATGCGATAGCCCAGGTGCTCCTGCGCCGGCGCGGGCGCCACCGGGCCGCCGTACTTGATCAGCTCGATGCCGGTGCCGCCGAGATCCAGGTAGACGAGATCCAGGGTGACGCCGAGCGTGGAGCGGTCGATGTGCTCGCGCGCCCGCACCTTGAAGCCGAGCACATCCGTGTAGAAGTGCACCGCGCGCTCGAGCTCTTCGGTCACGATCTCGACGTGGTCGATCCGCTTGAACATGGAAGCTCTCTCCTGGGGCTCGGTCCGCCGCCGAGCAGGCGGACGACCTCTGCGCGTTTGTTCTTCGTGGCGATGTCCAGCGGCGTGTCGCCCTCGGCCGTCCGCACCGACCGGTCGGCCCCGCGCTCGAGCAGCAGGCGCACCAGCGCCACGTCGCCGTTGAACGCGGCCTCGTGCAGTGGCGTGTGGCCGGCCGGCGATCCCCGGCCGTCGACCGGCGACCCGTGCGCGATGAGGAGCCGCACGATCGCCGGCCGGTGCTCGGCCCGCGGTCCGGCGGCCGCCGCGTTGATTGCCAGGTTCGCCTCGGAATTTCGTGAGACGGCCAGCACGTCCGCCCCGGCAGCCAGGAGCGCCACGGCGGGCTCGGGCTGGCCGAAGAACGCCGCCAGGTGGAGCGGCGGCCAGCCGTCGTGGGACCACTGGCCCGCGATGCCGGGACTCTCGCGAAGGTGCCGGCGAACGTCGGCGACCAGGCCGATCGCGCAGGCCTCGAAGAAGCTCGGGCGAGCGCCGCGCTCGAGCAACATGCGCACGAGGTCGGGCTTGCCCGTATACGTGGCGATCAGGAGCGGTGAGTTGGCGCGGTCGTCGCGCGCGTTGGCGAGCTCCGGACCGACGGCGAGCAGATCGCCGACGGACTTCGCGTCGCCGCGACGAATGGCGCCGAGCAGGTCGGCGATTCCGCTCACGAGGCTCGGGCCCGCGGGCCGGCCCCGGTTTGCCGGTTACGCCTGCAGGAACGCCGGCGTGGGCGTGAGCGCCTCGTCCCACGGCCCGGGGAAGCGGCCCTTGGCGCCCTTCTCCGAGAACGGCCGCTCGCGGTTCCACTCGCTGCGCGGCTGCTCGAAGTAGACCTCGAGACCGTTGCCGTCGGGATCCGAGAAGTAGATGCCGATGGAGACCGTGTGGTCGGAGACGCTGACCGGGACCTCTTTCTCCTTGAGCCGCTTGTACATCTCGCCGAGGTCCCCGAGGTTGGCCATGCGCCAGGCCACGTGGTTCAGCCCGACCTGCTTCTTCTGGGGTCCCGCGGCCTCGTCACCCACCTCGAACAGCGCGATGTCGTGCGCGTGGCCGGGATCGCAGGAGAGGAAGGCGGCGCGCAGTCTATTGGTTCCCGGAAACATCATGGTGTCCTGGACGTGGAAACCGAAGACGTCCGTGTACCACTTGAGGGAACGCTCGGCGCTCCGGACGAAGATGTTGACGTGATCGATGGACACCGGTCTGTAAGCCATCTTGCTCTCTCCCGCGGGCAGGATCTCGCTCACCGGAGTATACCGCACGGAGGCCGAGCGCCGCGACCGCTACTCGGTAACGATCTTGTCGGCCCACTCGACCAAGGCGACAAACTTCGGCGGATCGGAAAAGGCCGCGTTTTTGCCAGCCAGATCGTCGCTCAGGACCCCACGGGCCCTGGAGCACGCGCCTCAGACGTGGATCGGCACGCGGTGCGCGATCACCTTCGCGAGCGCCTCCGAGAGCGGCGCCCAGCCCACCGGGACGACCGCGTTCGCGACGACCGTGCGCATCAGGGTCACGGCCTCACCGAGCAGGAAGATCTGTACTTCATGACCCGACTCGGCGAACGCGTTGGCGTGATGGAACGGAAACGAGGCCTCGGTGGGATTGCCCGACCCCCACGCGCTCTTGATCAGGATCTTCATCGTGCCTCTCCGCTTCTCCCAGATCGAGATGAAAGCCCAGCACCGTCGTGTCGGGTGTCGGATGAAAGTCGAGCTCCGGAGCGCGCACGAAGCCCATCCGCTGGTACATGCGCATCGCGGTTTGCATCAGCTCCGTCGTGTGCAGACTCAGGACCCGGCCGCCAGCGCGGCGCACGCGGCGCACGCACTCCTGCATCAGCGCGCCGCCGATGCCGCGCCCCCGCTCGGCCGGCGCGACGGCGAGCAGCCGCACCTCGGGCCAGGGCATGTCGAGCCGGCCGCCGCCGGGCAGCTCCATGCGGCGCGGCGGGTAGAGCAGCACCGTGCCGACGATCGCACCGTCCAGCTCGGCGACGAGCTGCTCGGCCGAGCCGACGTCGGTGACCGAGGCGACGATGTTCCGGCGATAGCCTTCCCAGAAGCCCGGCATGGCCGCGGCGTACTCCTGATAGGCCGCCAGGGTCACCTCGCGGATCGCGTCGCGGTCCTCGGGCCGCGCGTCGCGCACGCGCAGGTCAGTCACGGGCCACGTTGTAGACGCCGGGACCGATGCAGGCGCCGCCCGTCAGATATCGTTCGAACGCCCGCACGCCGCGGGCTCGGATCAGGACGGGCGCGAGCGCGCCGGCCGCCGTCGCATAGGCCGTATCGGTGACGGCGGCGATCGCGACGAAGACGGATCCGAGCGTCAGGCTCTGCACGATGGCGGCGAGTCGGCGCTCATGAACTGCGGCAGGAAGGCCGCGAAGAAGACGGCGGTTTTGGGATTCAGGAGCGCGCCGAGATACTTGACCACCGTGAACGCGAGGGCCGACATCGCGAACACCGCGGCCAGCCCGATCGACGCGCCGACCGCGTTGCCCAGGTTGCCGGGAGCGACGCCGGCGACCGAGGCCAGACCGTGGCGGCGGCCCTGGGTCAGGCTGCGCGTGACGATGTAGAGCACGCCGGGGCCGGGCGTCACGGCCAGGATGAAGCTCGCGATCAGGAACGCCGAGAACACGAGCCGCCTTGTGAGAGCAGATCGACGTAGGCGCCCTCGACGAGCTGGTCGTCGGCGAGGCCGAGCGCCGCCATCAGGCCGCGCGCCTCCTTGACACCCGCGTCCGCGCTATCGCCCTCGGCTAGGACCACCTCGAGCTCGAGGAAGTCGCCCAGGCCCTCGACGCGATCCAGGTGCACGCGCGTGCGGCCCACGAGGTACAGGGTGCGGTGCTTGCGCACACGCCCGGCGGCGCCGTAGGCCATCGCCAGTGCTTCGCGCAGCGAATCGGGCGAGCCCGTCTGCGAGATGACGAACCGCGACTCCCTGGGCCCGGCCTTGTTCGCGCGGCGATAGAAGATCAGCTGGCCCGCGCTCGCCGAGAGCGCCCGCAGCTTGAGCCTGCCGCGCTCGCAGACGAAGAAGGTGTCGTCCTGCTCGATCTCGATCGGGCCACGATCGGCGAGCGCGGCGACCCGCGGCGCGATCGCCTCGATGCTCGCGATCCGCGCCTTGATCTCGACGTTGCGCGACTCGCTCACGTCAGGGGGCCGGATGCGCTCTCGCCGTTCGGCGGCCGGCGAACGCAGCCGCCGAGCTCGATCATCGCCGGGTGCGGGTGATGATGACTTCGACCACGTCGTATCCCGGAGCCGGCGACCTCATGCTGCTGAAGGCGACCGCCACCGAGTACGCTTTCCCGAGATCGGAGCCGGCCACCGCTTCCATCTCGCGCCGGGTCTGGTCGCTGAACCGGCGAAACGTCCCGGACGGATAGTAGCTGCCGACGACGAGCGTCTCGGGCGGCCCCTGCGCGTCCCGGAACGAGGGCTTCACGGCCAGCCCCACGCCGGTCTTGGGATCGGTGGCGATGACGCCCGTGCCCTGATCGCCCGCGCCGGGCAGGACTTTCCACGACTGCGAATCGACCATGCGCCTGGCTTCCGCCTCCCACTGCGAACGGTTCAGCCCGAAGATCCGGTCCGCGTCTTGCTTGCTGACGATGCGCTCCTGAGCCGCCGACGGGCCGAGCGCGACGGCGAGGAGCGTCAGAAGGACGACCGCGACGAACGACCCGAGCACTCGGGCACGACGCTCAGATACCGGCAAAAATAGCAATGTTCGATCCTCCGGTGAAGTGGAAGTCGCAAATCCACCGAAAGCGTAATCCCACACCCCGTCTGTAACGAAAAATTAGGGTGGGGCAAGCATCAGCGCGCGAGCCGCCCCAGACACGCCGCCAGCTCCGCCGGCGACCCGCACAGGCGGTCGGCGCCGGCGCCCTCGAGCTCGGACCGGGACCCATAGCCCCAGAGCACTCCGATCGACCGCACGCGATTGGCCTTTGCGCCGACGATGTCGCCGGCTCGGTCGCCGATCATCACAGCGCGTTCGGGCGCGATCCTCTCCGTCACCAGGAGGTGCGCGAGCAGGTTTGCCTTGTCGTCGAACCGGCCCTCGGGCTCCGTTCCGTAGACCCCGGCGAAATACGGCTCGAGCTCGAGCCGCTGCACGATCCGATCGGCGTAAAGCTTCAGCTTCAGGGTCGCGACGAACGCGGCCGACGCGAGCGCACGCGCGTGGTGCGCGCTGCCGGCCGTCGCGGGGCTGGGGCCCCGCCGGCCGAGGCGCGCCTCTAGACAGTCGTCGAGCATCCGGGTGACGCCGGCGTAGACCCGATTCTCGAAAAGCCCGGTGTCACCGTATTCCTCGCGATAGAGCGCGACCGCGCGCTCGATCAGGTCGCGGTCCGACGTCCGGAGCAGGGTCGCGAACGCTTCCCGGAGCGGTGGGCCGATGAACGAGGCGAGCACGTCGTCCGGCGGGCACGGCGCGCGCAAGGTGTCGAGCGCGTGCCTCAGGCACCGCACGATACCGGGCCTCGGGTCGGTCAGGGTGCCGTCGAGGTCGAAGAGGAGCACGAGCGGCGTCACCCGACGATCACGTGCTCCGTCGTGACGATGAATTCCGTCCGGCGCTCGAAGAACGAGAGCGCCTTCACCATGGCG
>Ga0306920_100007003_pt1 | contig 14797 bp, 14 predicted proteins | sample flu12Cox44000170_FD_204666 | JGI IMG/M metagenome (GOLD analysis project Ga0306920, IMG submission 204666) | Lab enrichment of tropical soil microbial communities from Luquillo Experimental Forest, Puerto Rico - flux4day.12C.oxic.44.000.170 (v2)... | ecosystem: Environmental > Terrestrial >... | reverse complement strand
TCCGATGGTGGCGCCCAAAGTAATACCTGGCTACAGATCGCGGCGGATATATTGCAGCATCCGATATGCCGCGTTTTGAAGCACCCCGGGTCATCGCTCGGAGCCGCTTTTTTGGCGGGCAAGGCGGCTGGCGTGTTTAGTCGATGGGAGGCAGTAGAGAGTTACGTAAGCTTCGATCGTCCAGTCGAACCACGTCCTGAGGCAGAGCCAGTTTATGACCGTTACTACAAGATCTACCGAGCTGTCTATGAAAGCTTAAAGCCGTTATTGTCACAGTTGGCAGAGGCTCGAAACCTCGCTCTGGAGCGCTAGAATTCTTGAAAAGCAAAACTGATTGCAGATGAGTCAAATTCTATGCTGGTTTGTTTTTCAAGGATTCTATAAGCGGGACCGCGGAACCTAAAGGTACATGATTCCTACACCACTCTTACACGCACGAATGAAAATCCAAATCCAGGATGTCCAACGGGCCGGGGGAATTTTGCCCGGACTTTTAACAAAATTTCGCTCCCGCCAGAGCGAGGCCGCTTCACCCAACCGGCACCGTTCCAAACACGACCTTAATACTTTTACACCTCGCCGGTCTGAGGCGCGGCCTCGCTGATGAATCAACTCGAAAACATCAATGCACTAGTAACCGGGGCGGGATCTGGGATCGGTCGCGCTATTGCCTTGGAGCTTGCAACCCGCGGTGCACGCGTATGGGTTAGCGACCAGTCGCTGGATCTTGCCGAGAGAGTGGCAAAGGAAATTAAGACTACAGGGTCGACCGCACAGGCGGTGGAACTCGACATAACAAATAAGCAGCGTGTTCACGTCGTGGCTGAACATGTGTTCGAGGAGGACGGCCGACTTGATGTCTTGGCCGCAAACGCGGGCGTTTCCACTATGAACCATTTTCTCGAACTCTCGGAGGAGGAATGGGACTTCAATTTCAAGGTGAACAGCAAAGGCACTTTCTTCACCATTCAGGAATTCGCCCGCCTGATGGCCAAGCAAAAACTTCTCCCGAACAGAGGGATTCGCGGCAAGATCATTGCTACCGCGTCCATGGCCGCTCGCGCCGCCGCACCCTTACTCGCCCATTATTCGGCTTCCAAATTTGCGGTTCTCGGTCTGGTGCAGGCAGTAGCCAAGGAGTTAGCCGACTTGAAAATCACTGTGAATGCCGTAAATCCGGGCTTTGTGCAAACCAGTATGCAGGAGCGCGAAGTGGTATGGGAAGCTAAGCTGCGGGGGATACCGGTAGACCAGGTGGTGGAAGAATATAAACGCGCAACGCCGTTGAGTCGTCTGGAGAAACCGGAAGATGTCGCGCGAGTGGTTGCTTTTCTCGCCAGTGCAGACTCCGACTTTATGACTGGAGAAGCTCTGGAAGTAAATGGAGGCGCCTGGATATCGTAGAGTAACGAAGTCGCAAACGACGTCCTGTTCGGTTAGCTTTTTCGGCTAAGTACAGACGATGGCCAGGATCGCTTTCGAAAGTGTCGGCAAGACTTATTCCGACGGTTACCAAGCAGTCAGGGACTTCAACGCCGAGATCCGCGATGGCGAGTTTGCCGTTCTCGTCGGACCTTCTGGCTGCGGTAAATCAACGACCTTGCGGATGGTAGCGGGCCTGGAAGACATTACCGCCGGAAGGCTTATCATCGGCGGCCGGGTGGCCAACGACCTTTCGCCGCGCGATCGTAATATCGCAATGGTGTTCCAGAGCTACGCGCTCTACCCACACTTGACCGTGGCCGAGAATATTGGGTTCGGACTGAAGGTGCGGGGCACCTCTTCCGCCGATATACGGGCGAAAGTCAACGCTGCCGCTGAGATTCTTGAGTTAAAGGAATATCTATCGCGGAAGCCCAGCCAGCTCTCGGGCGGTCAACGCCAGCGTGTGGCAATGGGGCGGGCGATCGTGCGCGAGCCGCAGGCCTTCCTGATGGACGAGCCCCTCTCGAATCTTGATGCGCGACTGCGCGTCCAGATGCGCGCGGAAATTGCGCGCATCCAAAAGATGACCGGAGTTACTACGATTTATGTCACCCATGACCAGGTCGAAGCCATGACCATGGGCGACCGCGTTATTGCAATGAACCACGGAATCATTCAGCAGGACGGCCCGCCTCGCACACTGTACGACTCTCCCGCGAATATCTTCGTCGCGACCTTCATCGGCTCGCCCGCAATGAACCTGATCGAGGGCCGGCTCAATGCAACAGCAAGTAGTCTTGAGTTCGTGGCCGGACCATGGCGGTTGCCGTTACCGAAAAGCCTTGTTGAACGTAAACCGAGTCTCTCCCGACTCGGAAGCCGTAAGGTCGTGGCTGGTATCCGACCCGAAAACATGAAGATAGCCGAATCCCCCGCCGCTCTTCCAGGTATGATCGCTGGAACGGTCTCGTTCGTCGCAGACCAGGGTTCGACGATTCTCGTTCATCTCGATATTGATACACCCGCACCTCGCCTTGACTTCGACGGCATCGGGTTGCCGGCCGAGACACAGGACGTCTTGAAATCGGAGATTTCTCAGTTGCGCATGAGCCTGGACGGCTTCGCGAGAGTCTCGACGGGACAGAAGCTTTGCATTATTCCCGATTTGAGCCGCCTGCATTTATTCGATCAAGCAAGCGGTTTGGCGATTGATCCCTGAACTAGCTTAGCCAAGCTAAGCCCAAAGCCAGCCCGGAGCCTTATTCAAGAAAACCTGCTCCAGCGTGCACATCCGCATCGCTAAGGAGCGCGCCATCGCGAGCGATGATGCGACCTCGCTTCATTACAAGAGCGCGTGCGGGGTGACAGACCACGGCTTCCGTGATTGAGCTCGCCGGAACGACTACAAGGTCGGCCCAAGCATCCTGTTTTAACGCGCAACCGCCAAGACCAAGAGCCGCAGCCGGTGCCTCGGTGACGAGGTCAAGCGCAAGCGCTAGATCTTGATCTGCAAGAAAGCCCTGCCGATAACCGATCAGCATAGCCCGCTCCAGCATGTCGCCATTGCCGTAAGGAGACCATGCATCGCGAATGTTGTCGGACCCGGCAAAGACGGTGACGCCGGCGGCGCGCAGTCGCTTTACCGGGGGCATTGGAACGGGGCCTGGGCCGTTGGTCATGATTGCCACACCGGCGCGCGCAAGAGCGTCAGCCGTGGCCTTAAACTCGCTCTCATCGACCTCGCCAAGTGCAAAGGCGTGGCTGACGGCGACGCGGCTTTCAAGGCCGCTGACTATCGTTCGCGCCGAAATCTGTCGCAGCTCGAAACAACCGAGTGAGCCGGGATCGTGAAGATGCACGTCCAGGCCAACACCGTGCCGTTCAGCGATTGAAAAAATTACATCAAGTTGCCCATGAACATCTCCATCGATGCCTGCGGGATCGAGCCCGCCGACGAGATCTGCACCCTCACGGATCGCTTGATCAAGCAAATCGGCTGCACCCGGATGCGAAATGACACCACTCTGAGGGAAAGCGACGATCTGGATTTCCAGCAGATGCCGGACCTTCTCTCGCACCCGAAGAAGGGCGTGCAGCCCCTCAAGGCCGACGTCCTTGTCGATGTCAACATGGCTGCGGATCGAGGTTGTCCCATAGGCAGCAATTTGGCGGACGAGTTTGACCGCTCGCGCCTCAATCGACAGCGGAAGTGTGCGCCGCAGCATCTTCTCAGCAGCAATTCGTTGCGCTACGCTCTCACCGGGACGATGTGGCTGGAAGGGCAAGCCGAGCAATGTCTTGTCGAGGTGAAGATGGCCATCGATTAAGCCGGGCAGCAGCAATGCGCCGCCGAGATCCAGCTGTTGCGTATCGCGGAGGAGAGAATCAGCCGGCCGGATCGCCGTAATTCGCTGATCTGCTATCTCCATGTCAGCGCGGTGCCCGTCGGCGAGCGTCGCATTCGCTAAAACCATAGGCAGAGTCACGAGATTAACCCCAGACGCCTCGCCGCCACGACCTGGTAGAGCGGGTCGCCGTAGAATTTCCATTCCTCTCGAGCCGAAAAGGTCAGACTAATATCATGCTCGTCGTCGGATTGACAGGCGGTTGCCGAAATTTCCGGCCAGTCCGGCACAGGCGTCTGGCGCCAGTCCTCAAGCATCTCGAGGGAAGGTAGATCCGGGAAGCCGATCTTCGGATAGAGCGCCGCGATTGCCAGCCAGAAATAACGCAGCGCAAGGTTCGGATCGGGCATGACGGACGCGATCATACGGATCCAATGGCTGCCAGTCACGGCATGGAGCGCGCAGAAATCCATCGTTCCGGCGTAAAGCGCGAGTGAGGCCTGAGCGACGCGCTTCAGCGAATCAGGACCGATAGCGAGCCAGTCCACGACAGGCGAGAATTCACTCTTCATGCTCACGGCTCGCATGAAATGCCAGAGCAAATCGAGCTCAGTTTCGACCTGACGAAAGGCCGGAATGTTTCTGAGCCGGATGAGAACCTCCGCGGGGTCGTCGGTAATCGGCGGCGCGCCCGTCGTTTCGCCAAGCACCAGGAATGTAGCCGCCCAATAGCCGAGCGCAGCCGTGATCTCCGGCGCGTCCCATCGGAGAACGCCATAAGCGAGCCGCATCAAAGCATGGGTCGCGCTAGCGGCAAGTCCTGGTAAAAGCCGAGGGAGATAGTTGGCAATCACCTTACCGCTGCCAAGGCGATCGATCTCTCGGGCAAAAAAGGCGCGATAGTCCGCTTCCCGACTGCGATCGCCAAGCGCCTCAGTCCAGTTGTTCGGCTCGATTTGAGAGACGGAAGGTGGCGGCGGTTCAAGATGGTGGAGGTCACGATACATGGAGAAATAGTCGGCGAGGCGCTCATCCGAGGCGTCGAGCCGGTGTAACGCAACCAACATCATCGGCAAATGATTGGCCAGAAACGGATGAAATTCCGCGCTGAAGGCGCGTCCCTTTGTAAGCAGCCGGTCCAGATCCCCCTCGCTCCTCCTCCTGTCGAGCTTAGCTTCGGCCGTGGTTGGGAGTGTCATTTCATACTCCTGGTGTCCTGTCCCCGAAATAAGCATGTCTTTCGGGAGATTCTCCAATCCACAATAGTGTGTTATTGAGGTCACGCCAATCTCATCTATAGTCGCGCTTAAATATGACAGCACGCCAGGGTGGCGCCCGGATCAAGCGCCGTTTGATGTTCGCGTTAGAGATCGCAATTGCGGTCTCAGCAATAGTCTCCGGATCGGTCCAGGCTCAAGTAAAGTCGTTCGAGGGGCTAACTTTGAAACTTGCCTCGCAAAACGATCAGTTCGCGGCTGTACTCGCTGATCTGACGCCGGAGTTCAAGCAAGCCACCGGCGTTACTGTCAAAGTCGACATCCTCTCCTACCCCGACCTCTTGACCAAAATGACTGCGGATTTCGTCGGTCACACGAAGAGCTACGACCTCTACACGACTGACATCGTGTGGGCCGGTCAGTTAGCGGCATCGGGTTCAACTGTTGTTCTCAATGATTTGATCAAGCGCGACGCCGCCGAGATCAAAGTCGACGACATCTATCCGGTGCTGATGAACGCCCTCGGCAATTTCAAGGGTAAACAAGTGGCGTTCCCTTTCGCCGGCTACGCTAATATTCTTGCCTACCGCAAAGATCTCTACGAGCAAGCCGGTCTGCAGCCCCCTTCGACCATGGAAGATCTTGTCGCTGCCGCCTATAGGCTGACTGACCCCACCAAACATATTTACGGCTTCGTTGCCAACGGTCAAAAGGGGCCCGCTGTCGCCCAGGATTGGATGCAGTACAATAAGCAGATGGGCGGCGACATCCTCGACAAAGATGGAAAGCCCGCCCTGAATTCAGCAGCCAATATCAAGAGCCTTACCGTTTACAAGGACCTCTTCCAGAAAGCGGCGCCTCCAGGTGCCGTTGACTACGATTGGGACGGTCGAGAGACAAGTTTTCGCCAAGGTATAGTCGCTAACATGCAAACCTGGTCTATCGGCGCAGCCGGTTATTCCGATCCGAGCCAGTCCAAGGTTGTCGGCAAAGTCGGCATCATCGTGGCACCGCCTGGGAAAGGTCTTCCGAAATACTATGGCGTTGGCGGCTGGGGCCTGGCGATCAACAAAGATATCGATCAAAAGCAACAGGAAGCCGCCTGGCTATTCATCAAATGGGCGACCAGCCCATCTGTTCACAAGGAACTCAACGAAAAGGGTGGTGGCAGTTATATTCGCATCAGCGAAACGCACGATCCTGACCTCCTGAAGAAATATCCATTCCTGCCTGTCATCGATGAATCTTTGGTAAACGGCGACGGCGATTATCGGCCTCGCATCCCGCAATATCCCCAAATCCAGGATATTCTTGGAGATGCCGTGAATGCAGTCCTGGTCGGCAACGTCGAGCCGCAGAAGGCGCTTGATGAGGCTCAGGCCAAAGCTGCGAGGTTGTTCTAAGGCAGATAGTACCTTCGTTCAGTAACGATCGAAATGGGGAAACAGATCGAGCTCAGCCGGGAAAGCTCCGGTTCCCTGATCTCGACAAAACCGGTGATGACCTTCGCGCGTTATCGGCGATTGTTCCTGGTCCTCCTTTGTGCGCCCGCGTTTGTTTACGTTCTCGCGGTGGCCGTCTGGCCGCTCCTGCAGGGCGTCTATTTCAGCTTATATGAGTACAATCTAATGCGGCCGGCGAGCCGCGCCTTCGTCGGCCTCCAGAACTATCGCGACTTTTGGGCGGATGAAGCTGCCCGGGGCGCCATTATCACTACGTCTATTTTTACCTTCTCTGCTGTCACGCTGGAACTGATCCTTGGGCTCGGGCTGGCTCTGCTACTCTGGCGTGACTCAGTCTTCGAGCGGGCTTTGCTGGCGTTGCTCCTGATCCCGGTTACCGTAACGCCGGTCGCGGTAGGCCTCATTTTTCGCGCGCTCCTCGCGCCGGACTTCGGCGTGCTTGGCTACTATTTTGCTGAATGGGGGTTGAGCGGACCTCGCGGCTTTCTCGGCAATCCGGCGACGGCGCTCTGGACTCTCGTCGCAATCGACGCCTGGGAATGGACTCCCCTCGTAACGCTAATCCTTCTCGCCGGGCTAAAATCGCTGCCGACTGATATTCTGGAAGCGGCCGAAGCCGACGGCGCTACCCTAGCCCAGCGCTTCCGACTGATCATTTTGCCCATGCTATTGCCGACGATCTTCCTTGCGGCGGTTCTCCGAAGCATGGATGCGTTCAAGGTTTTCGACATAATTTTCGCCACGACCAATGGAGGACCGGGCGACGCGACCAACACGATGATGCTATTCGCGGTGAAAGAGGGATTGCAGTTTTTCAACATTGGCCGCGCCTCGACGGTCGCCAACCTGATGATTGTCTGCATCGCCCTGTTTTCGGTTGCTTTTGTCATCTTGATTCGGGGCGCTGACCGAAAGGCAAACGAGAGATGAGCCGCCGCCCTGCAGTCCATGCACTAGTGTTCCAGCGGGCCGTGCTCCTGCTGGCGACGTGCATTTTGCTGGCGCCTATCGCCTGGCTGATCACCACGGCCTACAAACCCAGCGTGGACATTTTCAGTTTCCCGCCGACGCTTGCTTTCCTGCCGACGCTGGCAAATTTCCGAGGCGCTTTGCAGCATTTCGATCTCCGTCACCTTCTGGAAAGCAGTTTGATCATCAGCATCGGTTCGGCAGTGCTTTCGCTCCTGCTCGGCGTTCCCGCGGGCTACGCTTTGGCGCGCGCGAAAGCTCGGTGGACAATCGGCCTTGCCTATTTCTTTCTGGCGGTGAGGACCGTCCCACCAGTTGCCACCCTCATCCCGTTTTACCTGATCATGCGTGACATCGGCCTCCTCGGGACCTGGTGGGCCGTCATCCTTCTTAACACTACTCTCAACACGGCCTTCGTTGTATGGATGATGTTTTGCTATTTCCGGGCGCTGCCGCGAGAAATGGAGGAAGCAGCCCTCACCGACGGCTGCACACTCTTCGGGGGCTTCTGGCGCGTTGCACTGCCTTTGGTGCGTCCGGGCATCATCGCCTGTGCGCTTCTCTGCATCATGTTTGCCTGGAACGATTTTCTTTATCCCGCCTTTCTCACCCGCTCGGAAACGAAACCGATTTCGGTCGCCCTGATAACAGCGTTTGGAACCAAGGATATCAGTTGGGGTACGCTAGGAGCCCTGGCGCACTTCTCAACCGTTCCGATCGTGCTCTTGGCCCTGTTCCTAAACCGCTACTTCGTGCAGGCACTTACCAGAGGAATTCACTGAACCAACTAGACTAGACTAGCTTTAGCTAAGCTAAGCTAGCCACGGGCTTCGCCCTTGATATCCGGGTCATACGTACCAGCAAGCAAATAATCGTCCTCGAACTCGAACTCGTCCTCGTCCTTCGAGCCACACAAGCTGCCTTTGCTGTGACGCGGGTTCACCAAAGCCAAATATTGGACCAAAGCCAAACTCCAGCGATCGAGGACGAGGACGAGTTCGAGGACGAGTTTTAGTATTTTCTTCCGCGCGATCAGCTTTTGCCTGTTGCCCGGAAGCGAGATATAGAGTGACGTTGGAGTCAAGAAAATTACCGGGCATTAGCCTCGTCCCGATCGAATTTAAAATCGGCAGGGTCTTCGCGATCTTTGCGCTCTTCTGTGCGGATCCCCTTTCGTCCGATGGTCGGAAAAATTTTTGCGCATAAGATCGTAAGTATCGCAGAACGGCTAAGATGGTTTCCGGCTTCGGATCCGATCTCCACCACGCATCGAGATCAAAGGTTTTCCGGCGCGACGAGTAATGGCTAAGAGCGACTCCGCCACCAATTCCGATTTCAGAGGCCTCCGGATGATCCTTCAGGTACTCGAAGGATTCAAAACCAATTGCCACTTCAAACGCTGGGTATCGCCGGATAAAGACCAAGCACGATTTGTTGCCTGATCCCTTCTTGCTACTGCCCCAAGGCCTTGCGCGATATCGCTGCGTCCGGCGGTGCAAATTTCTTCGGAAAAGACATATTGAAAGATCGCGAAGCAGACTTTACGCGGGGAACCTTGCCGGCAAATGCTCCGTCTGCGGATCACCGTTGATCTTCCGATCGGAACCATCCGACTCTCAGCTCTATGCACACTGCTCTGCGTACCCGAGAGCTCACGGCCCATGGCGAGTAGAAGTTTCATCATTTTTCGCCTAACTAAGCTCGGGTTGGAAGATTCAAAGGCATTCGTCATCGTCCTTGTAGGAGTCTGGACGGAATAGTCCGAATCAAGTGCGACCTAAGCACCTTCAAGCGAGGGATGGCCTCCGTGCCGCCCCATACGTTATTTCCAGCCGCCTGGAAGGAAGCAATTTCAATGATCGTTCTCGAGCGAGGTTCCCGGCTCCAGAGGAAATCCACGCACGAACTCCGCTGCTGCGAGCCGGCGTTTCCCATCGATCTGAACCTCTTTGAGGAGCAATCCGCCCGTACCGCAGCCGACGACTAATCCGCGACGTCCAATGCGCTCGACGACACCGATCCTCCCGGATATGCGATGTACAGGCAACGCATTGTATACTTTTAGTTTCCTTGCTGCGCCGTCGGGATGCCGCACCCAGGTGAAAGCGCCGGGCCACGGATTCATCGCCCGGACCAGCCGATCCAGGTACCAACAATCTCGCGACCAGTCGATCATTCCCGACGCCCGGTCGAGTTTTGGAGCGTAAGTTACCAGCGATTCGTCCTGAGGAGTTCTTGGGGCCGTTCTTTCCAGCACGAGTCCGAGGGCCATGCTCAGGGTTTCCGGTCCGATCTCCGCAAGACGATCGTGCAAAGACCCGCCGGTTTCCCGCCGGCGAATGGGGATAGATTTGGCGACAACAATGTCACCGGTGTCGAGCCCTTCGGCCATATGCATCACGGTGATACCGGTCACCCTGTCTCCCGCAAGAATTGAAGCCTGAATTGGCGCCGCCCCGCGATGACGCGGCAGAAGTGAAGCATGCAGGTTCAGGCAGGCCAGAGTTGGCATCTCAAGTAAGGCTTTGGGGAGAATCTGACCGTAAGCCATCACCACAATGAGGTCAGGCCGAAGTGTCCCGATGCGGTCCAGTTCCTCGGGACGTCGCACTTTCTGCGGTTGCAATACCGGGAGGTTAAGCGTCATCCCGAGAGCCTTGGCAGCAGGCGGCATGAGTATCTGGGATCTGCCAACAGGTTTATCGGGCTGCGTTACGATGGCAACCACCTCAACCAGCGGGACGCTCGCCAGCCAACGAAGAACCGGTAACCCAATCTCTCCGGTCCCCATGAAAACAACCCTGGGTCTACTCGTAATCCGACTCACGCGACGGACGCAACCGCTTCGTGGCCGGCATTCCAAATGGCACTGATAATGTCCTGAAGAACTTTTACGGGAGGTTGAAGAGCATCAACCGTCGTTACCAGGCCTGCGTAAAAGTTCAGGACTGGCTTTGTCTCCGCCTCATAGGTCAGCAGACGCTTCCGGATCACCTCTTCGTTTGCGTCATCGAGCCTGTTGTCCTTAATGGCGCGCTTTCGTAATCTGCGAACGAGTTCGTCCCGGTCCGGACACGAGAGATGGAAGACCTGTTTCACATCAATCAGCTGCTCCATGAGCTTGGCCTGATTGACGTTGCGTGGTATTCCGTCAAGCACCAGAGCGTCGATGTCCGGCTTGAACTCAGCCTCCAATACCTGTGCTTCAATCTTTGTCCGCCAGAGTTCGACAGTCAGGTCATCCGGCACCAGCAGTCCCTTGCTAGAGTAGTCGATGAATTTCTGCCCAAGCGAAGTTCGAAGATCGAGCGAACGAAACACGTCGCCACACGCACAATGGAAGAATCGCGGAACACTTCCCAGGACTTTGCCTTGCGTTCCTTTTCCACTGCCGGGAGCGCCCATGAAAAGATAAGTTACATAGCGAGTCATAAATCGGAGGGATCAAAGAATTGGTAGGGCCAGTTATCGGGTGCGGTTGCAGATCACGCTTCGCGGTGTCCGAGCCACGAGCATCCCTTTATCGCATGGGGAAACTCCAGGATTTATCCGCACATTAATCATTAGATGCTTTTGCTTTTCAAGGATTCTATAAGCGGGGGACCGCGGAACCCAAAGGTACCGGATTCCCAGACACATGCAAATGCGCGCACCATTCTTCCTCTCCCCCTTATTTTTTCCCGTTCAGCGATATCTTGGTTGGCTTCCCATTCCTTGTACGCTTTAATAGGCGGTGTGTTGAGTTTGACGGTTCTTGGCAGCGGCAGCGGCGGCAACTGCTCCTTAGTCGCCACAAGCCAATGCAGGATCCTAATCGATGCCGGGTTCAGCGCGCGACAGATTGCACAGCGCCTCGAAGCTTCCGGTATCAGCCCTGCGAGCCTGGACGGCATCTTCATTACGCATGAACACAACGACCACGTTGCGGGTCTCGAGGTTTTTTGCCGGCGATTTGGCATTCCGATCTATGCCAATTTCCGGACCGCGGAAACGTTGCGCCATGGCTGGCTTGCTGATTATTCCGCCTGGAATCTGTTCGAGCCAGGGCTCTCTTTCCTGCTTAAGGATATCGAGATTCAGAGCTTTTACGTGCCGCATGATGCCGTCGATCCGGCGGCGTTCGTTTTCACCGGCGACGACGGTTCAATCGGCTTTTTGACCGACCTGGGATACGCTCCCAAGCTTGCTCTGGAAAGGATTCGGAACGTGCATACGCTCCTGATCGAAACAAATCACGATGAGCGGTTGTTACAGGAAGATCCGAAGCGACCCTGGTCAGTAAAGCAGCGTATCATGTCGCGACATGGCCATCTTTCGAACGATGCGGGCGCGAAATTGGTGGCAGAAATTGCCGGGAATCGGTTGCGCCGGGTTGTTCTGGGACATCTAAGCCGGGACTGCAATCGCCCTGATCTCGCATTGGAAGCGATGGAGCGAAATGGTGTGTGCGGCCTTTCTCTGTTTTGCGCCGAACAGAACAATGTGAGCCCGACTTTTCTTGTCGGTTCACCGGTTCGCAATGAGGTAGATCCAGTTTGTCACAGCTGCGGCAAATACCAGGAGGCACAAGCGATATTTGATCTTGGCTGGCAAACCGGCCAGCCGAAGCCTGGGAAACCGGAAAAATAACACCAAAGCGCAATAGATATCGAGGGCCAACGTCCCGACATAGCAAAGGAAGAGGAGCGGATTGAGTGCTATTGCGTGACCAAGATTCCCATGAACGAGCGATAAAACGGAGCGGGTAGCGCCGCATGTCGGGCACGGTAAGCCAGTCACTTGGCGAAACCAGCATTTTGGCCAGGGTAGTCCAAAAGCAAGCCACGCGAAGCAGCTGGCGGCAGCCGTCAAAGAGACACTAAGAAACAGGAACTCGAAGTCGACCTCCCGCGGAGCCAGTGGCCGGAAGCAAATAGCCAGTCTTCGCTTGGTGCATCGAGTCATAAGTAGGAGGTCCACTGCCCGGCGCCTGCCGAGTCAGTTGGCTTATGACTCGATGCCCTACTTCGCATTGTGAAGCGATGAATAGAGCATGGTAAGGATCGCTAAATAGACGCCCGCAGTCAGAAACAGGCAGACGAAGACCGGCAGCAACACTCCGACCGCGGCACGCCAGCCTTCTGTCCCGTGGACTTTTGACAGCCCGACAATCGTGCAGAACAGCGCCCACACATACGCCAGAATGCCACCTATGCATGGGAGGATCGAAAAAATCCATGCGCTGTAGGAATAGGTAATTACACGATATGTAGCTTCGTAGCTCTTCGATGTCCCTTTAAACAGCGAAAGGCACAAGTGGGTGATCCCGGCGATGACGAAATTCCAGGCGATAATCAGCGGAATGGCAACGGTGAAAATCGCGATCACGGATACCACTGACGTACCAACGCCAAGGGCGGCTGCCGTGCTCGAATCGGTCTGCGATGAACCAGCAATGGCTGCAAACGATCCGGCAAAAACAAAATGATAAATCAACATGAAGACTGCCCAAACGATTACCATCACAGCGTTGAAAAGGAGCGGACTCGTGAACCCTCCGGTCGTTTTCATATGCGAAAACGTGGTTGCCGGATTCAGGAGGACTTCTTTCCAAGTCTGGACCAGCGCCTTGAGGATTCCCAACGTTTGTCGTTGTTCCCAGGCGGGGCCTTCCTCCTGGCCTTCAACGATGGCTAGAGCGGTTGGTGATACTGGCGGAGCAAAGGGCGGCGGAGGGACCGCTGAAGGAGCAGATTCCCGCTCAGGTGATATTTGAAGAGATGGAAATTCGGAAAGCGGCTTCCATGTCTCCATTCCCTCCTGCCAGCCAAGGTCAGTCGCTACGAATTGACCCTGACCCAATCCCCGCTGAACTTCCTCTTCGGTAAACGTCCCGAGATTTTGTCCAGCTCGGTTGATCCAGATCTTCATGACCCATCGCGTTGTAAATCAACCCGCGCCCGAGGTCAAACCGCATTGCGTGATTTCGGTTTTCGCAACACCTTACGGTTTCGGGCGATTCATTAAAGCTAGAATATGTTTCTTTTTGGCGTCGTACGTAAGCGCATGGAAATTCCGGATCTCGTCAAGTCTCCGTGCGCCATTCAAGGTGTCGAGGTAGTGCGTGTAACTGGAAGCGAGTTCGCCAGTCTCCAAATAGCGCGCCCTCAAATTTTCATCCTTAAATCCGTTGGATGATCTACTTTCAAAAAGGTGGAAACGAAGCCAGCGACGGTCGGTTCGGGAGACTCGTTGCGTTTTGCGAAAAAAAGCCACGAACAAAAGCAACACCAGATAGGTATCGACCATCCCTTGCAACTCGAGGTTGCGTGCAAAATCCTCGCTATCGATCCTTCGCAATCCCGCTCTGAATTGGAGCGCCGCGTGAAGGGCGTGGTTAATCTCCTCCACGAACATGATTAGTGAGCTAATATTGCTATCAGAAAGGCCGTTGCGTGGATCGTGCCGCTCGAGTTGTTCAATCAGCCACTGCGAATAGTAGATTCCAACATAGAGACGATCGTCTGCAGTTCGTAGAAAAGTGCGCGCCAACTCGCTTAGCTCGCGCGCCGAGGCACCGGCAAGCCTGGTCAACTGCGAACATCGGGATCGATCTATCAAGCATTCTTCAAGATTGATGCCCACTGCCGCATATGTGCGTTCGAACAGGCGCTGAACTTCGCTGAAAAGGGTCTGATTCATACAAATGTCGGCACGAAGCTCTTGTCTCCCAAGTCCACAAGCTCATCAGCCAGCCGATTCAACGCGATCCGGCATTCGTGAAATTGGCATGCCAATTTCTTGAATAGTCCGCTCATCTCGTATCTGCGCGCCACATCATGGCTCGCAACCGCTTGAAAACTCGACCGGCCCATGTCCTCATAGTAGGAGCAATTCGGCGCGCTACGTTGACTTCGACTGGCGATGTTTTCATAGAAGATGCCGCTCACAAATAACGCATAGTTACCAACGTGCGCCCGTATGAGAAAGGTTTCATAAGGCGAAGCTTTCCTTAGTGCTAACAGAAGATCTGAAATGTAATGGGCCTCGACATTCTTGACCGGTGACCTGAGTTGACGCGTCTGCGAAAACTTCTCCAGCAAGGCCGCGAGGTAGTCCGCGAGCGTGCGGTCGTCGATTCCGGATCGTTTCAATACAAGCCTGGCTAAGAGGTAAAAGTAGAATTGTGGCGAAATTGTCAAGTTGCCGGGATTTTCCAACACTGCCTGGATCAATGCTTCGTGATCGAGAATTTCATCTCTGGTCTCCATGTCGGTAAGCAGCTGAACCAAGCTGACTTCTTGGCCAGGGCGCTTCGCAAGCGTGCGAACGACGAAATTGAAATCTTCCCCGGTAAATCTTGCCCGACAGTTCGGTTGAATCATCGGGACCATTTACA
>Ga0306920_100007002_pt1 | contig 14798 bp, 9 predicted proteins | sample flu12Cox44000170_FD_204666 | JGI IMG/M metagenome (GOLD analysis project Ga0306920, IMG submission 204666) | Lab enrichment of tropical soil microbial communities from Luquillo Experimental Forest, Puerto Rico - flux4day.12C.oxic.44.000.170 (v2)... | ecosystem: Environmental > Terrestrial >... | reverse complement strand
CTTTGCGCCTACTTGCTTCAGTTCGCGCAAGTTGACTGACATCGTGGCACCTTCGAGGCCATGCTAGAGTTACAGGGAATCAGGGTCAATGGTACGGAAGCGGGAGAGAATGCGAAAGAGTAGCTGTCCGTTCGGACAGGCGAAGGCCGAATTGAAGAACCTGATTGTGAATGCGGACGATTTGGGCTGGACTGAGGGTGTGAATCGAGGGATCGTCGAAGCCCACCAGAAAGGCCTGGTAACGAGCTGTTCCCTGATGGCGAACGGGCGCGCGTTCGAGTCTGCGTTCGAAGCCGCGCAGAGCAACCCACAACTGGGAATCGGGGTACACCTGAATCTGAGTGACGGCCCGCCGACCGCCCCCGCCGAGGAAGTCCGCGGGCTGCTGAATGAGGTTGGCGAACTCGAGGACGGGCCCGAGAGCCTGCTGTTGCGGATTGCGAGCCGAAGCATTGCGATGGAGGAAGTGGAGCGCGAGTGGGACGCACAAATCCAGAAGGTACGAAGGAACGGCATTGAACCGACGCACCTCGACGGCCACAAACATGTGCACATGCTTCCGGGCCTCTTCGAAATTGCGTTGCGACTGGCGAAAAAACATGGAATTCGCGCGATCCGAGTGGCGCACGAGGAGTCGACACTGCGATCGGTGCTGTCGTCGGCGGGCGAACAAAGAGCGGGCCTGGTGTTCAAACAGAGCGTGCAGGCGCGCGGGCTGAAATTGCTGGCACCAGACGCAAGAGAGATGGCGGACCATGCCGGCATTGCGACTTCGGATTACTTCTGCGGGATTGCGCAGACGGGAGTGTTGACGCGCCAAGGCGTGGAAAAGTTCCTCGAGAGCCTGCCGGACGGAACAACCGAGCTGATGTGCCATCCGGGATATGTGGACGAAGAGCTACGAAAGACCGCAACGCGGCTGCAGGAGTCGCGCCAGACCGAGTTGCAAATCCTGACCGACGGGAGCCTAAGAAAACTAGTCGCCACGCGAGGTATTCGCCTGATAAGCTATAGGCTTATGGGAGGCGTGGCTTGAGGGCGTAGGTGCGCGCCACGCACAATTCGGCAGGATGCCAAGAAAATACTCGGGGTGAGCTGTCGTCGCGCACGCAGGACCTGGGTCAAGTGCAAGAGAGGGACAGGAAGCAGTATGAGAAGTGAAGCGCCCATCCGGTATTCGATTGTCGTTCCGTTCTACAACGAACAGGAAAGCATCCCGACACTATACATGAAAATCACGGAAGTGATGGACTCGATTGGCGAGCCCTATGAAATGGTGTTTGTGGACGACGGAAGCAAAGACAATTCCTATCGCGTGCTTTCCGAGATCTACGAGCACGACCGGCGCGTGAACGTGGTGCGTTTACGGATGAACTTCGGGCAAACACCAGCGCTGAAGGCCGGCTTCGATTTCGCGCGAGGCGAAGTGGTGATCTCGATGGACGGGGACCTGCAGCACGATCCCGAAGAGATCCCGCGTTTCCTCGAGAAGATCGAAGAAGGCTACGATTTGGTAAGCGGATGGAGGGCGCAGCGGAAAGATCACTGGCTGATGCGACGATTGCCAAGCCGAGTAGCGAACTGGATGATGGCGAAGCTCTCGGGAATCGACTTGCATGATTTTGGGACGACCTTCAAGGCGTACCGGCGGGAGATTCTGCAGGAAATCCAGCTATATGGAGAGTTGCACCGCTTCATTCCGGCGCTGGCGAGCTCGACGGGTGCGCGCATCGCGGAAGTGCCCATTTCGAATCCGGAAAGAAAGAGCGGAAAATCCAACTACGGAATAGGGCGCACGATCCGGGTGTTCTTTGACCTGATCATGGTGAAGTTCCTGCTGGACTATTCGACGCGGCCGCTCCAATTCTTCGGGTTGCTAGGGCTGGTGGGAACGGGAATCGGATTCATCCTGGGCAGCATCTTGGTGGCGCAGAAGCTGTTATTGCACACGGACGTCATTGCAGAACACGGGCCGCTGCTGTTGCTGGCGGCTGTGTCGTTTCTGAGCGGCATTCAGCTGATTTCCATCGGGCTGCTGGGCGAAATTACCTCGCGGACGTATTACGAGTCGCAGAACAAAGCGATCTACGCGCTGCGCGAAGTGAAGAGCCACCGGAAAGAATTGGGAGATTCTGCAGAGCCGGCGCGGCCGAGCGGAAGTTCGGAGCGGTGAGAGAATTGTAAGGTTCAGGTGCTGTGTGCTGTGTTCTGAGCCCTGGGCAGGTGCCCAGGGCTTTTTGTTTTTCAAGGCTGAAGCCGGCGGTACTGGCTATGCAGGTATAGGAGAGGTTCGCCATCGAAGGATTCGAGGGACTCCACTTCACCAATGAAGATGGTGTGGTCGCCGGCCATGTATTGCGCGACGACATCACACGCGAGATGAGCCAAGGCGTCTAGCAGAAGAGGAATACCCGTCTCGGTCCAGCGAAAGCGAATCCCGAGCCGGGAGCAGTCGGCAGGATCCTGCTGGGGTTCGGCAAAAAATTCGGACACGCGTTGCTGCGAGTCACTAAGTATGTTGACGCCGAACCGCCGCTGTGTTTTGAGGTACGACAGGAGGCGCGCATCCTGATCGACACAGACCAGAACCAGCGGCGGATCGAGAGAGACGGACGTGAATGAGTTCGCGGTCATACCGTGAACCTCTCCGGGAGCCCGTTCGGCCGTAATGACGGTAACGCCCGTAGCGAAGGTTCCAAGAACGCGGCGAAAAAATTCAGGCGTAGGAGTGGGAGCAGACATAGAGGACGATACCGAAGATAGCACAGAGAGAAAGAGCACGAAGTAAACAAAGCTGGTGCCTTCCAGAAAAAAGGGGCGCAGCAAGAAATTGCGGCGCCCCTTTGGAACCACGAAATGAAACGGCGGTTATTTGTGCTTTTCCTCGTGTGGTTGTGACTTCTGCGGCTTGTCTGCCGCCTTGGTGTGTTCCACGTCCTGCTTCTGCTTCAGGTTCTGCTGTTCCTGCTGATGCTTCTGGGCCATGTCCTGAAGCTGCTGCTGTTGCTGCTGCTGAACTTGTTGCTGTCTCGGTTGATTCGCCCTCTCCTGCTGGAGCTTTTGTTGCTCCTGCTGTTGGTGCTGCTGCAGCTTCTGGTATTCCTGATCCTGCTTTTGCTGCAGTTGCTGATTCTGTTGCTCGTGCTTTTGTTCGAGATGCGGATTCGGCGTGTAGCTCGGACGCGACGTCGGGGGCCGGTCGCCATATGTCTTTGGAATGACGGGCGGATTCGGCTGGTTTGGTCTCGTCTGATTAGCGTTGACCGTGTTGGCCGGATTGTTGGGCGGACGGTTCGCGTTGAGCGGTCCCGGGGTGTTCCCTCTTTCACCCTGCTGGAGGTTGCTAATTTGCGGCGCTTTCGGCTGAGCCGGAGGCGCGATGCGCACCGGGGCAGCAGCGACATGATTCGGCGTTTGCTCTAATTGACGCGCCTGAACCAGCGAGATCGGACGGCCCTGGTTTTCCTGAATAGCCTTCTGACGCACGGCGAAAGAAGGAGCTGGTGGAGGCGGAGCCGTCTTCGCTACAACCGCGCGGCTCTGAATTGCAGCGGGTGGATGATAATTCGTGGCTGCTCCCGAGCCGAGCACGGCCTGCTTCGGAGGCACAACGGCCGGGGCATTCACAGCCACCGGAGCAGAAACAACTTCGTGTTGATTCACCGCGACGATATTGCGCGCCACGGGCTGTGCAGAAGTAAACGCGTGAGGCGAAGTCGCGGTAACGGCACCCGGAACAGCCTGGTTCACGTATTTGACGTTGTTGACCGTCACGTTCTTGTTGACGATCGTCGTGTTGTAGTAATTGTTGATCACGGTCTGGTTGACCGTCGTATTCGAGACGTTGACATTGTTGATGTACGTGCGGCTGACCGGATAGGAAGGCACAAACACCTCACGCGGCCCCAGCGGGAACCAACCCACGTTCACCCCCGCGGCAAAGCCGCCACCGAAAGCGACACCAGCAGCAAAGTGCGGACCACCAACCCACGCGACCAGCGCTGGTGCGTAGACCGGCCGAACGTAAGCCACCGCGACCACGGGAGGCGGGCACGGCACCCAGCCCCACGAACCGCCATAGAACACCCAGCGGCCATAGTGGAACGGTGCGAATCCCCAGGGAGCATCATCGACCCAGGTCCAGCCCCAGGGCGAAATCCATGCCCAGTGGCCGTAACGGTAAGGAGCCCAGCCCACGACGGTGACATGCGGAAACCACACCGTGCCGTACTCCGGCACGGGGCGCCAGCCACCGTAGTCGTCTAGATCTTCGTAGCCAACGACATCTTCGGAAACATAGCGTTTGGCGACGGCGTGATCTTCGCGAAGGTCGCGCTCATCGCTCCAGGAATCGAAGTCGTCTTCACCAGGAACAGGCTCAACGTCGCCATTGAGAGAATCCGTGCCCGTGAAACGGCCCTGTTGTTCGGGATGGATGGTGTAGGCAGAGCCGCCACCGGTGACTTCTCCTTGGCCCTCGCGGACGTTGATGATCGTGGTATCACCTGCTTCATTGACGCTGAGGCGGTAGCGTCCGGGCCGAAGAACGGAAAAAGCCAGATTCGGAGTATCAACCTCGATGGTTTCATCCTGAGCCATACGCCGGACTCGCAAGCTGAGAGTCCCCTCGGTCAGGCGAATCTGGGTTATCCGATCATTGAGATCGAGAAACGAAAAACCGGTTTGCTCGTTCAGACGAACCACCGCCGAGCCAATGTGCAGCTCGGCGCGAGAGTCGCGATCGGTCCAAAGCTTGTCGCCCGTGGTAATTGGACGGTTGACAACGGCGGAAACCCAGTCGTCGGTGCCAGACGGACTGAAGGAAACCTGTCCACGCACAAAGCTGAGTCGAGCGACGCGCCCTGGGGGATCATCGTCGGCGGCGGCAGCACGATTTGGCGCGAGTAGGAAAGCTGCGAATGCCAGCATGAATAAGACCGGCCCATGTCGAAAACGTGTTCTCATGTTGCTTTTTCTCTCCTGGTGCGTCGCGCATCGCCTTTGGAAACCCGGGATGAAAACAGCAGAGACGATGGGAAGCACATGTGGCGCCGGCTCCCTTTTTCCTCCCAAAGAACGCGGAGGAGTCCATCAGAAGCGCAACCTATGCTGGGAACCCGGCCTCATTCATGTTTAACACGGAGCGAGACAGGGAGTTGTAGGAACGGCAGGAGGCGTCGCGAAAAGTGCACGGCTTGTGATGTGCAAGAAGAAGGCCCGCTTCGAGAAGGCGAAGCGGGCCGGAAGATGGGAACTTGACTACAAATCAGCGGTGACCGCCATGAGATCCGCCACCACCGCCGTGAGAGCTGCCTCCCCCGCCGCCGTGGAAGCTACCGCCGCCTCCCCCGCCGCCGTGGAAGCTACCGCCGCCTCCGCCGCCGCCCTGGAAGCTGCCGCCTCCGCCGCCGCCCTGGAAGCTGCCGCCTCCGCCGCCGCCACCATGATAGCCACCACCCGAGGGGGCGCTGTAGCCGCGAGGCGCCGAATAACCGCGCGGAGCCGGTGAAGAGTTGTAGCGAGGCGCGGGGTAGCCGCGATTGCCGTTATAAGAAGGCGGACTGTAGGAACGATTGCCATTGCCCGAATAGTTGGACGTGGGCCGGCTAGCGGAATTGTGCTGTGCCGCGCCGTTGTAAGAACCTGCCCACGGGGGCCGGTTCGTCGAATTCACGTGCGCGCTATTTGGAGAACTTGCCGGATGATTCGAGCTGCCGAATCCCTGGGGCGCGCGACCTGTGTCGGTGGCATTGCCTTGCGCCGACCAGGAACGAACGGCGCCGTTCGGGCGATTGGCATTGTTTGGAGCGGCAGAGCCCGTGCGCGCACCCTGTTGCATCAGCGCCGAGGGCGGCCGATTCGCAGAAAGTTGCGACTGGCGGTTCGCGTTCAGGCCCGGCTGTGCGTTGCTCGTCGCGTGGGCCGACAAGTTGGACTGATTGTGTGCGGCAGAAAGAGACGTCCCGTTCATCGTGCGAACGGGAGAATGAGAAGCGCCGGCGGCCGGACTCGTTCGCGCCATTACGCTGCGATTCTGGATGGCGGACGAAGGCGTCGCAACGCGGCGATTCATGTTGGAAGCGCCGAGATAGCTGGAGCGCGTGGGCGTGGCATGAATGCCGTTAGTGGCCACTTGAGCGCCGCGCAAGGAAGCTTCCGTCAGATGCTGAGCGCCACGATTGACGGCCTGGCCATTGACGAACGTATTGTGCGAGGCGGTGGTCACGGCGTGAATGTTATGCGAATAGGCGTAGTTGAAATTATTATAGCCGCTCCTGCTCGCATTGAATCCGCTATGGAAGAAGGTGTTGTGGACGTTCACGTTGTGCCAGTAACCGTAGCCGCAGTGATACCACGGATGGAACGGCTCGCCCCAACCGAGCGGGAACCAACCGAAGCCTGCACCCCAGCCAAATCCAAAGCCGAAACCCACACCGAAACCGGCACCAAGCCAGCCGACAGAGGCAGGTCCATAATACGGATAAGCATAAATCGGGCCGGGGGACCAACCCCAGTAGCCACCGAAATAGTGCCAGCGGCCATAGTGGAAAGGAGCGAAACCCCATGGAGCATAGTCAACCCAGGTCCAGCCCCAGGGGCCAACGTACGACCAGTAGCCGTTGCTGTAAGGGGCCCAGTCGGGCGAAACGTTGTTCGGAACCCACACGTTGCCATAGGTGGGTTCTTCCTTCCAGGTGCCGTTGTCGTCCAGATCGCTGTACCCAACCGTGTCGCGATTGACGTACTTCGCTGAATTCGAATTGTCTTCTTTCAGGTTACGGTCCTGAGCCCAGCGGTCGAGATCGTCGGGCTCGTGAGCAGCGACGGTGGACACCTTGACGTTGCCCTCGTTTCCCGTCACCTCAACCCGCTCACCCGCTTTGACGGGATAAACCTGTCCGCTCGCGGCAATTTCACCCTCGCCGCGAATAGCAGTGACTGCAGTGAAATCACCGTTCTCGCTTACATCGACGCGGAAGGCGCCGGCTTCGCGCACCGTGAAAGCGACATTGGGGGTGTCAATCTCGTAGTTCTCTCCTTCGCGCAGTTCGCGGACACGGAAATTGAGCTTGCCTTCGGCAAGACGCACTTGCGTGATATTCTGATCGAGATTAAGGAAAGAAATCGCGGTCATGCTGCCTAGGTGTAGACTCGCCTGGCCGGCCTGCAGTTCGGCGCGCGAGGAGTTATCAGCCCAGAGCTTGTCGCCAATCGTCATGGGGCGGTTCTGCGTGGCGGCGCCCCAATCACCCGTGCCGCCCGGCTGTACGGAAACCGATCCTTCAATGACGCTGATGCGTGCAACGCGCGACGGAGGGTCGTGGCTGTCATCGGCCGTAATGTTCTGGTCGAGGCTGGCAGGTCCCGTCGACGGCATGTTCGCGATATTTTCTTGAGCTTGGGCACGAACCGTGGGAGTGCTCAGGAACAAAACCGTAGCAACCGTTAAAAGGAAAGCGATGCTCTTCGAAAGCAATATGGCTTTCATAACCTGTTTCCCCTGAAGAAGCCCAAAAACTCGGAACCGGGCCTCAGGAACCTACCGCTAGTATGAGCCCTTTCGGCTCCCACAGGGTAGAACCCCGGAATGGAAAATAAGTTGCTGGGGGGCTCAACTGGAAACAAGATGTCGGTCTTCAAAAGTACTAGTACGGAAACCGCTTGCCCCCATTCTGTCCTCATGGTCAGGACCTTTGCGACCCTCGATTCCGTACACTTGCGACTTGTAGGCGCACCTGCGCTTTGGGAGAATGCAATGCAAATGAAGCGGCTCTTACTGTGTCTGGCGGTCGTAGCGACCGTTTGCGCGAGCACTATGACGGCGCAGACGTGGAGGCAAGTCGGACCTCCAGGCGGCAACGTAGTATCGCTGGCAGCAGACCCCCACAATCTGAACAAGTTGTTTTTGGGCACCGCCGACGGCCATGTGTTTACTTCGAGCGATGAAGGCGGGCACTGGTTGCTCTTGAGCCGGATCGGATCCGGCCAGGATGACGTCGTAACGCATATTATCGTGGATCCGCGCGACGGAAGCCGCTTGTATGCGAGCACCTGGGCGCTGTATTCCGGCGGCGGCGGTGTATACCGCAGCGACGACGGAGGACGCACATGGAACGTGCTCGGGCTGGCACACGAAACGGTCCGCGCGCTCGCGCAGTCCCCGACCGATCCGAAGCTTTTGCTGGCGGGAGCCCTGACGGGCGTGTATCGCTCAACAGATGAAGGAGCGAGCTGGGAGCGCATTACGCCTCCCAATCACCCCGATCTGAACCGGTTCGACTCGCTGGCGTTTGATCCGAAAGACAACAACACCATCTACGCAGGAACGTACCACCTGCCATGGAAGACGACGAATGGCGGCAAAGACTGGTTCCCGATCACGAAGGGTATGATCGACGATTCCGACGTGATGAACATCATCGTGGACCCGGCCAACCCCGACAGCGTGCATGCCGTGGCATGCTCCGGCATGTATCACAGCTTGAACGGCGGTGTGCAGTGGGTGAAGTACATGAGCATCCCGAACATTTACCGCCGCACGCAACTGATGCGCATGGATCCTTCGAACCCGAACACCCTGTACGCGGGAACGACCAGCGGTCTCTGGAAGACCGTAAACGAGAAAGACTTCCGGCGGCTAACCCCGGGCGATTGGATCATCAACGCGATGTTGATTGACCCACGGAATCCCAGCAAGCTGATCATCGGAACGGAACGCGAAGGCGTCCAGATCAGCAACGACGGCGGCGAAACGTTTGTCTCCGCGAACAACGGCTTCCATCACCAGCACATTTCAGACGTGGCGATGGACCGCGAGCATCCGGAGCGCGCGCTCGTCGTGCTGACCTTCGACAACAACGCATTTCTGGCCACCAAGGACGGCGGAAACAGCTGGACCACACTTGGCCCGGGCCTGAAACGCACCGAAGTGCGCCACGTCTATGCGGCTCCCACGGGCTGGTGGGCTTCGCTCACAAACGGCGGCTGGTCGAAGTATGAAGAATCCGAGCACAAGTGGGTTCGCGCCGGACTGTATGTCCCCGACCCGACGACATCGGCCACAACGGCGAAGACAACCACGAAGGGCAAAAAGGGTGCGGCGGTTCCCGCGCCCAAGGCTGCGCCCGCCAAGCAGCAGCTCAGCGCTTACCTTGTGAACGACATGACTTTCGGCAACGAAGAGTGGTTCGCCGCTACCGCCGGCGGCGTGCTGCTTTCGAAGGATCATGGCACGACGTGGAGATCGGCGAGCAAGGACCCTCTGATGCGCAAGCCTGCGCAATCGGTGGAGATTTCCGCCGATGGCAATCAGGTGTGGGCGATCGTCGAGCGCAACCTGCTCTATTCCTCCGATAAGGGCGCGAACTGGGACGCCAAGGAACTCTCCTTTGCGGCGGCTGGCAATCTGAGGCTGCACCTGGTGGACGACAGTTCCCTCTTCATCACGACGAATATGGGGTTGTACGGCTCCCGCGATGCCGGCCGCACGTGGAACCGGGCGGAAGTGCAGGAGCTTTCGTTCCAGTCGGTGGCGGGCAATTCGAACGCGCTCGTGGTGGCGCTGCAGAAGCACGGGCTGTTGGCTTCCTTCGATGGCGGAAAGTCCTGGCGAAGGATGGACGACCCGCTGTCACAGGGCTACTTCCCTGTGGTGCGGACCCGCCGCGACGGGTCGTTGGTCGCCGTGTCGGCAACCGAGGGCCTGCTGAGCCTTGACCCGAACGCCAAGTCGGCCACCAGCAGCAGCACTTCCGGCATGAAGTAGGACCAAACCCAATTCCCTTCCGTTTCAGGGGCGCTCCGAGTGATCGGGGCGCCCCTTTGATTTGGTCAGAAAGACAAGATCCGATCGGCAAACCGTATCGAAAGCACCGGATTCAATGGCGCTTCGAACATAATACGATCGGGCTTCCTCAGCGAGTTTTCCTCATTGATGAAACGGGATAACATCTTGTCAGTGCAATCAAGGAACGTCTTTAGATAAACTTAGGCGTCGCTCGCAGGCGCGGCTGGCGCCATAATGTTGAGAGTATCGAGGAGCCCTTAATGACACAAGAAAACGAAATGACTCGCCGTAGTTTTTTGTCCAAGGTTGCTGTGAGTGGTGCCGCCTTAACGGTTGTTCCACGGCATGTGTTGGGACGGGGGTTTACTCCTCCGAGCGACCAGTTGAACATCGCGTGTGTCGGAGTGGGCGGGATGGGCCGCAGCAATCTGATCAATCTCGCGAGCCAGAATCTCGTCGCTCTTTGCGACGTGGACTGGGGATACACCGACAAAAACCTTTCGCGCCTCGATACCGACGCTTCCAACCTTCAGCAGCATATTGACCATCCCGATGCCACGCCTCCTGCCGGCGCGAGCCCAGCTCCGAAAATCGACCCGGAGAAAGCCAAAGCTCGGCTCGCGGCTATTCTTCATCTCAAGAATGATCTGATTCCGAAGGCCAAGCGTTACTCAGACTATCGCAAGATGCTTGAGCAACAGAAGACATCGATGGCGTCGTGATCGCCACGCCCGACCACATGCATGCACCGATCGCGCTGGCTTCGATGGACCTCGGCAAAGGCGTCTATGTACAGAAGCCGCTCACTTGGTCCATTGACGAAGCCCGCCAACTCGCGCGCCGCGCCAAGGACACAAAAGTAGCCACACAGATGGGCAATCAAGGCCACTCGCTCGATGATGCGCGAACGGCGGTGGAGTACCTCTCGACCGGCGCGATCGGGGAGGTTCGCGAAATCCATGTATGGACAGACCGCCCTGTCGGATTCTGGCCCCAGGGTGTTCCGCGCCCTCAGGTTTCCGCAGAACCGCTCGACAGCCTCAAATGGGACCAGAAAGGCGTCGACACGCGTCTAGCCGCCGCCATGGCTGGCAACTATCCGATCCCGGACACCCTTTCCTGGGATCTGTTTCTCGGCGTCGGTCCCAACGTACCCTACCATCCTATCTATCACCCGTTCAATTGGCGCGGATGGATCGACTGGGGCTGCGGCGCGATCGGCGATATGGGAGCGCACCTGCTTGATGTCTCGATGTGGGGACGTGATCTCGGCCTGCCGACCTCGATTGAAACGGTTTCGACTCCTTTTAACGGAGCTTCCTTTCCGACCGCCACGCTCACCTTCTACGAATTCGCGGCTCGTGGATCCATGCCGCCCGTCAAGCTCACCTGGTATGACGGCGGCCTGATGCCCAGAAAGCCGGAAGAACTCGGCCAGGAAGAACTGATCAAGGAAGGCGGCGCTTTGCTCATTGGCAGCAAGGGAAAGCTGATGTACAACACCTATGGCGCCCATCCGCGCCTTTTGCCTCAGTCCTTGCAGGACTCCGTGGGTAAGCCGCCTCAAAAACTTCCTCGCATACCGAACGAGAGTCACGAGATGAACTGGGTGAATGCAATCAAAAACAAGACCGAAGCGTGCTGCCCGTTCGAATATTCCGCCAAGCTAACCGAAACGATGCTACTGGGCGTCGTGTCGCTCAAAGCCGGCAAAAAAATCGAATACGATGCAGCCAACATGCGCGTCACCAACGTTCCGGCAGCCAACGAGTTCTTCAGCCGCCAGTACCGGACAGGCTGGTAGTGCGAGGCAGCGTACAAACTTTTGCAGAAACCGCTCTAGCGTGGGAGGATCTCACTCCAAAAAGTGAAATCCTTCCCAAAAGCCATATTGGCTTATATTCGCTCGGCCTAAAACGTCTTTAGTTTCATCGCGGCGTTTTGGCATTTCAATTGCCCTTGCTATCAGTGCGAGTGGTCCCGTACAGGGACAATCCGAGGCACCGCGTCCTGTCGCAAAAAAGCTCCCTGTATTACCGAGTGAACGGCAAATTCACATACTGGGAATGTGTGTCCAAAAATCGGGTGAACATTAACCACTTCGCGCAGGCTGGAATTTGTTCTGCGGTTTCAATTCCTAGGTTCGGTCATCCGTCCGTGGCGGGAAGGCCAGTGTCCCTGCGGCCTTCCCGCCATGTGTTTTCGCTCGGTAACTCCTTCGTGCCCCCTGCCGCACCCTAGGAGAACTTTTCGATCACCTCTTTCGGAATCGCCTGCCCCTTCGCTGAAGTGGGTTCCGCCGTCAACCGAACGGTCCACACGCGCTTCTCGATTCCCTCGACAGCCAGCGCCTCGCCACGAAACAGCTTGTGCTGCACCGTAAAGCTGCTGGTCCCCCAGTTCGTTACAGAGGAGTCGACTTGCACGACGTCGCCGAACGACGACGGGACAAAGAAATTACAACTCACCTGCACCAGCGGTATACCGGCGATCTGGAAATGCTTAAGCATCGCAGCTTTCTTCATGCCTAGTGCGCGATGAAAAAGCGCGTTCGTGCAGGCGTCAAAATACTCGAAATACCGGGGAAAAAAGACGATCCCGAACGGATCGCAATCTCCCCATTCAATCTGAATTTCCCTTCGGTTGATTAGCATCGTCGATTGTAGGAGCACCCGGTCCAAGTAACACTGGCCGAGTCTATCTCAGCCTGTCCCGTGATGCATCGGATTTGGTTTTCCAGTGTGCGTTTACGGTAGACTGTGGGCAGGAAAGAGTCCGAGCCATGACAACCGCCTTTGTTTGTGATGCAATTCGCACCCCCGTTGGACGATACGGAGGCTCTTTGGCCGGGGTGAGAACCGACGACCTCGCCGCGATCCCCATCAAGGCGCTGGTGGCGCGAAACCCCGGCGTGGATTGGAACGCGCTAGACGATGTGGTCTACGGCTGCGCGAATCAGGCCGGAGAGGACAACCGCAACGTGGCCCGCATGGCGCTCCTGCTCGCCGGCCTGGCCAAGGAAGTTTCGGGAACCACGGTCAACCGCCTCTGTGGCTCGAGCATGGACGCAATCTCCGTGGCCGCCCGCGCAATCAAAAGCGGAGAAGTGGATCTCGTGATTGCCGGTGGCGTGGAGAGTATGTCGCGCGCGCCATTTGTGATGGGTAAGGCCGATTCTTCGTTTTCGCGCACCATGAAAATCGAAGACACAACCATCGGCTGGCGCTTCGTCAATCCAGCAATGAAGGCGAAGTACGGCACAGATTCCATGCCGGAAACTGGCGAGATTGTCGCGGAGGAATTTAAGATTTCGCGTGCCGATCAGGATGCGTTTGCTCTTCGAAGCCAGCAGCGCGCGGCCGCCGCAATGAAGGCCTGCCGCCTGTCAGAAGAAATTGTAGGAGTGCCGATTTCCCAGAAAAAAGGGGACCCCATTCTCGTTTCTGTCGACGAGCATCCCCGCCCGGATACAACACTCGAAGCCCTCGCGAAACTGAAAGGCGTCGTAAATCCGGAAGGAACCGTAACCGCAGGAAACGCCTCCGGCGTGAACGACGGCGCTTGCGCCCTTTTGCTCGCCTCGGAAGACGCGGTCAAAAAACAGGGCCTGACACCCAGAGCGCGAGTGATCGCCACGGCAACTGCAGGCGTCGCACCAAGGATTATGGGCATGGGGCCGGTGCCCGCAACTCACAAGGTGCTAGCGAAAACCGGACTCGCACTGGCGCAAATGGACGTAATCGAACTGAATGAAGCATTCGCCTCGCAGGCGTTGGCCGTGCTTCGCGAACTCGGTGTCCCAGACGATGCTCTGTACGTGAATCCGAATGGTGGCGCTATTGCGATCGGTCATCCGCTGGGCGCCAGCGGTGCGCGCCTGGTGACCACCGCCGTCTACCAATTGCAGCGTACCAAGGGCCGTTATGCGCTTTGCACGATGTGTATCGGCGTAGGCCAGGGCATTGCCGTAATTCTTGAACGAGTCTGACTCTTACGGAGCGAAACTCATGTTGCGATTTGGGAGTCCTGCGCCGGGTTCGCAACCACAATGAGACTCTTCGATGAGCTTCTTTCCTTCGAAGCCCTGCAACGCACCCTTTCCGACGAATCCCGCGTGCAAGGTATGCTGGACTTCGAAGCAGCGCTGGCTCGTGCGGAAGCCCGTACCGGTGTAATTCCTGCTGTCGACGCCCCCAAGATCACCGCGAAATGTCGCGCAGAGCTTTATGATCTCACGGCCATTCGAAAAGAAGCCGCCCTCGCAGGCAATGCCGCGATCCCGCTCATAAAAATGCTGACCGAACTCGTCGTGAAGGAAGATAAGGGCGCGGCGCGCTTTGTTCACTGGGGTGCGACCAGCCAGGATGTGATCGATACGGGCTCGGTGCTGCAGCTACGCAGCGCTTTCGAATCGATCGACCACGATCTGGCGGCACTCACCACAACTCTGTGCGCTCTTGCTGAGAAGTATCGTGACACGCCTCTGGTCGCGCGCACCTGGATGCAGCATGCTCTGCCGACTACCTTCGGCTTCATCGTTGCCGGTTGGCTTGATGCAATTCTTCGCCATCGCCGGCGACTGACAGAAATTCGTTCGCGCGTCCTTTGCCTGCAATTCGGCGGAGCCATCGGCACGCTGGCAGCGCTGGCTGGACGCGGCCCTGAGGTCGCCAAAGCACTGGCGGACGAGCTTCAACTGTCGCTGCCCGCGGCGCCCTGGCACAGTCACCGCGATCGCATGGCGGAAGTAGCCACGACTCTGGGCCTGCTCACCGGCACACTAGGCAAAATCGCGCGCGATATCTCGCTCCACTCGCAAACGGAAGTGCAGGAACTACTTGAACCGGCTGGCGAGGGGCGTGGCGGTTCCTCGACCATGCCGCACAAGCGCAATCCCGTCACCTGCGCGGTTGTGCTGGCAGCCGCGAACCGTATCCCCGGCCTCGTCAGCACGATGCTCGCCGCGATGCTTCAGGAGCAGGAACGCGGCCTGGGCCCTTGGCACGCCGAA
>Ga0306920_100007000_pt1 | contig 14799 bp, 9 predicted proteins | sample flu12Cox44000170_FD_204666 | JGI IMG/M metagenome (GOLD analysis project Ga0306920, IMG submission 204666) | Lab enrichment of tropical soil microbial communities from Luquillo Experimental Forest, Puerto Rico - flux4day.12C.oxic.44.000.170 (v2)... | ecosystem: Environmental > Terrestrial >... | reverse complement strand
CTGCTCGAAGAATGTGAGGAGATCGTCCTCGTCGATGTCGGACTTGTTCCCCAGGCCGACGATGGCCGAGACGCCCATTTTCGCAGAGCGGGAAAAGCCGATGATCGCCATCCCGATGCCGCCCGATTGCGACGACAGCGCCGCATGGCCTTTCACATCGTACGCGGTGCAGAACGTCGCGCAGAGGTTGCTCCAGGTGTAATAGAAGCCGTAGATGTTCGGCCCCATCAGACGGACGCCGTACTTGCGGCCAACCTCGATGATCTCCTGCTGTCCCGCGACGTTGCCGACTTCGGCAAATCCGGAGGGGATGAGCACGGCGCCGGGAATCTTCCTCTCGCCACACTCGGCGATCGCCGCGGCGACGAACTTGGCCGGAATCGCGAACACGGCGACGTCGATGTCGCCGGGAACGTCCTTGACGCTCTTGTACGCCTTGAGCCCCATGATCTCGTCGGCCGAAGGGTTGATCGGATAAATCTGCCCCTTGTAGCCGCCGTTGATCAGATTCTTCATCACCGAGTTGCCGATCTTGCCGGCCTCCGCCGAGGCGCCGATGACCGCGACGGCATTCGGTTTCATGATCCGGTTCATGTCCCGCACGATGTCTTCGTGCTTCGGGCGGTACCGCGCCGGCGCGGGCGAGAAATTGACAACGATCCTGACGTCGGCCGCGATCGCGTTGTCCTTCGTGGCGAACACCGGGTTGAGATCCATCTCCGCGATTTCGGGATAGTCGGCGATGAGCTGCGAGACGTTCTGGATCATCGTCGCCAGGGCATTGCGATTGACTGCGTCCCCGCCGCGGACACCCTTGAGAATCTGCGCGGCCGCAATCCCGTCAAGCATCGACAATGCATCGTCCTGAGTGGCGGGCGCGAGACGGAACGTGATGTCCTTGAGGGTTTCGACCAGCACCCCGCCCAGGCCGAAGGCGACCAGCTTGCCAAACACCGGATCGGTGACCGCGCCGATGATGACCTCCTGGCCAGCGGACAACATCTGCTGCACCTGGACGCCCAGGATGTTTGCCTTGGCGTTGTACTTCTTCGCGTTCGCGACGATCGTGTCGTAACCCTTCCGGGCCTCCTCGGCGCTCTTCACGCCGACCAGCACGCCTCCAGCTTCCGTCTTGTGAAGGATCTCCGGTGACACGATTTTAAGAACCACCGGAAAGCCCATGTCGGCCGCGAGCTTCGCGGCATCGGCGGCGGAGCTCGCCACGCCTTCCTTCGGAACGCCCATCCCGTACGCCTCGCACACGATCTTGCCTTCGGGTGCGGTCAGGGCAGTACGGCCTTCGGCTTTGACGGTATCCAGAACACGCCTGACGTCGGTGCGGTTGCTCATCGTCGTTTTCCCAGCGCCTTTCGATGCAGTGTCAGATGACTCTTTCGGTGCGCAGCGCGGCGATCTGATCCGCGCCGTAGCCAAGTTCTGCCAGGACTTCGTCGGTGTGCTCGCCGAGTAGAGGCGATCGCTTCACGTCGGACGGGCTGTCAGACAGTTTGATCGGGTTGCCCACGGTGAGGTATTTGCCGCGCGTCGGATGATCGACCTCCACGACGGTGCCTGTCGCGCGCAGCGATGGCTCTTCCGCGATTTCCTTCATCGAGAGAATGGGCCCGCAGGGGATGTCGTGCTCGTTGAGAATGTCCATCGCCTCGAACTTGGTCTTGGTTTTCGTCCATTCTTCGATCTGGTCGAAGATTTCCTTCAAGTGCGGCAGGCGCCCCTTCGGCGTCGCGTACCGCGGATCGGTCAGCCATTCCTCACGGCCGATCACCTTGCAGATCGCTTCCCAGACCGGCGCCTGCGTGATGAAGTAGATGTACGCGTTGGGATCGGTTTCCCAGCCCTTACACTTGAGAATCCATCCGGGCTGCCCTCCGCCGGACGCATTTCCGGAGCGCGGAACGGCATCGCCGAACGTGCCGTTGGGATACTGCGGGTACTCCTCCATGACCTGGGTCCGCGCCAGCCGCTGCTGGTCGCGCAGCTTCACGCGACAGAGATTGAGCACGCCATCCTGCATCGCGGCGAGGACACGCTGACCGCGGCCCGTCGTGTTGCGCTGATACAAGGCGGCCACGATACCGAGCGCAAGATGCAATCCGGTCCCGCTATCGCCGATCTGCGCACCGGTGACGAGCGGCGGGCCGTCGTCGAATCCCGTCGTGGAGGCCGAGCCGCCAGCACACTGCGCGATGTTCTCGTAGACCTTGCATTCTTCGTACGGCCCGGGACCGAAGCCCTTGACCGACGCGACGATCATCCGCGGATTGAGCTCGCTGATGCGTTCCCATGTGAAGCCCATGCGGTTGAGCGCGCCCGGCGCGAAGTTCTCCACGAGCACGTCGCACTTCTTGACCAGTGCTTCGAGGATCGCCTTCCCCTTCGGGTTCTTGGCGTCGACTGTGATCGATCGCTTGTTCGCGTTGAGCATCGTGAAATACAAGCTGTCGACGCCCGGAATGTCGCGCAGCTGGCCGCGGGTGACGTCGCCCTCGCCCGCGCGCTCAACCTTGATGACGTCGGCGCCCAGCCAGGCGAGCAGCTGCGTGCAGGTGGGACCCGATTGCACGTGAGTGAAATCGAGGATGCGAACGCCGTCCAGTGCCTTACCCATATCTGAGACCCTCTAAGAGCGCGTTTCAAGACCGACCGTAGTGCAGGCCTTCCGGCCTGCCCGTCGAGGCGGACCTAAAAGTCCGCACTACATTTTGAAACGCAGTCCAAATCATGTTCCGGTTACTTCTTGCGAACCGCGCTTTGCGGGTTGAGTTTGCCAATGCTGCCGCTCTCTGTTCCGGCGGCCGGGTCGATGACCGCGTTGATGACGGTCGGCTTGCCGGAATCCATCGCCGCGTCGACGGCGCGCTTCAACTCGTCGGGCGTCGTCGCGTTGACGCCAACGCCTCCAAACGCCTCGATCATCTTGTCGTAACGCGCGCCCTTGACGAAGGTCGTGATCGCCGGATCCGATCCGGCGGCATTGATGTCCGTTCCGCGATAGATCCCGTCGTTGTTGAAGATGACGATACAGACCGGCAGGTTGTAGCGGCAGATGGTTTCCACTTCCATACCCGAGAAGCCGAACGCCGAGTCGCCCTCGATCGCGAGCACCGGCTTGCCGGTCTCGATAGCGGCCGCGATGGCGAAGCCCATGCCGATGCCCATCACACCCCAGGTGCCGACATCGAGCCGCTTTCGCGGTTGATACATGTCGATCACGCCGCGCGCCAGATCGAGGGTATTCGCGCCTTCGTTGACCAGGATCGCGTCAGGCCGTTCCTTGATGACGGTGCGCAGCGCGCCGAGCGCGCCGTGGAAGTCCATGGGCGACTTGGTGTTGGTCAGCCGCGGCGCCATCTTGGCGACGTTTTCCTCGCGCTTCGTCTTGACGGCGTTGATCCAGTCCGCCGGCGGAGCAGGCCAGTCGTTACCCATGCCGTCGAGCAACGCCGACACGCAGGATCCGATGTCGCCGACAACCGGTGCGGCGATCTCGACGTTCGAATCCATCTCCTTCGGCTCGATATCGATTTGGATGAACGTCTTGGGCGCGTCGCCCCAGGTCTTGCCCTTGCCGTGCGACAGGAGCCAGTTGAGCCGCGCTCCGACAAGCATGACAACGTCGGAGTCTTTCAGCACGGTCGAGCGCGCCGCGCCCGCGCATTGCGGGTGCGTGTCGGGCAGCAGTCCCTTGGCCATGCTCATCGGCAGGAATGGAACGCCGCTCTTTTCGACCAGAGCGCGAATCTGATCGTCGGCCTGCGCGTAGGCCGAGCCTTTGCCAAGAATGATCAGCGGGCGCTTCGCGCTCTTGAGAAGATCGAGCGCGCGCGTGACCGCGGCCGCCGCGGGAATCTGCGCCGGCGCAGCGTCGATCACTTTGACGAGCGATTTCTGGGCGGCCTGTGCATCGATCGTTTGAGGGAACAGTTTGCCCGGCAGATCGAGATACACGCCACCAGGTCGCCCGCACACAGCCGCGCGGATCGCGCGCGCCACGCCGATGCCGATGTCGGCAGCATGCAGCACGCGAAACGCCGCCTTGCAGAGCGGCTTCGCGATCGCCAGTTGGTCCATCTCTTCGTAATCGCCCTGCTGCAGGTCGACGATCTCTCGTTCCGACGAGCCGCTGATCAGGATCATCGGAAAGCAGTTGGTCGTCGCATTGGCGAGCGCCGTCAGACCGTTGAGGAACCCGGGCGCTGAGACCGTGAGGCAGATGCCGGGCTTCTTGGTCAGGAACCCCGCGATGGCCGCGGCGTTGCCGGCGTGCTGCTCGTGCCGAAACGAGATCACACGGATCCCGGCTGCCTGTGCCAGTCGGCCAAAGTCCGTGATGGGGATGCCAGGTACGCCATAGATGGTCTTGACGCCGTTGAGCGTCAGGGCATCGATAACGAGGTGAAAGCCGTCCGACAGCTTCCGCTCAGCATCGGCGGCGGCGACATCGGCGCTTGAGGCCGCGGTCTCTAACATGATTTCCTCCGAATCGCTGGCTTTTGGCCAGCGCAATGGCATACGGTATGTGGTATACCAGAGAATGTCAACATGAAGCCCGCATCTCACCTCGACCTGCAGCCGCTCAACGCGAACGTCCGCATTGTCGATCAGGCGTACCGGGCGCTCAAAGAGGCCATTCTCGATGCAGACATCTACGGCCACCAGGAGGAAATTCGTCTCGACGAACGTCAGCTGAGCCGCGCCCTCGGCGTCAGCCGAACGCCGATTCGCGAGGCGATGACGCTACTCCAGCAGGAAGGCTTCCTGCGCACCGTTCCGCGCCGCGGCGTCTTCATCGTGAGGAAAACCAAGAAAGAAATCATCGAGATTATCGAAGTCTGCGCGGCGCTGGAAAGCATGGCCGCGAGGCTCGCGACGATCAACGCGTCAGATGAAAGCATCGGCGCACTGCGCCACATGTTCGACGAGTTTCACAGCGCGGCGCCCTCGGAGCATCTCCACGAATACTCCGATGCGAACATCGCGTTCCATCAGGCGATCATCAACCTGTCCGGTTCGGATCTGATGTCCAGGACGATTGAAAACCTCTTCGTGCATGTCCGGGCGATTCGCCGCATGACGATCTCGCAGGCGGATCGCGCGTCACGCTCGATCGCCGATCACATGCGCATCATCGAGGCATTGGAGCGCCGCGATACGGAACTGGCCGAGCGGCTGGTGCGTCAGCACTCGCTCGACCTGGCGGCGCACGTCCAGAAGTACTGCGATTTCCTCGAGTGAGGCTCGCCTGAAAAGGATTGGCATAGCCCACGGTCGCCAATGAGAGACCACGAGAGCGGAGAGAATGACGATGTGCGGATGCGCGGGTTCGCGTATCGCCACACGGTGACCGCCGCGCTGGCCTGGGTCGACGCACAATTGCGGCCACCTGACTCCGTACTCGTCCAACTGCGGCAGGCAGCGGGCCGCGTCCTGGCGGCTGATGTCGCGAGCGACGTCGACGTCCCCGGGTTCGACCGCGCCACGATGGACGGCTACGCAGTGAACGCGGACAGCACTGAAGGAGCGAGCGCCTATAACCGCCTTCCGTTGGAAGTGATCGGCGATGCGTTGCCCGGACGTCCCTTCGATGCCACGGTCAGTGCTGGCCAGGCCGTTCGCATCATGACCGGCGCGCCGCTCCCGCGCGGCTGCAACGCGGTGCTTCCTGCTGAATGGATCGAAGACGACGCCAGCGCCAGTTCGATGGTCAGCGCGCTTGCTGCCGTGTCGCCTGGAAAGCACGTTGGTCGATCTGGAGAGGACATCGTCCGAGGCACCACCCTGCTACGCGCCGGCCGCGTGCTGCGTCCACAGGATGTGGGTGTACTCAGCTCAGTAGGCGTTGGCGGGGTGGCGGTGTTTCGGCAACCGAGGGTGCGGTTGATCGTAACAGGCAACGAACTCCTCCCGGCGGGGTCGAAACCACATGATTATCGGATCGCCGATGCCAACGGGCCGATGCTCGCGGCTCTTGTCGAACGAGACGGAGGCGTGGTCGACTTCCCTGGACTCGTCCCTGACGAATCAGGTCCGATCCTCGACGCGCTCCAGGCCGACGCCGAGGTCATCATCGTCTCTGGCGGTTCGAGTGTCGGTATCGAAGATCTCGCGCCGGCCCTGGTCGCGAAAATCGGCGAGCTGGCCATTCACGGCATCGCGATGCGGCCGAGCAGCCCGACGGGCCTTGGGCGAATCGGACAACGGATCGTATTTCTGCTGCCCGGCAATCCGGTGTCGTGCTTGTGCGCCTACGACTTTTTCGCCGGCCGAGCGATCCGTGCGCTCGGCGGACGCGACAAGGCGTGGCCCTACCGCCCGGTCCGTGGGAGACTGACCCGCAAGATCAGCTCGCCGATTGGCCGCCTGGACTACGCTCGCGTGCGGATCGCTGATGGCGCTGTCGATCCGCTCTCCGTGGCCGGCGCATCCGTGCTCTCATCGGCCACACGCGCCGACGGATTCGTCATCGTGCCCGACGACAGCGAAGGATTCGCTCCTGGCGCCGAAGTCGACGTGTGGCTCTATGGGTAGTCAGGAGCAGTTCCTCCAGGTCCTGGATCGCGACGAGGCCGAGCGGCGCTTTCGGGCCGCGCTCGACCTGAACCCGCGCGGAATCGACACCGTGCCGCTCGATGTTGCCCTGGGACGCGTCCTCGCCGCCGATGTGATATCCCCTGTGGACGTACCGTCGTTCGACCGCGCGAACGTCGATGGCTTTGCGGTCGTCGCCGAGGACACCTTCGGAGCCTCAGAAGAAGCGCCGCGCTGCGTCGAACTCGCGGATGAAGTCATCCACCCCGGCCTCGTACCGACGACGATGATTCGTTCAGGCACCGCGGTGGAAATTGCCACAGGCGGGATGATTCCTCGCGGCGCCGATGCCGTGGTCATGATCGAGGACACGGAGATCCGCGGCCGCGAGTTGCGCATCGCCCGGGCCGCCACACCGGGGACCGGGGTGTCGTTCGCCGGAATCGACATCACCAGCGGCGAGACGGTGCTCCGGCGTGGCCAGCTGCTGACCAGCCGCGATACAGGTGTCCTGGCCGCGATCGGAGTCGCGACCGTCGACGTCTGGAGAAAGCCGGTCGTCGCAATTCTGTCGACGGGTGACGAGATCATCGCCCCTGGCGAGCCGATGGAGCCCGCGAAGGTCTACGACTCGAACGCCCAAGTGCTCGCCGATGCCGTGCGGGAGATCGGCGGCGAGCCGAAGCGCCTCGGGATCACCCACGACGATTTCACCGCACTCAGGACAACGCTGCACGCGGCGCTCGAGACCTCTGACGTCGTGCTCCTCTCCGGTGGCACGAGCAAAGGCGCCGGCGATCTCTCCTATCGCGTCGTCGCCGAACTTCGCGATCCGGGAATTGTCGCGCACGGCGTGGCGCTCAAACCCGGCAAACCCATCTGCCTCGCGGCGACGGGCGGCCGTCCGGTCGTCGTGCTTCCCGGCTTTCCGACGTCGGCAATCTTCACGTTTCATGAGTTCGTCGCGCCGGTGCTGCGGCTGCTCGCCGGCCGCGGCGAGCAGGAACGCACCGTCGTTCAGGCGCGGCTGGCGGTGAAAGTCAACAGCGAGATCGGCCGCACAGAGTATCTGCTCGTTGGCCTGGTCGAAACGGCGGGACACGATGCAGAGCGAACAACACTGGCCGCCTATCCGATGGGACAAGGGTCAGGCAGCGTCACGACATTCAGCCGTGCCGACGGCTTCGCGACGATCGCGCGCCACGAGGAAATCGTTCAAGCGGGAACTCTCGTCGACGTGCAGCTGCTCGGCCGGGATCTGCAACTGGCCGACCTGGTCGTGATTGGCAGTCACTGCATCGGCCTGGATTACCTGCTCGGCGAACTGCAGCAGAAAGGCGTGCACTCCAAGTTCCTGGCGGTCGGCAGTACCACCGGTCTGGACGCCGCGAAACGGGGCGAATGTGATGTAGCGGGGATCCACCTCCTCGATTCGAAGACCGGTCAGTACAATCGGCCGTTTCTGACTCCCGCGCTCGACCTTGTTTCGGGGTACGGTCGCGCGCAGGGCGTGGTGTTCAGGCCGGGAGACCGCCGTTTCGAAGGCCGGACGTCGCACGAGGCGATCGCGGGCGTGCGGCAGGATGCCACGTGCGTGATGGTCAACCGCAATCAGGGCAGCGGCACGCGCGTTCTGGTGGATCGGCTGCTCGGGGGCGTCAAGCCGGCGGGATATGCGGTGCAGCCGCGAAATCACAACGCTGTGGCGGCAGCCGTCGTACAGAGAAGAGCGGACTGGGGCGTGACCCTGGACATCGTGGCCAGGCGCGCCGGTCTTGGATTTCTCCCGCTGCAGGAAGAGCAGTACGACTTCGTGATTCCGACGTCTCGAACGAATCGTCCGGGAGTCATCGCCTTCAAAATGCTCTTGCATGAGCCGCGCGTGCGCGAGGCGCTCGTGCGGCTCGGAATGAAGGTCTAGGTCTGTGCGCCGCGCGGGAATCGTTCTCTGCGGCGGGCTATCGACGAGGATGAAGACGTCCAAGGCGCTGCTGCCCTTCGGCCCCGAAACGATGCTGCAGCGGGTGGTCCGTCTGCTGTCCGCTGTCGTCTCGCCGATCGTCGTCGTCGGCGCGGCCGAACAGCCGCTTCCCGATCTGCCGACGGATGTGATCGTGACACGCGATGAACAGCGAGGCCGCGGTCCATTGGAAGGACTGCGTGCCGGCCTGAAGGCCCTGCCCGAGACAGCCGCAATCGCGTACGTGACCAGCTGCGACGTCCCGCTGCTCGTGCCAGATTTCGCCCGCCGGATGATCGATCTGCTGGGCGATCACGACATCGCGGTGATGGAAGTCGACGGGTTCCCCCATCCGCTATCGGCGGTCTATCGGCGGAGCACCTTGCCTCATGTTGAAGCACTCCTGGCACAGGATCGCTTGAGGCCCGTGTTTCTCTTCGACGCGGTGAGAACCCGGCGCGTGCAGCCGGCGGAGATGCGATCCGTTGATCCGCACCTGCTGACGCTGCGAAATCTGAATAATCGGGAAGACTACCTCGCAGCGTTGTCGGTCGCCGGGCTCACGAACCCGCAAAATCCGACGTAGCGACGCGCTCACCAGCCGCGTTGGCGGTGATACTCCGCGACGAGCGCGTCGAGTTGCCGGCGGCTGATCGTCGCGTTCGGATCGTTCGGCAATGGCGTATCGAGAAATCGCGCCGGCAGCGTATCTTCGTCGCGTGTCCATCCAGCCATCAGATTGAATCGCCGCTTGATGCCGACGATGCGTCTGGCGGTGTGTCGCAGTTCGTCCGCGGTCGCGTCCCAGCCGGTGACTCGCTGAAGCATGTCCGCCGACTCCGCGAAGAAGTCCTCGAACACGCCGCGAAGAAACTTGCAGATGATGAGCGAATCCATCAGCGCGGCCTTGTCCTCGGTTTCGATCGCGTGGCGGACCGCATCGAGCGTCGCGTGCCGGCGGTCGACCTTCTCCGAAAAATCCACTTCGTAAGCCCCGCTGCGATTGTGGTCGGCGCCGCGGGCGCCGACCGCGAAGCCAAGGGCCATTGTTTGCAGCGCCCGCGGTTCGTAACCGGGGATCTCGAGCCCCTTCACCTGCGGTGCGAATGCGATGCTCTCGTGCCCGATCGTCTCGGCTGCCCGGCGGCTGCCTTCGGCCAGCAGATCACCAACGCCCTCGCGGCGGCCCACCAGCTCGATTGCGCGCAGCAGCGCGTCACTGCTGCCGAAGGTGAGCCAGGGCTCATCGAGCCATCCGCGCTGAACGCACTCCATCGCAAACGCGATCGTCCCGCCCGCGCTGATCGTATCGATGCCGAGGTCGTCGCACAGGCGCGATGCGCGAAGCACGGTGTTCGGGTCGCTGATGCCGCAGAGCGAGCCCAATGCGAACAGGCTCTCGTATTCGAGCCGCACGCCGCGTTCGTCGCCGAGTCCGTAGATGTGCTCACACCCGATCGTACAGGCTACGCAACTGGCGCGGGTTCGGCTGTGAGTGGTTCGTATCTCTTCGGGCGAAATACTGGCCGCATCGTCGAAGGTCCCGCTTTGGAAGTTGCGAGTCGGTAATGCCCCGAGACGATTGAACGTCAGCAGATTGGCCGCGGTCCCCAATTCGCGGTACTTGGCGGTTGCCGGGCCGAACGATCGTTTCGACAGGCCCCGACTGTATGCGGTGAGCTCGCGCGGGTGTGCCCACTCGCAGCGCTGGGTGCCACGCACCGCAATGGCCTTGACGTTCTTGCTCCCGAGGACGGCGCCGCTGCCGCCTCGCCCGGCGTGCCGTCCGCCGTGCGAAATCGTCGCGTAGCGGACGGCGTGTTCGCCGGCCGGTCCAATCGACGCGATTTGATAGTCGGCGCCGAGCCTGCCCTTCAACGTTTCTTCAGTGATCGGGCACGAGGCCCCGCGAAGGGCCTCGGCGGTCTCCAGGCTGACGCATCCGTCATCGATGATCATTACCGACGGCCCGGCCGCACGCCCAAGAATCACGATCGCATCGCAGCCGCAACGCTTGCCCGCAATCGCGAAGCCGCTGCTCGCCAGCGAATCGTTGATTCGATTCGTGAGAGGGCTCTTGCTGACAACGGCAAACTTGGCGGACGTCGTGAGGGGACTGCCGACCAGCGGGCTGAACGCGAAGACGAGCGGGGCGGCGGGGGCGAGCGCGTCGGCGGCCGGGTCGCCTTCTTCGAGCAGCAGCCACGCGCCGAGACCGCTCCCGCCCACGAATTGGCGAAGCACCGTTTCCGGAATCGGAATGCGATCGACGCGCCCGTCGGAAGCGTCGATGCGGAGATAGCATCCGTGATAGCCGAAAAGGGCTGGGGTCTCCACGAGCGTTCACCCGCCGGCGTCTGCGGACAGGATCAGCACAGAATCGCTCGGTTTGAGACCGGTAGCAGGATCGCTAATGAACCGTTCTCCGTTGAGGTTGGCGGTGAAAGACGGTTTCAGTCGATCGGCGGCGATCATATCTCCGAACGACGGAAATCGAATCGCCAGCGCCGCGAGCAGCTGGCCAAGCGTATCCGCTTCGACATCCAGGTCTGCGACTCCTGCCCGCTCTCGCGGCAATCCCAGCAATTCAACATGCATGCCGCTCTTCATTTTATCAGTTCGATCGCGGCGCGTACCTTCGAGCGATTCGTCTGACGGTTTGTCTGACCGACGGCTGGCGCAGACCGCTCGCTCGCCCGCCCGTTCTGAAACGACTTACAATGCAGATGTGCCGAAGAAGAAGGCGCTCAACCGCGTCCGCTCGACACCGAAAGGCCGCCGGATCGATCCCCAGGCGCGGGAGGATATCCAGCAGCTGCTCGAGAACGCGCCCCGTCGGCGCGATCTGTTGATCGAACATCTTCACAAGATTCAGGATCGCTTCGGGTGCCTGTCCGCCGCGCACCTGGTCGCGCTGGCCGCCGAAATGAAGATGGCGATGGCCGAGGTTTACGAAGTGGCGACCTTCTATCACCACTTCGACGTGGTGAAGGAAGGCGATGTGCCTCCTGCGATCACCGTCCGCGTCTGCGATTCCATCGCGTGCGAAATGGCCGGCTCGCGTCAGCTGCTGGACCGGCTTCCCGGCCTGCTCGGTCCAGACGTCCGCGTTCTGCATGCGCCGTGCGTCGGCCGGTGTGATACCGCGCCCGTCGCGGTCGTCGGTCAGAATCCGGTGCCGCACGCGGACGCCGGGAAAATTGCGGCGCTGGTCCAGGCGAAGGCCGTGAAGCATCCCCGGCGGGACGGCGGGACATCACATCCGCATCTCGACCTCGTATCGCCTGGACACGTCGACTATGCGGCATATCGGGCCCAAGGTGGGTACCAGCTGGCACGTTCGTTGACCGCCGGCTCGAAGACACGGGCCGAGATCATCGCGGCGATGGAAGATTCGGGCCTGCGAGGACTTGGCGGCGCCGGTTTTCCGGCCGGCCGCAAGTGGAAAGCGGTGGCGGCTGGCCTCGCGCCGCGGTTGATGGCGATCAACATCGACGAAGGTGAGCCGGGCACGTTCAAGGACCGCTACTACCTCGAACGCGATCCGCACCGCTTCCTCGAAGGCGCGGCGGTTGCGGCCTGGGCCGTCGAGATCGACGAGATCTATATCTACCTTCGCGACGAGTATCACGGCTGCCGCGAGATCCTCGAGCGCGAGATTGCGGCGTTGCGGGCGAACCCGCCGTGCCCGATTCCGCCGATCCATCTGCGCAGAGGCGCAGGCGCCTACATCTGCGGTGAAGAATCGGCGATGATCGAATCGATCGAAGGCAAGCGCGGCGAACCGCGTCTCCGCCCGCCCTTCGTTGCGCAAGTCGGCCTGTTCGGACGCCCGACACTCGAACACAACATGGAAACCCTCCACTGGGTGCGAGACATTCTCGAGAAGGGGCCCGGCTGGTTTGCCGGTCATGGCCGGCACGGACGAAAGGGCCTTCGCTCGTTCTCGGTGAGCGGCCGCGTCAAGAAGCCCGGCGTACATCTCGCTCCCGCGGGCATTACCGTGACAGAGCTGATCGACGAATATTGCGGCGGCATGCTCGACGGCCACGTGTTCTACGGATACCTGCCAGGCGGCGCGTCCGGCGGCATCCTGCCGGCGTCGATGGCCGACATCCCGCTGGACTTCGACACCCTCAACCAGTACGGCTGCTTCATCGGTTCCGCGGCGATCGTCGTCCTTTCGAATCACGACACCGCGACACGAACGGCGCGTAATCTGATGAAGTTCTTTTCCGCGGAGTCGTGCGGTCAGTGCACGCCCTGCCGCGTCGGCACGGCCAAGGCCCTGACGCTGATGGAGCGCAGCAGCTGGGATCAGCCGTTGTTGAAGGAACTCTCGCAGGCCATGGTCGATGCATCGATTTGCGGCCTGGGGCAGGCAGCGCCCAACCCGGCGTTGTCGGTGATGAGATACTTTCCGCAGGAAATCAAATGAAGGGGACCGCGTGGCTGTAGGCACAGTCATCGGACGCACGCCGGAAGCCGGCCTGGCGCCGAAGCCGGTCGCATTCACGTTGAACGGCAAAGCCATCGTCGGCCGCGCTGACGAGAGCCTCATCGATGCAGCTGCACGCCACGGCATCGAGGTTCCCCACCTTTGTTACAAGGAAGGGATGCGGCCGGACGGCAACTGCCGCGCGTGCATGGTGGAGATCAAGGGCGAGCGCGTGCTGGCTGCCTCATGCTGCCGGTACCCGACGGAAGGCATGGAGGTGACGACCGACAGCCCACGCGCGATCACCAGCCAGAAGATGGTGCTCGAGCTGCTGCTCTCGGACGTCCCCGAGACGTCCTACACACTCGACTCCGAACTCGATCTCTGGGCCAGGCGGCTCTCGGTTGGCAAGCCACGCTTCGCGTCACGGCATCAGCCCGTCCAGGACGTCTCGCATCCAGCCATCGCGGTGAACCTCGACGCATGCATTCAGTGTGGCCGGTGTGTCCGCGCCTGCCGTGAAGAACAGGTGAACGACGTCATCGGCTACGCGTTCCGCGGCTCGGAGTCGAAAATCGTGTTCGACCTCGACGACCCGATGGGCGAATCCACGTGCGTCGCCTGCGGCGAGTGCGTGCAGGCCTGCCCGACAGGGGCGCTCATGCCCGCCCGCGAAGTCGGAAAGATCGTCCCCGACAAACAGGTGGAGTCGGTCTGCCCGTTCTGCGGCGTCGGTTGCCAGCTCACCTATCACGTCAAGGCAAACACGATCCTGTTCGTGAAAGGCAAGGATGGCCCGGCGAATTCGAGCCGTCTTTGCGTCAAAGGGCGTTACGGCTTCGACTACGTGCAGCACAAGCATCGTCTCACGCAACCGTTGATTCGCAAGCCCGGCGTTGCCAAGCACAAGGACTTCATCGTCGATCCGGATCACTGGAGCGACGTGTTCAGGGAAGCCACCTGGGACGAAGCGCTCGCCTTTGCAGCGAACGGCTTACGCGTGATTCGAAACACTCACGGCAACCGATCGCTGGCCGGTTTCGGTTCGGCGAAGGGCACCAACGAAGAGGCGTACCTGTTCCAGAAGCTGGTGCGCACGGGATTCGGCTCCAACAACGTCGATCACTGCACCCGCCTCTGTCATGCATCGAGCGTCGCCGCGCTGATGGAGGGCATCAATTCAGGGGCGGTGTCGAACCCCGTGCGCGACGTCGCCAAGGCCGAAGTGATCTTCGTGATCGGCGCGAACCCGACGGTGAATCACCCTGTCGCCGCCACGTTCATGAAGAACGCCGCCAAACACGGCGCGAAGCTGATCGTTGCCGACCCCAGACGAAGCGACCTCTCGCGGCACGCGACCTACTATCTGCAGTTCCATCCCGACACCGACGTCGCGTTGTTGAACGCGATGCTCCACGTGATTGTCGAAGAAGGCCTGGTGGACCAGGCGTTCGTTCGCGACCGGACCTCCGGATACGATGCGCTCGCCGAGAACGTAAAGAGGTTCTCGCCAGAGGCGATGGCGCCAATCTGCGGCATCGATGCCCCAACCATCCGCGAGGTAGCCAGGCTGTACGCGACGTCGAAGGGGTCGATGATCATGTGGGGGATGGGAATCTCCCAGCACATTCATGGCACCGACAACGCGCGGTGCCTGATCGCGCTCGCGTTGTCGACCGGCCAGATCGGCAAGCCGGGTTCCGGACTGCATCCGCTGCGCGGACAGAACAACGTGCAAGGGGCATCCGATGCCGGCCTGATTCCGATGTTCTATCCGGACTATCAGCGGGTGAACGCGCCGGACGTTCGGCAGCGCTTCGAGACCCTGTGGGGCACGACGCTCGATCCCGAC
>Ga0306920_100006999_pt1 | contig 14799 bp, 13 predicted proteins | sample flu12Cox44000170_FD_204666 | JGI IMG/M metagenome (GOLD analysis project Ga0306920, IMG submission 204666) | Lab enrichment of tropical soil microbial communities from Luquillo Experimental Forest, Puerto Rico - flux4day.12C.oxic.44.000.170 (v2)... | ecosystem: Environmental > Terrestrial >... | reverse complement strand
GTTGCCACGCAGGACCCGGTGCTGCGCAAGCGCTTCACCGGCCAGCCCGAGCATGTCATCAACTATTTCTTCTTCGTGGCCGAGGAAGTCCGCGAGATCATGGCCACGCTTGGCTATCGCACCTTCAACGAGATGGTCGGCCAGACCCAGATGCTCGACCAGACGAGATTGGTCGCGCACTGGAAGGCCAAGGGGCTCGATTTCTCGAAGCTGTTCGTGCGGCAGAAGGAAGAAAAGGGCCAGAAGATCTATCACGCGGAGCCGCAGAACCATCATCTGGAGAACGTGCTCGACCGCAAGCTGATCGAGAAGGCGCAAATTACGCTCGACCGCGGCGCGCCGGTCAGGATCGAGATGGAGATCAACAACACCGACCGCAGCGCCGGTGCGATGCTTTCTGGCGCGGTGGCCAAGATCTATGGTCATGCCGGCCTGCCGCTCGACACCATCCAGGTGAACTTCAAGGGCACCGCCGGCCAGGCCTTCGGCGCGTGGCTTGCCAGCGGCGTCACGTTCGATCTCGAGGGTGAAGGCAACGACTATGTCGGCAAGGGCTTGTCCGGCGGCCGCATCATCGTCAGGCCGCCACGCCACTCCGGCATCGTGCCGGAGGAATCCATCATCGTCGGCAACACGGTGATGTACGGCGCGATCGAAGGCGAGTGCTATTTCCGAGGCATCGCCGGCGAACGCTTCGCCGTGCGCAACTCTGGCGCCATTGCAGTGGTCGAAGGCGCCGGCGATCATTGCTGCGAGTACATGACCGGCGGCATTGTCGTCGTGCTCGGCAAGACGGGGCGGAACTTCGCGGCCGGCATGTCCGGCGGCATTGCCTATGTGCTGGACGAGACCGGCGACTTCCAAAAACTCTGCAACATGTCGATGGTCGATCTCGAGCCGGTGTTGTCGGAAGAGATGATCAACGAAGACACCTACCACCAGTCGGGCGATCTCGAATCCCACGGCCGGGTCGATATATTCCAGAACCTGCTCGAGTCCGACGTCGAACGGCTGCACGTGTTGATCGCGCGCCATGCCAAGCTGACGGGCTCGAAACGCGCTGCCGAAATCCTCGCGAACTGGAAGGCGTGGCTGCCGAAATTCCGCAAGGTGATGCCGGTGGAGTACCGCCGCGCGCTGAAGGAACTGAAGGCCAATGCCGACGCCGAGCCAAAAATCGCGATCGGGGCGTAATCGCTACGTGCTGTCATTGCGAGCGCAGCGAAGCAATCCAGAAGGCCTATAGATGGATTGCTTCGTCGCTACGCTCCTCGCAATGATGGTGAATCAAGATGAATAGAGATTGCCGGGGTTAAGGTTCTTTAATGGGCAAGGTCACAGGTTTTCTGGAAATCGAACGGCACGATCGCAAGTACAAGTCCGTTGCCGAACGCGTGAAGCACTTTCGCGAATTCGTCGTTCCGCTGACGGAGAAGGAAACGCGCGACCAGGCCGCGCGCTGCATGAATTGCGGCATTCCCTATTGTCACGGTACCGGCTCGGTGGCGCCGGGGACCCCAGGCTGCCCCGTCAACAACCAGATTCCGGATTTCAACGACCTCGTCTATCAGGGCAACTGGGAAGAGGCCTCGCGCAACCTGCATTCGACCAACAACTTTCCGGAATTTACCGGCCGCATCTGCCCCGCGCCTTGCGAGGCCTCATGCACGCTCAACATCGACGACAACCCGGTCACCATCAAAACCATCGAATGCGCGATCGTCGACCGTGCGTGGGAGAATGGCTGGGTCAAGCCGGAAATCCCCGCGGTCAAGACCGGCAAGAAGGTGGCGGTCATTGGCTCGGGACCTGCCGGACTGGCCTGCGCGCAGCAACTCGCGCGTGCCGGCCACGAGGTCCATGTGTTCGAGAAATACGCCAAGGCCGGCGGGCTTTTGCGTTACGGCATTCCCGACTTCAAGATGGAGAAGCATTTCGTCGACCGCCGCGTTGCGCAGATGGAAGCCGAGGGCGTCGCCTTCCATTACGGCGCCCATGTAGGCCTCGCTGGCGCGGTCGATCCGAAACAACTGCTGGACGAATATGACGCGCTCGCGCTCACCGGCGGCGCGGAAGCCCCTCGCGAGTTGCCGATTCCCGGACGCGACCTTGACGGCATTCATTTCGCGATGGATTTCCTGCCGCAGCAAAACCGCCGCGTCAGCAACGAGCCGCTCGGCGCAGAGAGCGACATTCTCGCCGGCGGCAAGCATGTCGTGGTGATCGGCGGCGGCGACACCGGATCGGACTGCATCGGCACCTCGTTCCGCCAAGGCGCGCTCTCGGTGACCCAGCTCGAGATTCTGCCCGCACCGCCCGAGCGCGAGAACAAGGGCCTGACCTGGCCGAACTGGCCGTTGAAAATGCGGACCTCCTCGAGTCAGGCCGAAGGCGCACAGCGCGAATACGCGGTGCTGACGCAACGTTTTTCAGGCGCCGACGGCAAGGTGGACAAGCTGCATTGCGTGGAGGTCGACGACAAGTTCAAGCCGATTTCAGGAACCGAATTCGAGCTCGACGCGCAGCTCGTGCTGCTGGCGATGGGGTTCGTCCATCCGGTGCATGAGGGCCTGTTGAAGACGCTTGCCGTCGAACTCGACCCGCGCGGCAATGTGCTCGCCAATACCGCCGATTACCAGACCTCGCTGCCAAAAGTGTTCTCGGCCGGCGACATGCGCCGCGGACAATCGCTCGTCGTCTGGGCGATCCGCGAGGGCCGGCTCTGCGCGCGCTCGATCGATACGTTCCTGATGGGGACAACGAATCTGCCGCGGTGAAGCCCTAATCCCTTCCGTTGTGAGGAGGCAGAAGAAACTTCAATTCTGCACCCGCACGCCCAGCAGCAGCACGGTCGAGGTCGAACTGGCCCCGACGACGTTCGAGTTCAGACTATTCCACTGCAGCGTGCCCTTGAGCCAGAACCAGCGGGTCAGTTTGTAGATGACGTCGCCCTCGAGCGAATAGGTCCGGTCGAACCGCCCGTCGCCCTGATAGTCGTAGGTGCCGCAGGTGAATTTGCCGATTGCCGTCAGCCAGCGGCGGAAATCGTGATCGACCTCGAAGGTGTAGGTGTGGGTCAGCACGCCGGAGACGCCGGGTACGATGACTTCGTCGATCGAGGTTGTGGAATAGAACTTCGCCGTGGTCAGCGGCGTGGCGGTCCAGGTCAGGGACGAGGCGCTCAGGAAGCCCGCAATCTGGCCGAGGCGGGGATCCTGATATTCCCGCGCGGCGTAACCGATCGAGATTTCTCCGATCAAAAGCCGCGACAGTTCGAACGAGGTCCCGGCCCTGGCGTAGCCGCCGTTCGAATTGCGCGCATAGCCGGAATTGTCGATCAGTTGATCGTGAAAGCGGCTGTCACCTTCCACCTCGACGAACGGTTTCACCGCTGGCGTCAATTCATAGCTGACCCGAGCGACCCCGCCATATTGGTTGTAGGCGCGATCGGAATTGCTGGAGATGGTGCCGTCGGTCAGCAGCGAGTTCTGATAGACGGTGCGGTCGAAGGTGGCGCCGGCGGCGATGTCGAGCCGGTTGAACCTCTGATCGATGCCGAGCGTTGAGCCAAACGTCGCGTAGTCGGGATAGCGCGCAAGACCGGCCTGGATGTTCGGGCTGCCGGGATTGTCGGTGGCGACGCGCAGCCGCAGTTGCGAGGTGATCCTTGTATCTTCGGTGACGTCGATACGGCCATCGATATGGCCGAGGAAATCCGGCCGGTTGATATCGGTCGGCGCCGGCGAGATCGCGCCATCGACGATCGGCGGAAGGCTGTGGCCGTATCCACTGAAGGAGCCGCGCAGATCCGCCACCAGCGCGTGCCGCTCCCAGTCGGAGGCGGCGAGGAATTCCGGCGCAACGACCCAAAGCGGATCGCCGATCGGCGAAGCAAGGCGACCGGGATTGGTGTCGTAACCGCCGCGCAGTTCGACAGCCGATTTGATGAGGAAACTACCCGCGTAATCGCCAACCGCGCCGAATGGATCGTCGTCGATTCGAAGCCGCCTGCGCGGTGGCTGGCCGTCGACCGTGCCGGCCATCGCCGGCGGAATCGGCGGCTTGTGGGCACTCTCGGACGACGGAATAGACAAGCGCACGCGACCGCTCGAACTTGCGGGCGCCGTTATCGCGGGAGCCGGCGTGCCGGGTGCTGGCGGCTTGGGCCTGGCCCGGCCGGGATAAAATTTCGGCTTCTTGCGCGCGCGATTGAGCGAATCGAAGCCGACCTCTGCAGCGCCGCTGGCCGCGGGGAGGCCGTAAACGGGAACACTGCCGATGCGCGAGGGCGCCGGCGTGCGAACACGTGACCGCTCGTCGCTGGCGGCGTCGCCGGGACGATCGATGCCGTTCTCGCTGATTTTCCGCAACGGAGAATCCTGCGGTGTGAGGAATCCGTCGCGACCTGGGCGCAGCAGATCGGAGGTGAGGGTCTGGGCCTTGGCGCAGGATGTATCGAAGGCAATCAACGCAAGGCATGGCAACAGGGCGCGAACAGTGGTTGCGCGCCTGCTTCGGCCCGTTGCTGGACCCGACACCACGATGAGAATACCTCAACGAATTCATACGCTTGACGCCATGGTTCCAGAGCCCGCGCTGGCCTGCTGGAAAACGTCGTTAACGGAGTTAAACAATTATGGTTAATGAGCCGTTGAGAGGCGGACCGTGCGTCGCCTCCTGCCGCTTGCCATGTTAAGAAACCTTAAACACCGCTGCATTCGACGCCTTGAGTCTCCCGGAATCGCGCATGCCCAATTCGAAACCGCTGATGGCACCATCATCCGTCACAAACCCTGTGAACGCGTCCGTTCAATCGGCGCTGCGCACGCTTGACGCGGAAGGCAGCGGGATTGCTGCGATCACGGCGGCGCTGCAAGCCGACCTCGGCGAGGCGTTCGCACGCGCGGCCGATCTCATTCGTAACGCCAAGGGACGGCTGATCGTCACCGGCCTCGGCAAATCCGGCCATATCGGCCGCAAGATCGCAGCAACCTTTGCTTCCACCGGCACGCCCGCGTTCTTCGTGCATGCCGCCGAAGCCGGTCACGGCGATCTCGGCATGATCACCACCGACGACGTGATCCTGGCGCTGTCGTGGTCCGGCGAGCAGCCCGAGATGAAGACGCTCATTACCTATGCCAAGCGCTTCCGCATCGCGGTGATCGCCATGACGGCCGAGCGCGATTCCACGCTCAGCAAGGCCGCCGATATCGCGCTCGCGCTTCCGAAGGCACGCGAAGCCTGTCCGCACAACCTTGCGCCCACCACCTCCTCGCTGATGATGCTTGCGCTCGGCGATGCGCTGGCGATCGCGTTGCTGGAGGGTCGCGGCTTCACTTCGGTCGATTTCAGCGTGCTGCATCCCGGCGGCAAGCTCGGCGCGATGCTCAAATTCACCCGCGAAATCATGCATACCGGCGACACGGTGCCGCTGAAGCCGCTCGGGACCAGGATGTCGGACGCGCTGGTCGAGATGACCTCGAAAGGTTTCGGCTGCGTCGGCATCATCGACGCGCAAGGCGCGATCGTCGGCATCGTCACCGACGGCGATTTGCGTCGCCACATGCGCTCCGACCTCATGACCGCGGTGGTCGACGACGTGATGACCAGGAATCCAAAGACGATTCGCGGCGACCTGCTCGCCAGCGAAGCGCTGGAGATCCTCAACTCGTCGAAGATCACGGCGCTGATCGTGACCGATGGCGCAAGGCCGATCGGCATCGTGCACCTGCACGATATCCTTCGCGCCGGCGTGGTGTAATCCCTCAATTTCAGTCCGGTCATTGCGAGCGCCAGCGAAGCAACCCAGAGCCGCGAAAAGACTGGATTGCTTCGTCGCGTGCGCTCCTCGCAATGACGGCAACTAACTCGGAAACCTCGCCGCGGTTTTTTCCAGCCGCAGATCAAGCCCGTTCGCCAGATACGAAACGGTCCGATAGAAGCCGCACAACAGGATGATTTCGAAGATCTTCGCATCGTCATAATGCGCCGACAGCGCCCTGAATTCGCCCTCGCTCAGAGTGGCTCGCAAATGCAGCGCATCGACAGTTGCGATCAGCACTTGTTCTGGAGCCGACCAGCACGATGCCTCGGCACCTTCGAGCACCGTGGCGCGAATTTGCGCCTCGGTAAGCTCTGCGGCCTTGCCGAAGGCGCTGATGTGCACGCCCCATTCGTATTCGCATCGCGTCAACGCACAGGTGCGGTCGATGATGATTTCGCGCTCCCGCAAGCTCAAGGGACTGCGCTCCCGCTCGCTTAAGGGAACGCGGTCCAGAAGACTGCCGGCGCGGAATTTTCCCCAGGCACGCGCGTTGGAGGCGACCACGCGAAACAGCATCAGGGGCGGCGCGCCCCGCATCCTGAGGTCGAACTGTTGCTGGATTTCCGGTTCATAGGGCGGCTCGAGCGGGGCTATTCGTGACATGGTCTGCTCCTGTGCTACAATAAGCGTAGCGTCACGCTACATTATTTGTAGCAGTCCCGCAAGGAGGACTCCAATGCCGAAGCGGCCATCATCTCCCGGTAAAGCGCCCGGGCCACGTCGCGTGCGGGGCTCGCGGTCGGGCCGACCGATCATGGTGCTGCTCGACCTCCTGGGCCGGCGCTGGAGCTTGCGGATATTGTGGGAACTTCGCGAGCAAACGCTGACTTCACGCGCGCTCCGCACAGCTTGCGACGAGGCCTCGCCGACGGTGCTGCAGGCTCGCCTGGCCGAGCTGCGGCAGGCGGGTTTCGTCGAACTCGCCTTCGGCGAGGGATACCGGCTCACGGCCTTGGGGCGCGAATTACACGAAACCTTCCTGCCGCTGCATCGCTTCGCCGAGCGATGGCGGAAGAGCTAGGCCAAAGCCACGGTCAGGTTGGCACCCTCGGCGTGAACGATCCTGATCCGGCTGCCGGCCGGCGCGTCGGGCCCGGCGATCCGCCAGACCGTATCGTCGATCCGCACGGTCCCGGTGCCGTCGACGATCGGCTTTTCCAGCGTAAAGACGCGACCGACGAGAGCGTCCGCGCGCTTGTTCAGAAAGGGGTTGTTTGCGCTGGCTGCGGCACTGTTGCGCGCGATGCGTCGCCAGAGCGGCACCGCTGCGGTCGCAAAGACGGCAAACATCAGGATCTGGGTCTGCCACGACGGATGGAAGGCGAACGATAATAGCCCCACCAGCAAGGCTGCCAGCCCCAGCCAGAACAGGAAGACACCCGGGGCAAGCAATTCCAGCGCCATCAGGACGACGCCGAAGATCAGCCAGTTCCAGGTGCCCAAAGTAGAGAACATCTCGGCCATGGCGGTCAGCCCGCAGGCGGCGGCGGTACGACGCCCGGTCCGGCGCTGGGCACCGACCCACGCCGAGCGGCGGCCTGAGCCGAGATCGCGCTTTCACCGAAGGTCGCTCTCGCGATCTCGCCGATGCCGGCCAGCGAACCAAGCAGGTTGACCGCCTCGATCGGCAGCATGACCACCTTCTGGTTCGGAGATTCCGCCAATTGCCCGAACGCCTTGATGTATTTGTCGGCGATGAAGTAGTTCAGCGCGGCAACGTCGCCCTTGGCGATCGCCTCGGAAACCATCTGCGTTGCCTTGGCTTCCGCTTCCGCGGAACGCTCGCGCGCTTCGGCATCGCGGAAAGCGGCTTCGCGGCGGCCCTCGGCCTGCAGGATCTGGCTCTGCTTGGCGCCTTCGGCGCGCAGAATCTCGGATTGGCGCTGACCTTCGGCTTGCAGAATGTCCGCGCGCTTGACGCGTTCGGCCTTCATCTGCCGCCCCATCGCTTCCACGAGGTCGGCCGGAGGAACGATGTCCTTGATCTCGATGCGGTTGACCTTGACGCCCCAGGGCGACACCGCGGCATCGACAACGCGCAACAGTCGCTCGTTGATTTCATCGCGATGCGACAGTACCTGGTCGAGATCCATCGAACCCATCACCGAACGGATATTGGTCATCGTGAGCACGGTAATGGCGTTTTCCAGTTTGGCGACTTCGTAACTCGCCTTTGCCGCTTCGAACACCTGGAAGAACGCCACGCCGTCAACGGTAACGGTGGCGTTGTCCTTGGTGATCACTTCCTGCTCGGGAATGCCGATCACCTGCTCCATCATGTTCATCTTGCGGCCGACGCGGTCGAAATAGGGCACAATGATATTCAGCCCGGGCGAGAGCGTCCTTGTATATTTGCCGAACCGCTCGATGGTCCAGTCATAGCCTTGCGGCACGGTCTTGATGCCGGCAAACAGCGTAAAGATAGCCAGCAGAACAAGCGCAATGGCGAAAATGTCGAAACCGGTCATGCAGATCTCCCGAGAGGCAAGCTACCCGTGAACGCGTCACGCCAATTTTTTAGCGCATGAGCTCGGTTGCAAAGCGGCAAACCCCTCATTTCAACCAGCGAAGATTGTAAGGCTGAAGCGGCGGAAAAGCGAGTGGCGATGACCGCGGTCATATCCAACCCTGAAGCTCGCGCAATGCGAGTTGGCGGATGACGTCCATTCCGGGCTCGCTGTCGTTAAGACAGGGAATGTAGGCGAATTGCTCGCCGCCATTGCCCTTGAAAATTTCGGCATTTTCCTGCGCGATTTCCTCGAGCGTCTCCAGGCAATCGGCCGAAAATCCGGGTGTTACGACCGCAATTCGCCGCACACCGTCTCTTGCGAGCTTTTCCATGGTCTTGTCGGTGTAAGGCTGAAGCCATTCGTCGGAGCCGAAGCGCGATTGAAACGTCAGCAGGAGTTTTGAAGCGTTCAAGCCCAATCGCTTGCGCAGGCTTTCCGTCGTCGCGATGCACTGGCTCTCGTACGGATCGCCCTTGTCAACATATTTCCGCGGCATGCCATGGAACGAGGCCACGATCAGCTCTGGCTGAAACGGCAGACGTGCCAGATGCGAATTGATCGAGACCGCCAGCGCCTCGATGTAATCGGGATCGTCGTAATAAGGCGGCGACACCCTTAACGTCGGTTGCGCCCGCATCGTGTTCAGCACGCGAAACACCTCGTCGCACACAGTGGCCGAAGTGGCAGCCGAATATTGCGGATAAAGCGGCATCACCAGAAGCCGGTCGCACCCTTGCGCTGTCAGCGCCTCGATCCGCGAAGCAATCGATGGATTGCCGTAGCGCATCGCCCAATCCACCACGACATGGTCGTGGTCGGAAATCGCCGCGGCGAGCTTCTCCGATTGCGCGCGAGTGATGGTCTTGAGCGGAGACTCGTTCTTGTCGACGTTCCAGATCTTCAGATAATCGCGCGCCTTGCGCGCGGGGCGGGTACGCAGAATGATACCGTTCAGGACCAGTTGCCAGAGCAAGCCCTGATCTTCGATCACGCGGGGATCGGAAAGGAATTGCTTGAGGTAGACGCGCACGCCGCGCGGGTCTGCCGTGTCGGGAGTACCGAGGTTGACCAGGAGAATCCCGACCCGCCGGGCAGTCGGGTCGGCTGATGGACCTACACTCTTGATGGGAGCGGCTGCGGTCATTTCGGGGCTGGATTCGCCCGTCGCATCATCCTTGTCAAGCGGATGGCGGGTTCGCTAGTGCCCACTTTCCGAAGTTCGTGTTACATCGCGGCGCCCACGTTCACGAACTTCGGAAAGTCATGGGCACTAGAACTCCGATTCCGAAGTTCGCATGATATCGCGGCAACCTCGGATGCGAACTTCGGAATCAAGGAGCTCTAGCAACATATTGATTCTAGTGCGGCTTTGAATTTGAAGTTCCTATGATTAGCTCGCAGCAACACTGATAGGAATTTCAAATTCACCGCAATAGCAAACATATTGATTCTAGTGCCGCTTTACTATTTGAAGTTCCTGGATCGAATTCGCCGCTTATGCTGCAGGAACTTCAAATAGGCGGCACTGGCTGGCCTGTCGCGGCGGGGAAGGACAATGACAATCGCCGAATGGTGCGTCTTTGGCGCCTTGTTGCTTTATCTTTTGACGATTGCGCCGGTGAAATGGATCAGGTTTCGCCGCTTCGACAATTCCAGGCCGCGCGACCCCGGATTCTACGAGGATCCGATCGCCGCCCGCGCGCTCGGTGCGCACCTCAACGGCATCGAGACGTTTCCGTTCTTCGCCGTCGCCGTGCTGCTGGCGGAGTTCCGCCTCTCCCCGCAACGGCTGATCGACGAACTGGCGGTCCTGTTCCTGATCGTGCGGATCGCCTATGTCTTCACCTATATCGGCAACCGCCCGACGCTGCGCTCGATCCTCTGGAACGTCGGCTTTGCCATCAACATTGCGATCTTCTTCATGCCGGCGATTCGCCGCTTCCTGCCGTAACGGATCGCAATACTAGAAGCACGTCACCCGTTCGGCCGCGAGATAGCCAAACAGCAAGCCGACGCCGAACAGCAGCACCAGCCCGGCCGCACCGAATTCGACACCGCGCATGATCAGCGCGCCGCCGCCCTCGCGCGCGCCGCTCAGGCGACGCGCCAGGTCTTTCGCGGACAAGGCCATCAGCGCAATGGCCGTCACCGTGATCGCGGTACCAAGCCCCATGACGAAGGTCGCGGCGACGCCGGCCCAGAACAGGCCCTGCGCCAGCGCAAACACCAGGACCAGGATCGCGCCCGAACAGGGTCGCAATCCGACCGCTAAAATCGCCCCAAATCCGCGCCGCCATCCGCCGGGACCGCCAAGCTCGCCTGGGAGGGGCCCGTGCGAGTGGCCGCAATGCTCGTCATGCTCATGATGATGGTGGTCGTGGTCATGATCGTGATGATCGTGGCCGTGTCCGGGCGCGTGATGATGGTCGAGACCGCGAGACTGCGCGGCCAGCGCGGTCGCCGGAGTCGGCTGTTGCACCTGTAGCGCGCGCATAAAGCCGCCGCCCTTGACCCAGACCAGGCGTGCGCCGAACGCCGCAATCAGGGCATAGCTTGCAATCTCGATTGCCTTTTCGGCCCCGCACATGGTTTTGGCGGTGGCGTTGAGCAGCCAGGCAAAAATCCCGACGAGTACCACCGCGACCAGCGACTGCATCAGCGCCGACGCAAATGACAGAACGACCCCGCGTCTGGCGGTTTCCTGGTTGGCGACGAGATACGAAGAGATCACGGCCTTGCCGTGCCCGGGGCCGGCGGCGTGAAAAATGCCGTAGGCAAAGGAAATCGCAAGCAGCGTAAAGACCGCACTTCCGTCGGATTTGGCGGCCCGAATCGTCGCCGACATCTCACGATAGAATTCCGACTGCCTGGCGAGCAGCCATCCGAAGATGCCGCTTGCCTGCGGTTCCGCGCCCGGGCGCACCCCGCCGAACGGCGTCTCAGCCAGCAGCATATGCGTAACCGCATCGAACATCAGGACGGTCGCAAGGGTAAGGCCGCAGAGCACCAGGCCACGGGCGAGGCCTCGCCGCGCTTCCGCGCCGAACACGCGCTTCATGGGCAGGCCACCGCGATCTTGTTGGCGAACATCGCGCCGAAATTGGAATTCTCGCCGCTCATGAAGTTCTGCTCGCCGAGGGTCTGAGCGCTGGCCGTGCCGTCATTCGGGCGCTGGAAGCTCGTCCGGCACGCGGGCGGGGCACCGACGAGGGTGACCGGATCTTTGTCGGCATATTTGAAGTCGACAAAGAACGTCGGATCGAAAACCTCAAGTGCCAGCTCCCTGGATTTCACTGGGGTCTTGAGCGGCAGGGTGAAGTGCAGGGTCAACAAGCCGTCCCGGTACTCGAGGAAATAGTCGATCGGCTCGAGCAATTTCTGCTTCTTGCCGTCGGCCCTGGCGAAGGTGAAATAGCCGAACTCCTTCAGCGATTCGACGTTGGTTTGCGCCAAGGCCGCCAGTTCGTCGCGGCTGTAGACGCCCTTGGTCTTGCTCTCGATGCCCTGCAAGGCGTAGGTCGAGAACATGTCGTCGAAGGTCCAGGCATGGCGCACGCCGGTGATCGCGCCATCGGGGGCATAGAGCAATTCGCTCGTTGCCTTGATCCAGACGTGGGGGTGCGCCTGCGCGACCTGTGGAGCGATCGCCAGAGCACCGGCCAACAGCAGCATACCCATCAAGCGGCGCACCAAAATACCCATCTCAAGCCACCTCCGGCGTTTCCAGGAGGCCGCGCCGACGCAGCAACGCATCAGGCTCCGGCTCGCGGCCGCGGAAGGCGACATAGGCCTCTTCCGGATCGCGCGAGCCGCCCGAGGAATAGATATCGTCGTGCAGGCGTTGTGCGGTCGCCGGATCGAAGATACTGCTGGCCTCCTCGAAAGCGCCGAACGCGTCGGCATCCATCACCTCGGACCACATGTAGCTGTAGTAGCCCGCGGCGTAGTGTGCGCCGGAGAAGACATGGCCGAATTGCTGGGGGCGGTGGCGCATCGAAATTTCCGCTGGCATGCCGATCTTCGAAAGCTCATCGCGTTCGAAAACCCGCACATCTCCGCTCGCGGCCGCCGGCTGGCTGTGAAATTCGAGGTCCATCAGCGCCGAGGCCACGAATTCAACCGTGGCAAAGCCCTGGTTGAACTTGCGCGCGTCGAGAAAGCGCTTCAACAGATCGTCCGGCAGCGGCTCGCCGGTCTGGTAATGGCGGGCAAATTGCCGCAGCACCTGCGGCTGCTCCTGCCAATGCTCGTAGAGCTGCGACGGCAGCTCGACGAAATCGGTGAAGACGCTGGTGCCGGCCAGCGAGGGATAGGTCACGCTCGACAGCATCCCGTGCAGGCCATGACCGAATTCGTGGAACAGGGTGCGCGCGTCGTCCGGCGACAGCAGCGACGGCTGGCCGTCGGCGCCCTTGGAAAAATTGCAGACGTTGACGGCCAGCGGCGCGACCTCCCCATCGAGTTTCTGCTGGTCGCGCAGGGTCGTCATCCAGGCACCGGAACGCTTGGAAGGCCGGGCGAAGTAGTCGCCATAAAACAGCGCCTTGTGACTGCCGGTGCTGTCCTTGACCTCCCAGACCCGCACGTCCGGATGCCAGACTGCAATATCCTTGCGCTCGGAGAAGCTCAGGCCGAACAGCCGGTGCGCGCAGTCGAACGCCGCCTGGATCATGTTGTCGAGCGTCAGATAGGGCTTGATCGCGGCGTCGTCGAAATTGGCACGGCGTTGTCGCAGCTTCTCGGCGTAATAGCGCCAGTCCCAGGCAGCCAGCGCGAAATTGCCGCCCTCCTCCACGATCAATTGCTGCAGTTCGTCACGATCCCTGAGCGCCTGGGCTCGCGCGGGCTTCCAGACCCGCTCCAGAAGACCGCGGACGGCCGCCGGCGTCTTGGCCATGGAGTCCTCCAGCCGATAGGCCGCGAAGGTCGGGTAACCGAGGAGCTTTGCGCTTTCCTCGCGCAGCGCCAGGATCTCGACGATGATCGCGTTGTTGTCGTTGGCATTGCCGTTGTCGCCCCGCGCCACGAAAGCCTTGTAGACCTTCTCGCGCAGGCCACGGCGGGTCGAGGTCTTCAGGAAGGGCTCGACGTAAGACCGCGACAGCGTCACGATTGCCTTGCCCGGCATACCGCGCTCTTCGGCCGCAGCCCTGGCGGCCGCGATGAAGCTGTCCGAAAGGCCCTCGCAATCGGCCTCGCCCAGTTCCAGAAGCCATTCCTGTTCGTCGGCGAGCAGATGATGGCTGAAGGTCGTACCCAGATGCGCCAGCCGTTCGTTTATCTCGGCCATCCGCGCCTTTGCCGTTTCATCGAGGCCGGCGCCGGCACGGCGAAAACGGATATAGGTGCGCTCGAGCAGCCGCAGCTGCTCCGGTGTCAGCTCGAGGCTGGCGCGATTGCCGTGCAGCAGGGCGATACGGCCGAACAGCACGGCGTTCATCATGATCGGGTTCCAGTGCCGCGCCATCCGCAACGACACCTCCTTGTCGATCTCCAATAGTGCCGGGTTGGAATGCGCCGACACCAGGTCGTAGAAGACGGCCGATACCCTGGTGAGCAGCTTGCCCGAGCGCTCCAGTGCGGTGATCGTGTTGGCAAAGTCGGGGTCCGAGGGATCATGGGTGATCGCAGCGATCTCGGCCGCATGGTCGGCAAACGCCTGCTCGAAGGCAGGGAGGAAGTGCTCGGGCATCATCTCGGCGAATGGCGGCGCCTCGAACGGCGTCAGCCACGGCCTGAGCAGCGGGTTGGACTGGCCGGGCGTGCTGGTCGTCATTTGCGGGGTCTCCGACATGGCAATTCCCGTTTGTGTCCCTATCCTGCGGGGCAGCCTATATCACGCGATGGCCTTTTTTGGGCCTTTTACGCTTGATAGGGCCGCTCTTTTCATAGAGATTGCGGCCCGCGAACAGGATGTTGCCCATGAGTTCACAAACCTCTCCGACCGGCTCCCGCCAGATCGTCTGGCCCAGCGTCGTCACCGTCATCAGCGCAGCGATCCTGATCGGCGCGGAAGTGTTCGGGGCGGCCTTCGCGGGCGGCTGGGCGATCGCGATCCTGCTCGGCTTCGACGACACCGGCGCGCACATCGTGCAGGCCGTGCTGTTTTCGATCGGCGTTCTCATCATGGCCGCCTTCATCCGTGCAGCACAGCGTGTCGAGCCATTCACGCGGCGCGCCTAGAGGCCGATTGCTACGAAGCTTCGCGGCTGTCGAGCTCGAATGATCGCGCCGCATTCAAGCAAAACTTAACGCCTGTTCATTTTCAGCACCACTCGCACGCGCCGAGCGCTGAACCGTAAGTGGATGTTAGGGAAATTTCTCCGCAGGCTAAAAAAATTCTTGCGAAGCAGAGTCAAAAAGCTTATTTGCGGAATTGCCCAATTTCGCACGTGCCTGTGGTCGTGTGTCAGTCGGTAGGTATCCGGACAAGAGGCCGGACAGCCGCCAAGGAATGAAGAACCG
>Ga0306920_100006997_pt1 | contig 14801 bp, 10 predicted proteins | sample flu12Cox44000170_FD_204666 | JGI IMG/M metagenome (GOLD analysis project Ga0306920, IMG submission 204666) | Lab enrichment of tropical soil microbial communities from Luquillo Experimental Forest, Puerto Rico - flux4day.12C.oxic.44.000.170 (v2)... | ecosystem: Environmental > Terrestrial >... | reverse complement strand
AGGGCCAGCCCCCCATTCAGTCCCCAGAAGCCGGTCTTCATCAGGGTTTCGTTGAAGACGAGATGGGGCCTGATGTAACGCAGCACCAGCAATGTAAACCCGAGTGCAAGGAGACCATAAACTCCGAACAGCGCCGAGTGGGCATGAACAGGCGTCGTGTTCAAACCCTGCAGATAGAAGAGTGCGAGGGGCGTATTGATCATGAACCCGAAGACTCCGGCGCCCAGCATGTTCCAGAAGGCGACCGCAACGAAAAACATCAAGGGCCAGCGTAAGGCCTGCATCCAGGGTGCATGATCGCGATAGCTCCAGCGCTCCCACGCTTCGTAGCCGAGTACGGCCAGCGGCACCACTTCGAGGGCACTGAAGGATGCCCCGATCGCCATGATCGGCGTCGTCGTCCCTGAGAAGTAGAGATGATGGAAGGTACCCGGGACGCCGCCGAGCATGAACAGCGAGGCGGACACGAGGCTGGCGGTCGTGGCTGTCCGGCGCGACACCAGCCCCAGGGTCGAGAAGATGAAGGCGAGCGCGGTGGTCGCGAAGACCTCGAATATGCCCTCCAGCCAGAGATGGACGACCCACCAGCGCCAGTACTCCATCACGGTGATGTTCGTGTGCTCGCCATAGCCGAGGCCGCTCCCGTAGAAGAGCGCAACCGCGACCGTGGAAATACAGAAAAGACCCAGCAGGCTCTTGTCCTTGGTGCGGCGAAGAGCAGGGACCATTGCGCGCAGCATGAGCGCCAGCCAAATAATCAGCCCGGCAAACAGGGCGATCTGCCAGACGCGGCCCAGATCGAGATACTCATAACCCTGATGGCCGAGCCAGAAGCTGGCGCTTGCCGGCAGGGCGTGCGCGATCGCGAGGTAGTTACCCATGAAGGAACCCGCGACGACCGTGATCAGCGCCCCGAACAGAATATCGACGCCGAGCTTCTGATATTTCGGATCGGTTCCGCCGTTGATGATCGGCGCAAGGAAGAGTCCCGCTGCGAGAAGGCCGGTCGCGATCCAAAAAATCGCGCTCTGGAGATGCCAGGTTCGCGTCAAGGCGTAGGGAAACCAGTGCGAGAGGTCTACGCCATAAAAACTCTGGCCTTCAACGGTGTAGTGCGCCGTCAAGCCGCCGATAGACACCTGGAAAATGAAGAGTGCCAGTACGACGAAAAGATACTTGCCGATGGCACGCTGCGAAGCGGTCAGCCCCGAGCCCAGCAGCGGGTCGCCCGCTGCTGGCCGCAACCCAGGCTCTTCCTGACCCCGCAGAAACGACCAGCCCCAAACCAGCGCTCCGACGCCCGCGATGAGAATCACCACACAGGCGAGCGACCACATGATGTTCTCTGGAGTGGGCTGGTTACCGATGAGCGGCTCGGGCGGCCAGTTATTCGTGTAAGTCGCGACCGTGCCCGGCCGTTCCGTCGAAGCGGCCCACGCTGTCCAGAAGAAGAAACTGGCGAGCTGCTTCCGCTCGGTTGCACCGGGAAGCGTGCCCTCCTTCATCGCATAGTGTTCGCGGGTCGGCCTGAGCGTGGGATCCGTTCCATAGAGGCGCTCGTACCAGGACGCCGTCTGTGCGATTGCCTGCGCGCGACGCTCGGAAACGGTGACGATGCCGGTGGCAGGGTCGAGCGTGTTGTGGCGATATTCCTCCCGAAGTTGGCTCGTGAGAGCGGCCTTTTCGTCCGGCGAAAGCGCATCAAACGGTTTGCCGTAGTTCGCACGTGCCGCAAGCTCTAACCAGGTTACCAGCTCACGGTGCAACCAGTCGGCGGACCAGTCAGGGGCCTGATAGGCTCCGTGGCCCCAAATCGATCCGAGCTCCATGCCCCCGGTGCTCTGCCACGCGGCCTGGCCCGCGACAATGTCGTCGCGCGTCGCGATCAGCGTGCCTGACGAGGAGACGATCCGCGCCGGGATCGGCGGAGCCTTGCGATACACCTCCAGGCCGGAAAGCCCCAACACTGAAAAGGTGACCGTCAGAACACCGATCAACGTCCACCATAGTTTGCGATATTCGCCCATCTCGAATCCTCACGAGCTCGAAGCAAACGACTCAGCGTGGAGCCTGGCGGATCGTCGACTCGAGGTATTTCAAGAACTCATCAGAAATGGCCGAAATCGATCCGGGCTTGCCGGGCGATCGCGTCAGTTCGTCAACCGACACCAACGTCTAATGGATCGTCGCCAGCGGACTGGCCATGCTGCGGGCATAGCATTCAGCGCCATGCCACATTTCCAAAGGAGCAACCACATGACGACCACTGAGAGCAGCAATCCCGCTCCCACGAGCACTCGCTACTACCCATGGTGGCTGGATAAGCTGGCCGAGGACGTCACCGGGGAGGGCGCGGCGATGCAAGGGGTACTTCATGGGGCCGAGAACGTGCATAAGCTCGTGACCGATGCGCGCGTCGTGTACCAGGATCAGCAGGTTCAGTTTACGGGTAACTACGGCGACAACGGTTTTCTCGAGGAGTACACCTGCAAGATCCAGGGCGAACCCACGAGCGTTGTTGTGACCGTCAAGCGCAACGCTGCCGGAAAGGCTCAGCACCTGGTGGTCAACCACCGGCCGCGCAGCTCGGTGCTACTCTTCGCCCGAATAATGGGCAAGATGTACGCTGGCACTCCCCTCGCAAAATATTTCATCAGCGACGAACCCTGAAACTGATGCCACGACTACCGGCAGCACTCAACTGCTGCCGGGATGGGTCGCGCCCACCTACTGGGTCTGATTGGAGTCGCCGGGCCGGTAGATTCTTTTGGTGTGACCTTTAAGATCAGCGCTATAGAAGTACACCGCGCGCAGATGCCCGGACGCGTACAGTTGCTGTTGATCGCGGAAATGCGCTGAAGATGGATGGCCGCTCTGCCCGCCGGTCGTCACGGCCCACGCTCGAATCTTCGGGCCGAATTCGACCACCGCCTCGAAGCTATTGCCGCGGATGCCGTAGCGACGCTTCGTCCCCGAGTGGCGACTGGGTTCGAAGGCCGCAAGTGAGCCCCATTGTGACGAGGTGAATGGGACCGGGATGCTGGGGTTCGCATCACTGAAGGACGGGGTGATCGAACCGTCGATGCGCTGAAAGCGATTGATATCCCCCCACGGGACTCTCCAGCTGCCGAACGCCTCCAGCAAGCGCTGTGATGCCTCGCGCAGCGCCGCAAGCCGCTGCGCATCGGTGGCACGTTCGGCCGCATAGTCCCAAATGGTCATTTCGGCGTCTTTGGCCGCTGGCAAACACGCAGCCCAGAGCGCCTCTCCCCAGAAGACCGCCAACGATGTCTGTGTGGATTCAAGGCCAAAGCGGTAGTCCCAGGTACGTAAATGCTCGATTTGACCGGAGAGCGCCGCTCTCACGGGGTCGCCTTGAGGCAAGCGGTCATAGGCAGCCACGAGGAGTGGGATGAGCCGCGCGAAGGTTGTGAGATATGGGTCGAATGCCGCGACCATCAACGACTCGGGAGTGAAGTCGCGTTGAGACTCCAGCAGCTGCGCAGCGTGCAATCCGCGTGGATTCTCGCCAGCCTGGTCCATGTACCGGGGAAAGTCCGCAGCCCTGGGACTGTTCTTGCCAGCCGCCGTCCACGGCCAATCGTTGGTATTCATCACCCAGCCGTTGGGTGGGTTGAGCACGTGCGGGATGCTCGCGAGATCATGCAGCCCATTCCAATCCGTCGCAGGGTCACTTCCGTCGACCGGCCGTCGATAGTCGAATCGAGGATCCCGGATCGGCACAAACTGCGGATGCAGGTACGCGATCTCCCCTTTTGAGTCGGCGAACACGGTATTGTTCGAGGAGTTCGCCTTGAGCTGCGCGACTCGAAGAAAGCTCGCGTAGTCCGCCTGTTTGGTGCGCAGGAAGGACTGCTCAAGCGCCGGGATAGGCTTGTTCATCAAGGCCACCGCAATCCACTTGCCCTTCCTCTCGCCAACGATAGGACCGTGATGGGTGCTGAAGGTGGTGAAAGTTCGCGCTGCGATCGAGCCGTCTTCTTTCCGGTACGACAGGGTCACCGAGCGAGTAGCGACGGGCCGCGTGCCAGCGCCGAAACGATACGCGCGCGTGCCATTCGGCGCGCTGATAACCGTCTCCGCGAACTCATCGACATTGTCGACACCGCTCGAGGTGTGCATCCAACCGATCCTCGAATTAAACCCCTGATAGATGAAGAACTGCCCCCACGTGGACGCACCATACGCATTGAGTCCCTCGTCGCTTGTCACCTGCTGTTCGGCCCGGAAGTAGAAGCTGGTGTGTGGATTTATCAGCAAAAGGGCGTGACCGTTCGTCGCACGCGCCGGCGCGATCGCAATGCCGTTCGACGCCTGCAGATCGCGGGGATTCAGCCCCCCGATGCTCGCGGTCGCTGGTGCCGGCTTGCCGCCGTAGAAGGCCTCGAGCTCGGGCAATGCGACTCGCTCGATATCGCCACCGATGCTGCCTTCGGTAAAGCTGAGCGCCATCCACGGCTCGAAATGTGTGACAACGCTGGGATGGGTATCAGGATGCGTCGAGAGGTAGCAGTTGAGGCCCGCCGCCCACGATTGCATGAGGCGCTTCAGCCAAATTGGACTGCGCTGATAGTCCGCCTTCAGTGTGTCGGGATCGATGAAGAGGCGCTGCCGAAGATCCTGCCACAGTGCCGCCTCTCCGCGTGCCTCGGCCAAGCGGCCCAAGCTCGTAAGGTAATTGGTCTCTATTCTCGGAAAATCATCCTCCGCTTGCGCATAGATCATCGCATATACGGCATCGGCGTCTGTATGGCCGCGGATGTGGGCAATGCCCCACTCGTCACGAGTGATGGTGGGCCGGTCTTGCTTACTCAGACCGCACGGCTCAGCGACGGCCGAGGCCTCGGCATGGGGCGCAACGAGTAAAGACCCGAGCCCCAGTATCACAACGACGGCCGAATTCCCGAGCGCTGGCAACCACTGGCTTATCAATTGCACGCGGCACTATAGAGGAAATCGTGTCAGGGAATCACGACTGGGCTTCGACCCGCACGCGGAACGTTGCCTCAAAGCGGGCTCCCGGTGCGATGACTCTGAGTCCGCGCCCGCTCGTGAGGGCACTGGTGGGCGCCGTCATCGGTTCGATCGCCACGAACTCTTGCTCGTTCGGGGCAAAGATTTGCGTGTAGGGATAACCTGCGAGGAACTCCAACGTGATCCGACGACACCCGCCGGTCAGGGAGAAGGAGGGACACGCATCGAATAGCGCAAAACCGTCGTCGAAAGAGCGCTCGCCGAGTTCGGAGTCGAAGCGACTCCAGGGCTCTTCCCCGCCGCTCGGGATTCCGCGCTCGTCGAGCACGAGCCTGCGCATTGGCGGCAGCCCGAGCCGCCACTTTGCGCGCGGCAGATCGGGTACACCGAAATAGGGGTGGAAACCGAAGCTGACCGGTACCGGGCCATCCGACCCGGCGATGAGCGTCGTTTCGAGCGTGAGCGCCAGGGGGGTGAGGGTCGCTGTCAGTTCGATGCAATGGGGAAACGGAAATATGTCGAGGAGCTCTTTGCGGTCCCACTCCAGCCGAGCGGAGAGTCGATTGCGCTGCGACTCGATGGGCTCCCATGCGAGCCGCGACCACGGCACTCCGTGCATGGGAAGTCCGTGCGCATCGAGATGAAGCATGGGCGATGAGGTATCGAGCTGCACCTCCCGGCCCGCAGCGCAGTATCGGACTCCATCCAAGCGGTTTGCCCAGGGATGAAGCAGTGGGATCCCGGCCGTGCTTCCCTTCGCTGCGGCCGTTTGCAGGTCGCTGACGCGCCGCAGGAGTTGCACACCCTTGTGGCGCAGCGATGCTCCGAGCATTCCCCGCGCGGGTAGAAATACCGCCTCGAGTTCCCCTGCGGTCAGAGTGCAGGCCGCCGCGTTTACCGGCACCTCTGGCACGGCTCATTCCCCGGCTACGAGCGGATTGTGCCAACCTTCGGGAGGTGTGACGGCCTCGGCCTCTTTCGGTCCCCACGTACCGGGGGCGTAGGGGTATGCCGGCGTCCCCGCCTTCAAGACCGGATCGACGATACGCCAGGCCTCTTCCACATAGTCTTCGCGGGCAAAAAGCGTGCGATCGCCCAACATCGCGTCAGTCAGCACGCGCTCGTAAGCATCCCGTTCGTTGAGTCCGGGCGCCTGGTGTGCCAGCAGCTCAGTGGCCTGCCCCACGTTCGCTTCCGCGGCGTCCATCACATTGACGCCGATCGCCCACTCGTTGACCGGGCTGATGCGTAAGCGGAAGTAGTCGCGGTGCGACAGACTGGAGCCAAACAGGGGCGGTGGCCGCCGCAGATGCACGATGACCTCGGTGCAGGTGACCGGAAGGGACTTGCCAGCGCGGATGAAGAATGGCACTCCCTGCCAGCGCCAGTTGTCGATCGTCAGCCGTAACGCCGCGAATGTTTCCACCGTGGAGCCCGCCGCGACGCCCTGCTCCTCGAGGTAACCGCGGAACTGCCCGCGCACGAGGTCGGCAACCTTGATCTCGGGTATCGCCCTCAGTACTTTGACCTTCTCGTCGCGAACCGATTCGCTGTCCGTGCGTGCCGGAGGCTCCATGGCGATGTTGGCGAGCACCTGAAAGAGATGATTCTGCACGACATCTCGAACCGTGCCGGTCTGGTCGTAGAACGCACCGCGCCCCTGGATCCCGAAGTCCTCTGCCATGGTGATCTGCACGCTGTCGATGTACTGACGGTTCCAGCAGGGCTCGAGCAGCGCGTTGGTGAAACGGAAAAAGACCATGTTGTGCACCGGTCGCTTCCCGAGGTAATGGTCGATGCGGAAGATGTGCTCCTCATCGAAGCCCCCGAGCAGGATCTTGTTCAAGTTTCGTGCAGACTCGAGATCGCGCCCGAAGGGCTTTTCGACGACGACGCGCGTGCCCGGTGCGGTGCATCCTGCCTTCTCGAGCTGTTGCACGACGGTCCCGAACAGCGCGGGCGGTATGGCGAGGTAGTGCGCGGGACTCTGTGCGCTGCCGAGCAACTGTCGCAGTTGCCGAAAGGTCTCAGGGTCCGCGTAATCGCCATCGACATAGGCGAGGAGCGACGCGAGCTTCGCGAACGCCTGTGGATCGGCGCCGCCATGCTTCTCGACGCTGTCGCGCGCGCGCGCCTTGAGCTTATCGAGGTTCCAGTTGGCTTTCGCCACGCCGATGACCGGAACGTTCAGGGTTCCGCGCTTCACCATCGCCTGCAGCGCAGGGAAGATCTTCTTGTAGGCAAGATCTCCGGTCGCGCCGAAGAAGACCAGCGCGTCGGACTTCGGTTCGCTCATTGTGGTCTCCGCGCCAGATCCGCGCTATTTGGCAGCTTTCTCGAGGTGGCCGCCGAACTGATAGCGCATGGCCGAGAGCAGCTTGTCCTGGAATTCGGCGCTGCCGCGCGAGCTGAAGCGTTCGTAGAGTGCCGTAGTGAGCACCGGTGTCGGGACGCCCTCATCGATCCCCGCCTTGATGGTCCAGCGTCCCTCGCCTGAATCGGATACGCGCCCCGCAAACTTCGTGAGCCTCGGATCCTCGAGCAGCGAAGCAGCCGTGAGGTCGAGCAGCCAGGAGGCGATCACGCTGCCGCGTCGCCACACCTCGGCGATATCGGCGAGATTGAGGTCGTACTGGTAGCGCTCGGGGTCGCGCAGCGGTGTCGTTTCGGCATCGATTTCGCGGGCCTGTTTGCCGACATTGGCTGCGTGCAGCACGTCGAGTCCTTCGGCATAGGCAGCCATGATCCCGTATTCGATGCCGTTGTGGACCATCTTGACGAAGTGGCCAGCGCCGTTCGGCCCACAGTGCAGATAACCCTGCTCGGCAGTGCCCCGCGCCTTGTCACGCCCCGGCGTGCGCTCGATGTTGCCCATGCCTGGTGCGAGCTGGGCAAAAATCGGATCGAGTCGCTTCACTACTGCTTCCTCTCCGCCGATCATCATGCAATACCCACGCTCGAGGCCCCACACACCGCCGCTCGTGCCAACGTCGACGTAGTGTATGCCCTTGGCTGAGAGCGCTTTGGCGCGACGCATGTCGTCGACGTAGTACGAATTACCGCCATCGATGAGGACGTCTCCCGAGGCCAGCAGCGGCAGCAGCTCCTCGATATTCCGGTCGACGACCCCGGCCGGCACCATGAGCCACACTGCCCGCGGTGTCTTCAGTTTCTCGACCAGCTCGCGCAGCGTTGTCGCGCCCGTGGCCCTCTCCTTCGTGAGCTCCGCCACCGCCTGCGGTGAGACATCGAACACCACGCACTCGTGACCGCCGCGGATCAGCCGTCGCACCATGTTCGCGCCCATTCTCCCCAAGCCGATCATTCCGAGTTGCATGGCTCTGCTCCTTCACTTCGCAACCGGGTCGGCGCAGGTCAGGGACGCCTCGAAGATGCTCTGGATGGCGGTATCCAGCGTGGCGTCGAACTCTGCAGCGGTCTGTTGTGCCGATAGGCCTTCGACCAGGGCTCGCGAAAAGCTCGCTACGATGCCGTTGTTTCTGAGCAGCCGGGCGTTGGCTTCATCGCGCGTATAACCTCCCGACAATGCCACGACTTTCAAAACCCTCGGGTGTTTGACCAACTCGGCATAGAAGCCGTCACGCTCCGGCAATGTGAGCTTGAGCATGACCTGCTGCTGCGGTGGCAACTTGCCGAGATGATCCTGCAGGGCGGCTTTGAGCGACGCCTCCGCGCCGGCTTTATCCGGGCAATGAATGTCCACTTCCGGCTCGACTATCGGCATCAAGCCGGCAGCCAAAATCTGCGCGGCCGCCTCGAACTGCTGCGCGACCACGGCCTGAATGCCCTTGGCGTTGGCCTGCTTGATGAACGAGCGCATCTTGGTTCCGAAGATGCCGTGGGCGTTGGCCTTCTGAAGCAGCGCAGCCAGGCCCGGCATGGGTTTCATCAGCTGAACGCCGTCGTTCTCATCCGCCAGGCCCTTGTCCACCTTCAGAAAAGGTACGACGCGCTTCGCATACCAGAGATACTCCGCGGTCGGCCGCGACTCGACCTCGCGCTCCATGGTGCCTTCGAACAGGATCGCTGCGAGAATGCGGTCGCCGTTGAAGCTGGGAGTGGTGATGATGCGCGCGCGCATCTGATGAACGAGCGCGAACATCTGCTCCTCGTTGGACCAGGCGTTTTCCCGGATTCCATAGGAGAGCAACGCCTTCGGCGTGCTGCCGCCGCTTTGGTCCAGCGCGGCAATGAAGCCGGGCTGCGTCCTGATCTTGCGCAGCTGTTGCTCCTTCGGTTGCAGTGGGTTCATGAGTAACCTCGCAAGTTGCAGTAGTAGCGCTAGGCCGCTTGACCCAGCGAGGCGCTTTTTGAGGCGATGACCCGCATCAGCTCGTTCCACGAGGCGACAAATGCCGCAGCGCCCTCCTCCTGGAGCCTCGCCGCCAACGCGTCAAGATCCACGCCAGCCTTGGTGAAACCCGCCAGCACCGGCTCGAAATCGCCACCGTCGCTGCCGATCAGCGGACCCAGCTCGCCGTGCTCGGCGAAGGCTTTCAAGGTGTTCTCCGGCATGGTGTTGACGGTGAGCGGTGCGGCGAGCCCCTTGACATACAGGATGTCCGAAGCATTCGGATCCTTCGTACCGGTGCTCGCGAAGAGCAGCCGCTGTGGCCGGGCCCCGGCATTGAAGGCGCGCTGCCAGCGCGGCGATCCGAGCAGTCCCACATAGGCCTTGTAGGCGCGCCTGCCAACCGCGACACCCAGAGTGTTGGTCAGGGGCGCGGGAGCCTTGCCGGTCACGGCCACGTCCCAGCGACTCACGAACAGTGAGGCGACCGAGCCAACATTAGGGTTGAGCCCGCCAACGATCCGGCGCTCGATGCCGCGCAAGTATGCCTCGGCCGCCGCCAAATACTGCTCAGGGGAGAACAGCAACGTCACATTGACCGGTACGCCGGCGAAGATCGCCTCTTCGATCGCGGGCAGACCCTCTTTCGTGCCAGGGATCTTGATAAAGAGGTTCGGTCGAGAGGCCAGGCGATGGAGATCCTGCGCCGCGGCGAGCGTCGTCTTGGTGTCGTACGCCAGTACCGGCGAAACCTCGAGCGATACCCAACCGTCCACTCCCGAGGTCCGCTCGTGGATCGGGCGGAACAGGTCCGCGGCCTGGGTGAGATCCTGCAGCGCGATCTCGAAAAACAAACCCTCACCAGACTTGCCCGCCTTCGTCCGCTCGCGGATCGTCGCATCGTACGCGCTGCTGTTCTTGATCGCGTGGTCGAAGATCGTCGGGTTAGAGGTGAGTCCGGTGATCGATAACTCATCGATGTATCGCTTGAGCGTGCCGCTCGTCAGCAGATCGCGGGTGATGTTGTCAAGCCAGAGGCTCTGGCCTGCATCGTAGAGTTTCTGTGTCGCTTTCATCGCTTCACCTCGATGGTGGGTTGTCCCGTTCTTGACCGCGCTGCTCGTGGTCCTGGTCGGAGATCCTTCCGAGGCCGCCCAGGCTTTCTCGCGGAACCGGCAGGCTCCTCGACGAAGGATTGGCACGCCAAGTGGCCGGCGCGCATACCGTAGCTTCTCTGATTGCCGCTCGGCAACATTTCTCACTGTGCCAGCCAAAGCACTAGGGCCCGGTGACTGCCACCGCCCAGCAGAACCTCAGACGCGGCATTTATAGCCAGCGTCCACCGTTACCTGCATGGTGGTGCGTGGTCATTCGTAGCTCTCTCGAGTTCGCGCGCTCTCGCAAGCACACCGGCCGTAAATGAGACTGCTATGTTGGCGCTTCCGCTGTTGCCGAACACCGGGCGGTGTTATTCATCTTCAGCGCGAGCCAAAACAAATTTGGCGGCTCTTGCACATCAGCCTGCTGTGATCGCAACCCTCAGCCCCGAGAAGATCTCTTGCGTCTTGTATTCACCGGCCAAGCGGAGAGAGGTAACAGCAATGTCCAGCAGTGGCACCGCACGCATGAAAATTGGCGACTTCCTGCTTCGCCGTCTCGAGGAGGCCGGTGTCCGCCACCTGTTCGGTGTTCCGGGTGACTACAACCTCGCGCTCCTGCAGCAGCTGCAGGACGCAGGCGAGCTCAAGTGGATCGGTACGTGCAACGAGCTGAACGCCTCCTATGCGGCGGACGGCTATGCGCGGCTGAATGGTCTGGGTGCGCTACTGGTGACGAACGGCGTTGGCCCGCTGAGCGCGATCAACGGCATCGGCGGCTCCTGCAGCGAGCATGTCCCAGTCATTTGCATCAGCGGATCGATACCGCTCAGGTCCATCGATCGTGGTCTGGGGATGCATCACACAATGGCTGACGGCACTTGGGACCACTTCCTCAACGCCTACGCACAGGTGACTGCCGCGCGCTCCAGGCTCACACCTCGCAACGCGGCCAGCGAGATCGACCGGCTGATACTCACCGCCTGGCGGGAGAAGCTTCCCGTGTACATGGAGCTGCCCTCCGACATCACTCACCTCGACATCGAGGTTCCGGCAGCTCCGCTGGTTCTCGCCGAACCACCGAGCGACCCCGAGCGGCTGCGTTCCTGCATCGCAGCGATCGCGGGGCGACTGTCCGCTGCCAGGTCGCCGGCGATCCTCGTGGATGCGGACGCGGACCGGTTTGACGTCGCATCCGAGCTCACGGAGCTCGCCGAAAAGCTGCAGGCTCCAGTGGCGGCGATCAACGCAGCCAAAGCAGTGATCGATGAGACACTCCCCCATTACCTCGGTATTTACGCCGGAAAGGCGAGCGAGCCAGGCGTGCGTGAGACGATCGAGGGTAGCGATTGCCTGATCGCCATCGGCTACCGGCCGATCGAGGTGACTACGGGCGACTTCACGGCTGCGTTGCCGGCCGACACGATCCACGCCCGTGGCTACTCGGTTGATGTCGGCGCTGATAACTATCAGGCGGTGACGCTCCGGGAAGTCCTGCGCGGCGTCATCGCTGCGGCCCCGCAGGTGCTGAACCGCGCTCCCCGCCGTGCCGCGGCCCCAGTCGCAGGCACGCGCGCCGACGGTTCCGCCAAGCTGACCCAGGCTGCCTACTGGCAGGCCCTGCAGGGCTACCTCCGGCCCGGCGACGTCCTGTACGTCGACAATGGCACGTCATTCGTTATTTTCGGCCTGAGGCTGCCGCCGAATTGCACCCTCATTGGCTCGATCAACTGGGGATCGATCGGCTACTCGGTCGGTGCCCTGCTCGGCGGACTGACTGCCGCGCCCAACCGTCGTCACATCCTTTTCATCGGCGACGGCTCGTTCCAGGTGTCCGCGCAGGAGCTGTCGACCATTCTGCGACACGATTACAAGCCGGTGATTTTCCTGATCAACAACGGCGGATACACCATCGAACGCGGCTATCTTGGCAAGGCCGAGCCCTACAACGACGTCGCCAACTGGGCCTACGCCGATCTGCCCAGGGTTTTCCGTCCTGACACCTCGGCGCGGTCGTTCGTCGTCAGGACCGTCAGCGACCTGCAAAACGCCCTCAGCACACCGAACGATCGGATGATCTTCGTCGAGTCGATCATGGACCGCCACGACGCTCCCACCGCAGTCATCACAAGCAGCAACAAGGGCGCCGACCTCGACTACGGTCCTCGCGGCCCGCAATATCGCGAAAACCTGCAGCTTCGGCCGCCGGTGCAGGATGCCTCGCGCAGCGTCGGGTGACAGCGAAAGCGCCAGCAACCAATGACCGCGCCTTTACTGCCAAGAGCCGTTCTTTCGATCGTTTCGGGCTCCGCGCTCGCGGGCTGCTCTCTTGTGGGAGCACCTTCATTCGCCTTGTTCGGTGCGTTCTTCCCGGCTTGGATGTTGTGCGGGCTGGTCGGCATCATCGGAGCGGCCGGCGCCCGAGTGGTTCTCACGACACCGCGGCTGAACGAAGCGATCCCCTTGCAGCTCGCAGTCTGTACGGCCGTAGGCGTCATCGTGGCCCTGCTCACCTGGATGCTGCTCTTCAGGTGACGCCGTGAAAGCTCAGGGAATGCGCCGATTCACCTCGCGCAGCAGCCTCATCGCGCTCGGGATCATCGCTCTGGCCGTTGTCGCGGCCCTACTGTCCGCATCCTGGGTCGGTAGGCATCCTTCCTCGAGCGACGCCTCCATCGATGCCGATGTGGTGCATGTCGCCGCGGCGGTGGGAGGGCGAATCATCGAAATCCGCGTCCGCGAGAACTCAGCTGTTCACCGCGGCGACCTGCTTTTCCAGATTGATTCGCTGCCGTACCAACTCGTCGTGTCGCAGGCACAGGCGGACCTGGCGGTGGCCGAGGGGCAGCTCGACACACGGAGGAGGATCGTCTCGACGCAACGCTCCAATGCGACGATCGCACAAGACCAGACGAGGGACGCCAAGGCCAACTACGAGCTTGCAACACGTACCGCAGAGCGCCTGAGACCGTTGACTGCGAAGGGCTACGTACCCAACCAGCAGCTCGATCAGGCAGACGTCACCGCGCACGATGCGGCGACGCGCCTGCAGCAGGCGCGGGTGCAGCAGCTCGCGGCCGTAGAGGCTATCGACACGCTGCAGGCCGCCGAATCGGAGGTCGCAGCCCGGCAGGCGGCGCTCGCCCTCGCGAAGCGCAATCTCGACGATACAACGGTCCGCGCAACCCACGACGGCCTGGTTGTCGGACTCACTGTCTCCAGTGGGGAATTCGTCGTCCCCGGGCAGTCTCTGTTCACGCTCATCAATACCGAGGAATGGTTCGCTTCCGCGAATCTTCGCGAGACGGATCTCCGTGCGGTACACGTCGGCGACTGCGTGACGGTCTATTCGATGATCGATCGCCGCCTGGCCATCCGCGGGGTTGTCGACAGCATTGGCTGGGGGGTGCTGGATCAGGACCGAATCAACCTGCCTCGCACGCTTCCCTACGTGGAGCGCTCGCTCAACTGGGTGCGTGTGGCGCAGCGGTTCCCGGTACGCATCCGCCTGGAGAAACCGCCTCCACAGGTCATGCGGTTGGGAGCGAGTGCAGTGATCGAGGTCACCCATGGCCGCCAATGCCGTTGAGCGGCAGTCGGCGCTGGACACGAATTGGCTGCGTCTGCTCGCACCGAATCCCGAGCGCTTGGAATTCGCCACCCGGCTGGCGCTGATCTGTGCCCTGACGACGTTGGTGACGGAGATCTATCAGACACCCGAGCCGGCACTTACGGCCTACTTCGCCTTCTTTTTCAACCGACCCGAGCGAACCGAGAGTCTCATTCTGTGTGTCGTGCTTACGCTCGTTGTCGCGGTGGTGATCGGTCTGATTTTCGTCGTGGCAAATCTCGTCCTAGACGATGCCATGTGGCGGGTGATCAGCATTGCCGTCATCTCGTTTGGTCTGCTGTTCCTCGGCTCTGCAAGCAAGTTGAAGCCCCTCGCCGGCACACTCGCCCTGATCGTGGGCTATGCACTCGCCCTGCTCGGCACAGTTCATACGGGTGAGCTCGCCACGCGCGCTCTGCTCTATATTCTTCTCGATGTAGCCATCACCGCAGGGGTGTCGCTCCTCGTCAATCTTCTGCTGGCGCCTGCACCGCGGCGTACCGCCGAGCAGGCGATCGCCGATCGCCTGAAGCTGTGTGTGTCCGTGTTGCGAGACCCCGCGGGCTCCGCGAGGGGCGAGCTTTCGGCCATGGTGCGCGAGGGAATGGCACCCGTTCTCAAGCAACTGAGATTTGCCGGAATCGAAAAGAGCGCATCGCTGCGGGAACTCGGGGCCGTGCACCAGGCAGCGTTGTCCTCATTTGCACTGATGAGTGCGGTGGATGCGCTCGCCGCGAGCCCCGAGGTCGAGGTGCCGAGCGCGGTGCGCATGACCCTGGCTGACAGC